>Ga0194053_10000165_pt1 | contig 51419 bp, 30 predicted proteins | sample SepL228m_MetaG_FD_161684 | JGI IMG/M metagenome (GOLD analysis project Ga0194053, IMG submission 161684) | Anoxic zone freshwater microbial communities from boreal shield lake in IISD Experimental Lakes Area, Ontario, Canada - Sep2016-L227-8m | ecosystem: Environmental > Aquatic > Freshwater >...
ATATCTATCTTTAAAGTATTATACATAACTGATATATTCAATCTTTAATAAATTTCTTTTAAACACCAATTAATATAAAAAAATACCGATAATATCAGATGAGTAGTTATATCTATCTTTATGATGTAACAAGCATACAAATAAACAGATAAGCTGACAAGGTCGCCACAATTGTATTCTACATATCTCATACAAATTTTATTCACAACACAAATCTATAGCCCACGGCGATGCCCTCACCCTTATACACATTTTTTAATTAAAATGTTGGATGACGAGGTAGGGGAATTGTCCCCAATTCCCGCGATGAACCGGAATAATGATGTAAATAAGCGAAATAGCGACAGATTTCTCAGGTGGTGTTGTGTTTTTAAACCTTATTTTGTCGTTGCATCCAGTTCGTCTTTATTAAAAAACGCTGTCGCGGGAGCTGGGGACAGCTCCCCTTTACCGGATATTTCTGAATTAAAGAATGTAAATATTTATAAGGATGAGTTTTAGTAAAGATGAGACATTCATTGATGCTTTCCAACTAACAATTATCCTCCAGCTTAACCCTGTTAAGTATGGTTACATGGCGGCCGGTCAGTGTTATCAGGTCGTCGTTTTGCAATGCGCTGAAGGTGCGGCTTATTACGTCGCGGACGGATCCGAGGCGGGCGGCTATTTCGTCGTTGGTGAAAGGCAGGATGAAGGTGTTTTTACCGTTGGATTCTTTCAGGATTAGTCGTGCCAGCCGCTGGCGAACCTGGCGCAGCGATAAATCTTCCACTAATTCAACCAATTTGCGCATTCTGGTGGCGAGTACCTTCACGATTTGTTTATATAGCTCCGGTCTGGCATCCATTATTTCCATCATGGTTTGGCGGGGGATATACAGCACCTCGGTATCTTCCAACGCTGCCGCCGATGACGGGTAAGGTCCGCCGTCAAATAATGGCAATTCTGCTACCGAATCGCCGGGATAACTGAGGTGGATTATCTGTTCGCGGCCATTTTCACCAATTTTATATATCTTCACCACGCCACTGCGCAGCAAAAACAAGCCGTGCGCTTCCTCGCCTTCCATGAAAAGGTCGATGCCTTTGTCGTATTTGCGAAAGAACGATTTCGTTAGTAATTGATTGTATTCATCATCGCGCCAACCCTTGAATAACGGGAAGTTGCGTATCAATTCATCAGCAGTTTTCATTTTTTATCCTTTTATTACACTGAATTAAAGTTGTTTTTGACATGATTAACATGATTGACATGATTAAATTTATCCTACCTAATGCGGGATTCATCCCACAACCTAATTTATTTAACCACAAAGAACGCAAAGAGCACAAAAGAAATTTTATTATATTCTTCTTTTGTGTTCCTTGAGTTCCTTCGCGGTGAATATCTTGTATTACATTAAATTACAAATAACTTGTTTTATTTCAACGTATTTAAGGTTTAAGGAATTACCCTGCTCATCCATGTTAATTTATAAACCTTTATTAAAGTTACACAAATATACCGAATTTTTACAAAAATTTATAGTCATAAATAAATAATTTATCAAATGAAATGTGGAATATGAATATAATGATGCCTGATATTATAGAAAAAAGAGCGAAATTACCCGGCCAGGTGGTAAATGTCAATGCAGCCAGCAGATTGCGGGTGCAAAAGCGTTATGATGAAATTGATATTACTATTGATTGTTTGTCAAAAGGTACATGGCATACCGCCGCGGAGATTTGCCTGAATAACTGCACTGATATCCACGTGGCAGAAAATGGGTACGTTGCCACTGGCAATGTTATGATAAAGTCGGGAGATAATCCGGCCTGGTGGCGCATCACATCATCCACAGATGACGCAGTAGTGAAGATAAAAACTGATGGCCGTGTAGAATCGTCCCCGGCATTCCCGGCAGCATACACGTTAAATGATGATTTCAATGTTGGTATCTACGCGCCAAAATCAGAGATAATTTACGCTGACGGCGCTTTTTCTGTCGGCAGGGGGAAAATAGATTTGCATTTTGTGGTCACCCCGGGAAAAGAAGATATCCTGCGCGAACTGCTGCATCAATCGGCAAACGACCTTACCACCCCGGATTACGATGTTTTATCCAATTGCGACCTGGAATCCGCGGTGCATAATACGCCGTTGAATGACATCGTGAATAACCCTGATGATATAATCGTGCAAACTGACGCAATCTGCTGGCATCAATCCCTGAAAACTGGCCGCTTCTCCTCGCCATGGGATAAATACACCCCGTATATGCCCGCGTTATTGCTGAAAACATTCAAATTATCCGGCTTGTGTGAATATGGCTGCCGCGCACTGCTGACATTGGCATATCTGAATGAAATCGGCGAATCTGCAAAAGGTTTAACTAAAAACGACTCCGTAATTCTCCGCAGCCTGCAATCATTGCTGAGTTGTGAAAATATCTGAAAATATATTTAATTATTTTTATTTTTCTCATTGACCTGTTGGGTTGCGGGTGTTATATTTGTAAGGCATAATCACAGTCAAAATCATTGCCATGCTAAACAATTACTTTAAATCAATAGACAAAATATTTCTATTCATTGTAATTGCCCTCATCATTGAAGGGTTAATTGCGATTTCCACTGCGAGTATCCCCCAGGCTATCCTCGGCAGCAAAGGCGACGAAATGTCGCTGTTCCAGGGTTTTCAATTCACTAAAAGCCAGCTAATGTTCACCATTATTGGTCTGGTTTGCATCTGGGTAATTTCCGGTCTTATCCCTACCAATTGGCTGCATAAATATGGCTGGGTATTTTATATTCTCATATCAGCATTCATGGTATTGCCGCTCTTGATAGGTAAAGAAATCGGCGGCAATAAAGCCTGGATTCAACTTGGCCCATTTACCCTGCAGCCTTCCGAATTTGGCAAAATCACCCTGGTCATAATGCTGGCATCATTCATTGACAAGCACCCGGACTGGGCGCGGCGATGGAAAGAAGATGCAAATATCACCATGAAGCTTTTTGGCATTATCCTGCTTCCGATATTGATAGTCGGGGCCCAAAAAGATATCGGCACCGTGCTGGTAATGCTGGTTTCATCGATGATTATTTTAACTATTTCCGGCATGAGAATGAAATGGTGGGTAACGGGAGTTTTTGCCGGTATTGGATTAGTATTAATTTTAAGCCTGATTTTGCCGTTATCATTCATGCAGCAAAACAAGCGTGTCGAACGTTTCGCCGCTTGGACACATGTGAAAAACAGAAAAATTCAAGCCGCTTTTCAACCGTTGAACTCACTGATAGCCATCTCGTCCGGGGGATTAATGGGACGCGGCTACGGCGAGGGAATTCAAAAATGGTATTATCTGCCCGAACCGCATAACGACTATATCTTCTCCACCATTGCTGAAGAGTTTGGCTTTCTTATTGGCACGGTTTGCATTTTTGTTACTTATGGTCTATTGCTCTGGCGAGGCTTCAGCATTGCCGCGTCTGCCCCCGATAATTATGGCAGCCTGCTGGTTGCCGGCAGCATGGTGTTTTTGCTCTTCCAGGCCATCATCAACCTGTCCGTCGTCAGCAATTTGCTATGGTGCATGGGTATTTGCCTGCCATTCATCAGTGCTGGCGGCAGTTCGTTGATTGGAAGCTGCATATTTGTCGGCCTGATTTTAATGATATCCAGAAAAAAACCGCAAAAGCGTAAAGAAGAACCAGTTTTTATCAGTGAATGAGGGATGGTTTCGTTTATTTTTTTGACAGGATTAACATGATGGAAATGATGAATTTATTAAATGGCGAAGCCAAAAAATCTTGTTAATCATGTCAAAAATTTATTATCCAAAGGTAATACATGCAAGAATTAGTATTGAATACAGATATGTTATATCACTTTGTCGGTATCGGCGGCATTGGCATGAGCGCACTGGCGAAGATATTGCTTTCCCGCGGATATCGGGTTAGCGGCACCGACTCAAAATACAACCCGTTGATGGATGACCTGGCTGCTGCCGGGGCAACGGTAAGCGCACCCCACAACCCGAATATGATTACTGCCGGATGTACGTTAATTGTCAGCGACGCTATCAAGAAAAACAACCCGGAATTATTGCGAGCGCAGGAATTGCAGCTTCCCATTTTCAGCCGTGCTGAATTGATGGGAGCAATCGTTAACGCAGGCCACGGGTTGGCAGTTAGCGGAACCCACGGTAAAACTACCACCAGCGGCATGCTTTCATTAATTCTGCTCCGCGCCGGCAGCGACCCGACCTGTGTGTTGGGCGGTGTGCTGAAAGATATGGGCAGTAATGCCCGCGCTGGTGGAGAATTGACCGTCGTCGAGGCTTGCGAGGCATATAATTCTTTCCTGTCCCTGCGTCCATTTGCCTCTATCGTAACCAATATTGAGGTTGACCATCTCGATTTTCACGGCACTCCGCAGCACCTGTTCGATTCTTTCCGCAGTTTCTTAACATCCACCACCGGATTCGCGGTGCTGAACGGCGACGATGCGCATTGCCTGACGATGCTTGATAACGCGCCGCGAACGATACTATTCGGCACCGGCGAAAACGCTGATTACCGCATAACTGATATTCAACTGTCAGCGGAAACCAGTTATACATTGGTGACACCAACGGGTAAAAAAATTAAAATTGCGCTGCAGGTACCGGGGATTCACAACATTTACAACTCCGCCGCCGCCGCCGCCATGGCTTTGGAAATTGGCACTCCGGCAACGGCAGTTGTACAGGGATTAGCCGACTTCACCGGCATGGGACGCCGCTTTGACCGACTTGGCAACATAAACGGCATCGCAATTGTAGATGATTACGCCCATCACCCCACCGAAGTAAAGGCAGCGTTGGCGGCGGCGCGCGCGTCATTCGACGGCAAAATAATCGCGGTATTTCAGCCGCATCTATTCAGCCGCACCCGCGACCAGGCGGCGGATTTTGCGAAGTCGTTTAATGACGCGGATCTTCTGGTGCTGATACCGATTTACCCCGCCCGCGAGGAACAGATGCCCGGCATTACCAGCGCATGGCTGGGAGAATTAGTTGCCGCTGCCGGCGGGCCGCCGGTGGTAGTCGCGGAATCGCTGGAAGATGGATATCAAATGTTGCTCAACGCCGCAAAGGGTATCGAAGGTAAATTGCCGGTATTGCGGTCAAATGATTTGGTAATCACCATCGGCGCCGGTGATGTCGACAGCATCGCGCATCAGTTAGCAGGATATGAAAAGGAAACGGAGTAATAGTAAAGCAGTATGACGATTGCAGCCACGATAAATTATGAAGAAATAGCGCGGGAAATAAGTGCGAAGATAAAAGGAACCGTCTCGCAAAGCGAAGAAATGTGCCACTACACCACGTTTCACGTCGGCGGCCCGGCAGATTTATTCATCACTCCTGTTGATTTTGACGATTTACTGGTTACCTTAAAGATACTGCGCAACGCCAGCCTGCCGGTGATGACCATCGGCAATGGCAGCAACATGCTGGTCAGCGACCTTGGCATTCGCGGCGGAGTGTTGAAATTGCAGGACGAGTTCAATACCATCACTCGCGAGAACAATGACCTTATCATCGGCGCCGGAGCAAACTTGCAGCGAGTAGTTAACTTCGCCGCAAAGCAATCGCTGAGCGGGCTGGAATCAACCCAGGGAATACCAGGAACCATCGGCGGCGCGCTGGTGATGAATGCCGGCACCGACATCGGCCACATCTGCGACCTTGTTCATTCTGTTGATGTTGTGACATTCGACGGCATCCGCCATACCATTACCAAATGCCAATTGCAATACGGCTACCGCAACTCTTCCCTGCAAAATATGGATTGCGTGGTGGTATCCGCCTGCCTGCGATTAGTGCCCGGCGAACAGGAAGCAATTATGAACAAGATGAATCGCCTGCGCGAAAAACGCACCTCGCGCCAACCCTACGGCGCCCGCACCGCCGGCAGCACCTTCATCAACCCCGATAAAATAGCCGCCGGAAAACTGCTGGATCGCAGCGGATGCAAAGGAATGCAAATAGGCGGCGCCGCCGTATCCGACAAACACGCCAACTTCATCATCACCCACGAAGGCGTCCGCGCCACCGATATTATAACCCTATCAGAAAAAATGCAAAAAAGAGTCTTCGACGTATTCGGCGTACAATTGAAAAAAGAGATAGTAATGGCAGGCGATTGGAAGTTTTAGGGAGATTTTTACCCACAGCGATGCTCTCACCGTTATACACATTTTATCAATGTAGCTTCGACCCCGGATGGGGTCGGATGTATATAGAAAAGGTTTCATATTCAAGACACGACCCCAGAGTGGGTCGGATGTAGGGTGGTAGTTGCTTTCTATTAATAAATGATAACTTGTCAAAGATTATATCCGACCCACTCTGGGGTCGTAATATCTATTTTAAAACTTTTTCTATAAACATCTGACTCCTAAAGGAGTCAAAATCATTGTTCATAGAATTATTTTACAAATAAACTTGGATGAAAATATGTAAAAATATTATTGACACCTATACTGCATAGGAATACTATTAAGTTTGAAAATAATTGATATCATTATTTCATAATAACTCTAAAGGAGTGAACCATGCGAAACCAGTCTTTTATTTCCAATCATTGTAAACTATCATTTTGTAAAGACGTTAGTCTTCATCTAATGCGCTTGTTGTTACTGACAATTATACTATCTTCCGGTTTTTCAATCTGGGCTGCAGAGCTATCATCGGTAGCATTGACGACAACGCCGCAGAATGCGGTATTGATTGGCAACCCGGTGACGCTAATGGCAACCGCTACTGGCGGGACCTCGCTGCAGTACCAGTTTATGTCCGGCACATCTTTGATGCGCAGTTTCAGCAGCGCCAGAACATTTATCTTTACCCCGACAGTAGCGAAAACTTATACTCTTACAGTTATTGCACGTGATATAAGTGGTGTTGACCCTAATGCTACTGTTACATCATCGGTGGTAAACTTTGCGGCAAAACCGGCACTTACCGCAGTATCATTGACGACAACACCGCCGAATGCAGTACTGGTAGGCACACCAGTCACCCTTACTGCAACACCTGCTGGCGGTGCTAATGTTCAATATCAGTTTATGACCGGCGTCTCTTTAATGCGCAGTTTTGCAAGTGACAATACTTTTTCATTTACTCCAACAATCGTAAGAAATTATACATTTTCTGTTATTGCACGTGACTTAAGCGCTGTTGACCCTAACGCTACTGTTACATCATCAACGATAACCTTTGCTGTAAAACCTGCGCTTACTGCGATATCATTGACATCATTGCCTTTAAAAGCTGTATTAGTTGGCAAATCCTTCACTCTCACAGCAACGCCAACTGGTGGCGCTAATGTTCAATACAAATTTATGACCGGCACTTCTTTAGTGCGTAATTTTGCGAGTGACAACACATTTTCTTTTACCCCGACAGTTGTTAGAACTTATTCTTTCACTGTTATCGCACGTGATTTAAGTGGTGTCGATCCAAACGCTACGGTGACATCATCAGTAGTTAACCTTGATGTCAAACCTGCTCTTACCGCAGTTTCATTAACATCAACACCTTTAAATGCAGTACTGGTTAATACACCATTTACACTTACGGCAACACCTACCGGGGGTGCTAATGTTCAATATCAGTTCATGGCAGGCACATCTTTAGTACGCAGTTTCGCGAGTGACAATACTTTTTCCTTTACACCAACAGTTATCAGAAGTTATAGCTTTACTGTTTTCGCACGCGATTTAAGTGGTGACGACCCAAACGCTACAGTAACATCATCAGTAATTAACCTTGATGTAAAACCTGCTCTTACAGCAGTTTCATTAACATCAGCACCTTTAAATGCGATTTTAGTTGGAAAACCATTTATACTTACCGCAACACCAACTGGTGGTGCTAATGTTCAATATCAGTTCATGGCTGGTACATCATTAGTGCGCAGTTTCGCAAGTGACAACACATTTTCTTATACACCGACAGTTGTTAGAAATTATACCTTTACTGTTATCGCACGCGATTTAAGTGGTGCTGACCCCAACGCTACTGTAACATCATCGGTGATAACTCTTGCTATAAGACCAGCACTCACCGCTGTTTCATTGACGACAACGCCGTTAAATGCGGCATTGGTTGGCGCGCCCATCACACTCACCGCGACAGTTGATGGCGGTGCAAATGTTCAATATCAGTTTATGACTGGCACCTCTTTAATGCGTAATTTTGCGAGTGACAATACTTTTTCTTTTACTTCAACTGCTGTTAAAACTTATACCTTTACTGTTATCGTCCATGATTTAGGTGGTACTGACCCCAACGCCACTGTAACATCGTCGGTGATAACTCTTGCTATAAGACCAGCACTCACCGCTGTATCATTGACGACAACGCCGTTAAATACGACATTGGTTGGCACACCAGTTACACTCACCGCAACACCTGCTGGTGGTGTTAATGTGCAATATAAGTTTATGGCTGGTACAACTCAATTGCGCAGTTTCAGCACCAGCAACAGTTATACCTTTACCCCGGCAACGGCAAATAATTACAACTTTAGTGTCGTGGCAAGTGATTTGGGCGGAGCTGATCCAAATATTACATTTACTTCGGCAACTGTTAATTATGCTGTGACATCGCCATTGCCTCCTACGATTACATCATTTACACCTGCCAGCGGTCTGATAGGCACGGTAGTGACAATTACCGGTACTAACTTCATCGGAGCAACTGCTGTAAAGTTCAATGGTATATCTGCTGCAACATATACAGTGGTTAGCGCAACGTCGATTACCGCCACAGTGCCAGCAGGTGCAACAACCGGCAACATCGCTGTGACAACTGCCATTAATACAGCCACCAGTACAACGAGTTTCATAGTTATTCCTCCCGCTCCTGCGATAACATCTTTCACACCTGTAAGCGGGCCTGTGGGAACGATAGTAACAATTACAGGAACCAATTTATCTGGAACCACTGCGGTAAAGTTCAATGGTGTAACAGTAACGACAATAACTGACAATACTGCAACAACGTTAAAAGCTGCTGTACCTAATGGCTCAACAACAGGTAAAATAACTGTGACTACTGCTGGTGGGACAGCAACGAGTGCAGTTGATTTTATTGTTATGCCGACTATTACTTCTTTTACACCTGCCAGTGGTGTGGTGGGCACGGTAGTGACTATTACCGGCACTAACCTGACAGGAACAACATCGGTTAAGTTTAATGGTATATCATCTCTGACCATTACAAATATATCAGCAACTTCATTAACAGCCACTGTGCCAATTGGTGCGACCACCGGGAAGATTAGTGTTACAAATCCTGATGGAACGGCGAATAGTGCGAATGATTTCATCGTTATGCCGGCGATTACTTCCTTTACACCTATCAGTGGTGTGGTTGGCACGATAGTGACCATTACCGGCACTAACTTTACCGGAACAACATCGGTTAAGTTTAATGGCACATCATCTCTGGTCATTACAAATATAACAGCAACTTCATTAACAGCCACTGTGCCTATTGGTGCGACCACCGGGAAGATTAGTGTGACAAATCCTGATGGATCGGCGAATAGTGCGAATGATTTCATTGTTATGCCGGCGATTACTTCCTTTACACCTACCAGTGGTGTGGTTGGCACGATAGTAACTATTACAGGAACCAATTTATCTGGAACCACTGCGGTAAAGTTCAATGGTGTAACAGTAACGACAATAACTGAAAATGCTGCGACAACGTTAAAAGCTGCTGTACCTAATGGGGCAACAACAGGTAAAATAACTGTCACTACCCCCGGTGGGACAGCAACGAGTGCAACTGATTTTATTGTTTTCCCTACTCCAACAATTTCCTCTTTCACTCCTACCACTGGAACTTTTTCACAAGTAGTTACCATTAACGGAACCAATTTTACCGGGACGACTGCAGTAAAATTTAATGGCACGATGGCATCAGCATTTACAGTGTTGAGTGCAACATCTATTACTGCCACTTTATCTAATAAAGCAACTACAGGTAAGATTACTGTAACTACTCCAGATGGTATAGCAGCCAGTACAATGAATTTTACAGTTATTCCAAATATAACATCATTTAATCCAATAAACGGTAATATGGGACAAGCTGTCACTATTACAGGAACAAACTTCACAGATGCTATTGCTGTTAAATTTAACAATATTGCAGCTACTTACACCGTAGATAGCGCAACATCCATCACTGCCGTCGTGCCGACAGGAGCCACTACCGGCAAAATTACCGTGACAACCGTTGACGGCACGGCGTCCAGTGTAACCGATTTTAATGTCACCTCCAGTATACCGATGGTATGGGTGCCGGGTGGGACGTTCACCATGGGCAGCACGGATGGCATCGGACGGGCGGATGAAAAAATAGCTCATCAGGTAACGCTATCCGGTTATTGGATGTATAAATATGAGGTAACAGTGGCGCAATATCTGGAGTTTTGTACTTCAACTTCGCGGGCGCTGCCAGTGTTCCCATCCGGCTTTAGTTGGGCAAATAAACCCACAGGCTGGAATGACCCGACGATACAACAACACCCGATAGTAAATGTCAGTTGGAATGATGCAAAGGCATTTGCCGACTGGGCAGGGGTGAAACTTCCCACTGAGGCGCAATGGGAATATGCAGCACGCGGACCTTTGAGTTCCAATTATCCCTGGGGTGGTACAGCGACAGTTTCTGATTTATTTAATTCTTGGAATTCAACTAAATGTGCAAATTATTATAACTCGTTTAATATGGGTATCAGCACCTGGCCGGTGGGATCTTTCCTGGCCGGGGCAAGCTGGTGTGGTGTAAATGATTTATCTGGAAATGTTGGTGAATGGTGCGCGGACTGGTATGGTGCCTCTTATGCATCAACGCCGGTTAATAATCCTATTGGTCCTATTTCGGGTAATTCACGTGTATTAAGAGGCGGCTCGTGGATGGGGAGTGAAGATATTTCCCGTTGCACCAGTCGCGGCAGCAGCGATCCTAATAGTAGTGATTACACTCTCGGGTTCCGCTGTATATTAACATCGGATACACCAATTTCTTTTACACCATCTATAGGAATTACAGGAACAATAGTGAGCATCACCGGCACTAACCTGACCGGTGCAACTTCAGTTAAATTTAATGGCATAGCTGCCACAACGTTCATCGTTGCGGGTAATACATCTATAACCGCAATTGTACCATCAGGTGTGACTACCGGGAAGATTGTTGTAACAACTCCAACAGGCACAGTGACCAGCGGGACAGATTTTACTATTTATCAACCACCAACTATAATATCTTTTACACCGACCAGTGGTTCTCTCACCCAATCAGTTACTATAACAGGAACCAATTTTATCGGAGCAACAGATGTGAAATTTAATGGCATATCAGTTGCGACATTTACTGTAAACAGCCAAACATCTATTACTACTACAGTACCTGGTGACGCAATGACCGGGAAAATCAGCATAATAGCACCCGGTGGTACAGCAACCAGCGTAACAGATTTTACAGTTTATCGTCCTCCGACGATAACTAACTTCACTCCTATCAGTGGTGTGGTGGGCACGTCAGTGACTATTACCGGGACGAATTTTTCCAGTGTTACTGCAGTAAAATTTAATAGCACAATTGTCACGACATTTACCATTTATAGCGCGACATCCATTATAGCCATTGTGCCTACTGGCGCGACCAACGGGAAGATTAGTGTGACAAATCCTGATGGAACGGCGAATAGTGTTGGCAATTTTATTGTTATGCCGGCTATTACTTCCTTTACACCTATCAGTGGTGTGGTTGGCACGGTAGTTACCATTACCGGCACTAACCTGGCAGGAACAACATCGATTAAGTTTAATGGCGTATCATCTCTGACTATTACAAATATAACAGCCACTTCATTAACAGTTACTGTGCCAGTTGGTGCGATCACCGGAAAGATTAGTGTGACAAATCCTGATGGAACGGCGATTAGTACTAATGATTTTATTGTTATGCCGGCTATTACTTCTTTTACACCTATCAGGGGTGTGGTTGGCACGGTAGTGACTATTACCGGCACTAACCTGACAGGAACAACATCGGTTAAGTTTAATGGCACATCATCTCTGACCATTACAAATATAACAGCAACTTCATTAAAAGCCATTGTGCCAGTTGGTGCGACCACCGGAAAGATTAGTGTTACAAATCCTGATGGGACAGCGATTAGTACAAATGATTATGTAGTCATTATTGAAAAGATTAATTCCATCGATGGCGCGACCATGGTCTGGGTGCCAGGTAGCACGTTTACTATGGGCAGCATTGATGGGGTAGGAGGTTTTAATGAACATCCTGCTCATCAGGTAACGCTTTCTGGTTACTGGATATATAAATATGATGTTACAGTTGCGCAATACCGTGCATTCTGTACAGCGACTTCGCGTGCGTTGCCATCTTTCCCAACCGGTTATAGTTGGACAGGTAAATCCGGCTGGACTGACTCTGCATTGCAACAGCACCCTATTGTTAACGTAAGTTGGACTGCCTGCAAGGCTTATGCCGATTGGGCAAGCGTTTCATTACCTACCGAAGCGCAGTGGGAATATGCCGCCCGTGGTTCACAGGGGAATAATTACCCGTGGGGTGGTACCGCGACCGCAAATGATGCATACAGTGGCTGGGATCAATCCAAGTGCGCGAATTCTTATAATTCAAGCGCTGTTGGAAAATCCACCTGGCCGGTAGGATATTTCCCGGCGGGGACAAGCTGGTGCGGAGCGCAAGATATGGCGGGCAACGTGTGTCAGTGGTGTGGTGATTGGTATGGCAGTTATTCCAGTTTACCAGTGACCAACCCAACCGGACCAGCATCAGGAACCTACCGCGTGATGCGGGGTAGTTCGTGGTACAACGGCGACAACTACTACTATCGCGGCGCCTATCGCGACTACGAATACAACCCGGGCAACTACCTCGACTATGTCGGTTTCCGTTGCGCTGTTCCTGTACCGAATCCACCAAATATCACCTACTTCACGCCGACCAGCGGTTTAATAGGAACAGTAGTCACCATTACCGGTACAAATTTAGCTGGGACTACAGCTGTGAAATTTAATGGTACATTGGCAACTACATTTACCGTAACCAATGCGACTTCCATTACCGCTACCGTACCAGTTGGTACTACCACTGGTAAAGTGAGTGTGACAACTCCAGATGGAACGGCGAATAGTGTGGATGATTTTATTGTTATGCCGGTTATTACTTCTTTTTTACCTATCAGTGGTTTCGTTGGAACGGTAGTGACCATTACCGGCACTAACCTGGCAGGAACAACATCGGTTAAGTTTGATGGTACATCATCTCTGACTATTACAAATATAACAGCAACTTCATTAAAAGCCATTGTGCCAGTTGGTGCGACCACCGGAAAGATTAGTGTGACAAATACTGATGGATCAGCGATTAGTACAAATAATTTTGTAATAAATGTTGAAAAAATTAATCCTACTGATAGTGCAGACATGGTGTGGGTGCCGGGTGGCACGTTCACTATGGGCAGCATTAATGGGGTAGGAAATAGTAATGAACATCCTGCGCATCAAGTCACCCTTTCCGGCTATTGGATATATAAATCTGATGTGACGGTGGCGCAGTACCGCGCGTTCTGTACGGCGACTTCGCGTACGTTGCCATATTTCCCAACCGGTTATAGTTGGACAGGTAAATCCGGTTGGGATGACCCGGCGTTACAGCAACATCCGATAGTCAATGTAACCTGGTATGACTGCAAGGCTTATGCCGACTGGTATGGCGTTGCATTGCCTACCGAGGCGCAGTGGGAATACGCATCCCGTGGACCGCAGGGGAATAACTACCCGTGGGGTGGTGCTGCAACCGCAAATGATGCATACAATGGCTGGGATTCATCTAAATGTGCGAATTATTACAATTCTTATGCCGCAGGTAAGTCTACCTGGCCGGTTGGAAATTTCCCGTTGGGAGTAAGTTGGTGCGGCGCACAGGATATGGCGGGGAATGTTTGGCAGTGGTGCGCGGATTGGTATGGCAGTTATTCTTCGACGCCGGTGACTAATCCCACTGGTCCGTCATCGGGATCCTACCGCATGCTGCGGGGTGGTTCGTGGCGCGACTACGGCTACATCCACTACGACGCCGACTTCAACTATTATGACGGCTACATTCGAGGTGCGTATCGCGATTACCCCAGGAGCCCGGTCGTCTACCTCGACAACATCGGGTTCCGTTGCGCTGTTCCTGCACCTAATCCACCAACCATCACCTCCTTCACGCCGATCAGCGGTCTATTTGGGCAAGTAGTAACTATTATCGGCACAAACCTTACTGGTGTAACTGGAGTAAAATTTAACGGTACTGTGGCGACATCTATTACGAATATTACTGCAACTTCGCTGAAAGTCACTGTGCCGGATGACGCGACTACTGGAAAAATCAGTGTTACGACACCAGGTGGAACAGCGATAAGTGCAGATAATTTTACCGTTGATAAAATTGCAGGAACACTGAGTATAAATCTCAAAGATAATGCAGCCATGGTGTGGGTGCCGGGTGGTTCATTTACCATGGGTACACCCTATGACAACAGGTGGACTCCTGCTACACAACAAGTCACCCTTTCTGGTTACTGGATATATAAATATGATGTGACAGTGTCGCAATACCGCGCGTTCTGTGCAGCAACTTCGCGTGCATTACCATCTTTCCCAATCGGTTATAGTTGGGCGGGTTTATCCGATTGGAGTGCTTCTGAAATTCAACAGCACCCCATTGTTAATGTGACATGGTCTGATTGTAAGGCTTATGCCGATTGGGATGGTGTAACCTTGCCAACCGAGGCGCAGTGGGAATACGCCTCTCGTGGACCGCAGGGGAACAATTACCCGTGGGGTGGCACTGCAACCGTAAATGATCCATACAATGGCTGGGATCAATCTAAGTGCGCGAATTCTTATAATTCGCGCGCTGTTGGAAAATCCACTTGGCCTGTAGGATCTTTTCCGACAGGGGCAAGCTGGTGCGGGGCACAGGATATGACGGGCAACGTATGGCAATGGTGTGCCGACTATGACGGCAATTATTCCAGTTCACCGGTGACTAACCCTACCGGGCCAGCATCTGGAAACTACCGCGTGCTGCGGGGTGGTTCGTGGTACAATGGCATCTACAGCTATCGCGGCGCGTGTCGCAGCGACTACTACCCGAACTACGACGTTGACTACGGCATCGGGTTCCGTTGCACCTCGCCAGGACCGTAATATTCCTCTATATTCTAATGCTTTTCCCCCTTCGCCTTCGTGGCTATGGGGGACAGATTATTTGTCTTAACAACAATAAAATATTCTAAAATTTTTCTTTCTTATAATATGCAAATTACCTATTGACATATAGATACATGTGTGAGACGTTATATATTAAGTATAAGCAGTTTCAGTTGTCAGTAATAATTATGTTGTTTGTATTTTTAACATGGATGACTACTGAGAATGTTTAATAAATATTGCGCACATTTGTTATCAGGAGAAGTAATATGAAACATACCAATTTGTCCCCCTTCGTGATGAGTGTCTTAATGGCACTTTGCCTGTTGTTGCTCCCCAGTACCACCGGTGCCCTTGCTCCGACCATTACTTCTATCTACCCAACCAGCGGTGTCGTGGGTTATAATGGAGTGGCAATTAACACTACTAACACACCCCCTGACCCATCCATGGTGGTGACGTTTAACGGTACGCCGGCAGTCTTTTCCGTTATCAATGCGACAACAATTATCGCGACAGTACCTGCAGGCGCAACTACCGGGAAGATTAGCGTGACAACCCCCGGTGGTACTGCTGCCAGCGCAACTAATTTTACTGTAAAACCAGCACTTGCCACAGTTTCATTGACGACAGCGCCACTTAATGCGGTGTTGATTGGCAACCCGGTGATATTATCAGCAGCTGCTACCGGCGGTGCTAATGTTCAATATAAATTCATGGCTGGCACTTCATTGCTGCGCAGTTTCAGCAGCAGCAGCACCTTTGCCTTTACACCGACAGTAGCGAAAACTTATAATCTTACTGTCATCGCACGTGATCTATACAGTGTTGATCCTGATGCTGTTGTAACATCATCGACAGTGAGTCTTGCTATAAAACCAGCACTCTCCGCGGTTTCATTGGCGATAGCACCATCGAATTCTGTATCGGTTGGAGTACCCGTTATACTCAACGCAGCAGCCACAGGAGGTGCTAATGTTCAGTATAAGTTCATGGCTGGCACTTCTTTGCTGCGCAGTTTCAACAACAGCAGCACCTTCACCTTTATACCGACAACAGTTAAAACCTATAGTCTTACTGTCATCGCACGTGATTTAAGTGGCGTCGATCCTAATGCAACGGTAACATCTGTAGAGAAATCGTTGGTAATTACCCCGCCAGTTCCGACGATAACTTCTTTTACCCCTGCCTATAGTGCGGCGGGTACAATTATCACCATTACCGGGACAAATTTCATTGGTGCGACAGCGGTAAAATTTAATGGTATAACTGCAGCAGCATTTACTGTGGTGAGTGCGACGTCCATCATCGCAACGGTTCCCGGTGGCGACACTGCCGGTAAGATCAGTGTTACAACTATTAGTGGGACGGCGACGAGTACTGATGACTTCATCGGAGCGAAAATTACCGGCATCGTACGCGATATTGCTGGTAAAACTATTGCCGGCGCAACTCTACAAGCGGGTGGTGCAACTGCCACCTCACTCACTGATGGTAAATACACTTTAGAGAACGTCACTCCGGCAAATATGATCATCATTAAAGTACAAGGACCTGCAGGTATTAAAACTTACCTGTCCACCCAGGATAACGTTACTTTATCTCAAAGACAGACAGCAGTAATAAACTTCACTTTGCCGGAAGTGGGTAATCGGGTGCTGAACATCAACGTTACTGTACCAGTAACTGTTAGTGACGATCGTTCAGACCAGCTAAATGCAAAGGTTGATATTCCTGCTAACAGCCTGGTGACCGATACCGGTACTCCCGTTGCGACCGCCGATATCGCCATCACCACTGTACTTCCGAAAGATAACCACTATACAGAAAGTTTCCCTGGCTTATTCGTTGGCAATAAAGATGGTGTCGACACTCCCATCGCAAGTTACGGTTACGTTGATGTCACCGCTATCTCCGGCGGGCAGGAACTGCAGCTTGCTTCAGGCAAAACCGCTGTAATCACCTTCCCAATTGACCCTGATAGAGACCCAGGTGCTGGTCCAATAGAAATGTGGTACCTGGACGAAACTACCGGCAAGTGGATTTACGAAGGCACGGCCGTAAGAGATACCACGGTTACGCCAAATGTCTTCATAGGAACTATCTCCCACTTATCCGAGCACGGCTTAAATATTCCTTTTACTAATCAGAACTCTTTGACGGTAACAGTTATTGACGACGCTACCCATGCTCCCGCTTTTGGTGCGACTGTTGATTTGCAGACACAACATAATAACAACAATGCCGTATGGGATGCGCCGCATCAATCAACCAATATAAATGGTATCACGACATTTACTTACATTCAACCAGGAACCCTCTCCGCTTTTGCGACTTTCGATGGCCGTATTGGATATGCAACATGGTGGAATCCTCAAGCAAGCACCATGACCATTCATATCCCTCCATCTATCATGCCGACTCCCATCGACAGCGCGGAGATGGTGTGGGTGCCGGGCGACGTTTTTACCATGGGAACGGAGTATGACTCGTGGGGGGGTGAGCCAAAAACGCAAACGGTCACCCTTTCCGGATACTGGATTTATAAATACGAGGTGACGGTGAAACAATACCTTCAGTTCTGTACGGCTACTTTGCGCACAATACCGTCGTTTCCATACGGTTTTAGTTGGGAAGGTAAGACCGGCTGGAATGACCCGTTGTTGAAAGATCACCCCATCGTTAATGTCAACTGGTATGATTGCAAGGCGTATGCCGACTGGGCGGGTGCGAGCCTGCCTACCGAGGCACAGTGGGAATGGGCCGCGCGGGGACCGGATGGAAACAATTACCCATGGGGTGGAACAGCAACTCCAGGTACTCCATACGATGGCTGGGATGATACGAAGTGTGCGAATAAATCTACTTCTTCCGATCTTCACATTAGTACCTGGCCGGTGGGCAGTTTCCCGCAAGGAGCGAGTTGGTGCGGGGCGCAGGACCTGGCTGGCAATGTTTGGGAGTGGTGCGCAGACCGGTTTGACACTTATTCCTCGACGCCGGTGACTAATCCAATCACAATTACTCCGGGAGGAATTGGATACGGCCGCATACTGCGGGGTGGTTCGTGGTATTATTACAGCTACAACTTTGGCTACTACTACCGCGGCGCATCTCGTTTCGGCGGCCTCCCGGGCGTATACGATGAAGGCATCGGATTCCGTTGCGTCGTTGCCGCACACTGACCGTAATATTCCCCCCTTTGCCTTCGTAGTTATGGGGGACAGATTATTTGTCTTAACTACAATTAAAAGGATTAACAGATTATTTTGATTTTTCATTATAATCTGTTATCCCTTTAATCCCAAAATCCAATAAATCACGATTCAAATAAAATCATCATATCAATAAAATCTTCACTCATTTTAATATCTTCTAAAGGTTAAACGATAAAGCTGTTGTATTTATGGAATAGACAACGCGGGATAGACACCTTCCTGGCTTCGCCACTCGGTGTCAGTCACTGAAATACCCTTTTGGAGGGTGCAAATATGACAGTTACCAGTAAGATTCGTCTTTATCAGCGCGGATCAACACCGCGTACAAATAGATTGGCCACCATTGCCGCTAACCAGAAAGAAAGCCGGTTTGATGAGCGCGGGCAAATGTATGCTTCCTTCCAATACCCGGACAACGTATCTCCATTTATGAAAGACGCCTTGTGTTTTGCCGCGGTGCATCCAAAATTAACGCCGGTAATCGCCAATGACGAACTGATTGTCGGCGGTTACGTTCGTGCCGATGGAGATAGCTGGAACTGGTATCCAGATGGTACTGATGCCCATGTGCATAATTTTGGCAAAAATGCACCAGATGACCGTCCGGTTTTAAAAGCGATGGCGGAGCGCGGCTTGATTTCCCCACAGGGGTCGGTAAATCATAAAGTTGTCGATTACGCTAATTTCATCCGTACCGGTTCAGCAGAGCTGGCGCGTCGTGCCAGGGAAATGGCAGAAGGGAAAACCGGCGATAAAAAGGAATTTTACCTCGCCTTCGCAATGGGTCACGATGCGATAATTGCCCACGCGCAAAGATATTCGCAGGAAGTATTGCGCCAGGCGGAGACCGCCACTCCCGAACGCGCCGCCGAGTTGCGCGAGATTGCCCGCATCTGTGCCAAAGTTCCGGCCCAACCTGCCGAAACCTTCCACGAAGCAGTGCAAAGCCTGTGGTTTGCCTATATGGCTGCCGGTGACGGTACCGGACGGGTTGACATTTACCTTAACGATTTTTACCAGGCTGACCTTGCCGCCGGACGCATCACCCCGGAGCGCGCACAGGAACTTATCGAATACCTGCTGATTAAACTGCATCACGACGTTTTCGAAGGTTTTGTAAACGTCAGTTCGGTGCAAACTATGACCCTGGGCGGTATGCTGCCCGACGGCAGCGATGGATGCAACGACCTGACGCGTCTTTTTTTGCAGGCGATTCGCAAGGTGCGATTATTAAGACCGACTGTATATGTGCGTTGTACCGACGATACCCCGCAGGACGTGCTGGATATGGCGGTAGCGGCACTGGCGGAAGGACTGGCGGAACCGAGTTTTTACGGTGATAAGCCGATTATTGAAGGACTTACCCGTATCGGCGTACCAGTAGAGGAAGCACGCGAATACGCGTTAAGCGGATGTACCGAAGTGGTATCGCCAGGAAAAGGCAATTGGGGCGCGCCGAATGGCTGGATTAACCTGGCAATGCTGGTGGATGAAGCGCTGCGAAGCTGCAAAAAACCGGAAGATATTTGGATTGCAATTACGAAAAAGATTGAAGAAGTTGCAGATGCCTGTTGCGAAGTAAATGCCTGGCTTGACCAGCAAATCACCAATACCCATTACAACGCAACCCTGCTGATGCCGGTTTGCCTGGAACGCGCTTTAGATTTTGCCCATGGCGGCGCATCCAGCCATTATGGCCATTGGGAAGCTCTGGGACTGCCAAATGCGGCAGATATGCTGTATGCCGCGAAAAAACTGGCAGATGGAAAAACGCTGATTGATTTATATACCCGGCTTGATGCCGATGACCCGACACTGTTTGCGCAAATTAAGACGCTGCCAAAATTTGGCAATGATTGCGAAGAAGTTGATTTGATAGGTGCACGACTGATAACCATGCTTGCCGACGCGCTGGAAAGCCGGCATACCGATTTTCGCAAAGCACTGGTGCTGGGTCATCTGGCAGGCGGAGAAAACATGCACATTTCTTATGGCATGGTGATGGGTGCAACCATGGACGGACGCCACCCCGGGCAAACGCTGGCGGATTCCCTGGCAGCATCGCAAGGCCTTTCCACCGCCGGCCCCACCGCCATGATACGTTCACTGTGTCGACTCGACCATTCAAAACTCATTGCTGGTAATGTATCCACTCTGCGGCTATCACCCGCCGATGTTGCCACTCCTGACGCCTGTAAAAATGTGACAGCGATGATCCGCACCTTCGTAAAATTAGGTGGCAGTCAATTGCAGATAAATGTCGTTGACGCCAAAACACTGCGTGCCGCCCAGAACGACCCCGATGGTTATCGCGGGTTAACGGTGCGGGTGGCGGGCTATAGCGCCGACTTCACCTACATGGGACAAAAACTGCAAGACGAAATAATCGCGCGGCTGAATGGGCTTAATTAATTGAGAACTTAAGGGACTGACACAGAGTGGCAAAGCAAGGAATGTGTCTGTCCCATCATGTTAGAATATTTTCGTCTCCGGTATTATCAAAAAATATTGGCTGTAGTAGGGGACTGAGTCGAATCCCGCGATGATTTCAATATAAGCATTTACTGATATCACGGGATTCGTTGTCTGTCCCCGGCAAGCTTGGCTGATACGCCTGCCAATCGGCAAGCATACACAACTTAATAAAAAACAATTAATTTATCTTATACAACCTTAATTGTATTGACATCAAAATAATGGAATGGTAAAATTTGATAATGCATGATGGTTACGTAACCATTAAATGTAAATCGGAGGATACTATGTCAAATAAAAAGACCTGTTATGGATTCACACTTATTGAATTATTAGTAGTGATTGCCATTATTGCCATTCTCGCCGCTATTTTATTCCCGGTATTTGCCCGCGCGCGTGAAAAAGCAAGACAGACTACCTGCGTCAGCAATCAGCGCCAGATTGCGGCTACTGCATCAATGTATGTTCAGGATCATGATGAAACGCTGCCTTTAACATCAAGTGTGTGGAATGATTTAAAGTTAGACCCGGGTGTGATGGTATGCCCCAGTAAGGGGAAAAACACACCAAACGGTTACGTTTACAACAGTTTTATCTCAGGAAAATCACTTGGTGATGTCGCAGATCCCACGACTATGCCTATCACCGCTGATGGAGCCAATGTATCGACAACACAGGCAAATATCGCTTATATTCCTGCAGATACTGACAACAAGCGCCATTCAAACATGTGCATAGTTTCTTATATTGACGGTCATGTCGCTGTAGAGCAAAATGTTTTTCTCAATGGAATCCGCATGCCGATGGCAATGCCGCAGGCAAGCAGTGCATCTCCGGACCAGTATCCGTTCACAACCAGCAGCGGCACCTGGGACACTTGCTGGTGGGATGATAATATCAGTTATGAAGCACCAACCCAATGCTCGCAGGTAAATTATCCTGCGGAATTCAATTATTCAGTTACCGGCGGATATTGTACGAAAGTTACCACATCAGGCGCTTCCAGCCGACGCGCCGCCAACACCCCTGTCTATAATACTCGCAACATACTTATCCCTTACAATGCGGGTGTTCGCGGATGGTATTATGTTCCTTTCGGTTCGAATACTACTGCTATCGCATTTCAATTCAATTGCGGCAATTTTTCAACCGCCAGCGAACCGCAGATGGTAGTACAGGTTGGCACTGGTACCCTTGCAGGATTGCCAACATACACTGAAATCTATCAATATCCAGACCCGTTAGTGAAAGGTATCTGGACAGAAATCAAGGCACCATACACAAAATTCCCGCTTAACATGGCTGCATCAAAAGCAAAAGCGGGTTACGAACCCTGGAAAACAGAAGGTTTGCAATCGCCATTTGTATACTGGTACTACAACGGCACCGGACCGATATATGTGGACGGATGGCGGGTGGATAAATAAGAGCAATTTACACTCTACATTAATTTAAGCATCCGGTGTTATGAAAAAATATTGGCTGTGGTAGGGGACTGAGTCGAATCCCGCGATAACAATAAAATAAACATTTACTGATATCACGGGATTCGTTGGCTTGTACCCGGCAAGTAAAGCCAAAATCAAACTTTTCTACCCCTCACTCTTCATTTTTTTCAAAAAATCTTTGTCGATTACTTCCCAGGGGAAGCCTTCCTCGTTTCTGCCAAAATGACCGTAACTGGCGGTGCGCTGGTATATCGGGTTAAGCAGGTTAAGGTCTTGAATTATTGATGTCGGATGCAAATCAAAATGTTCGTTAATAATTTTAACGAGTTTATCATCAGATATTTTGCCGGTGCCAAAGGTATCAATTCTTACGCTGACAGGATGCGCAACACCAATAGCATAGGCAATTTGAATCTCGCATTTTTTTGCCAGTTTGGCGGCGACAATATTCTTTGCCACGTAACGCGCCATGTAGGCGGCACTTCTGTCAACTTTCGTCGGGTCCTTGCCGCTGAAACATCCGCCGCCGTGGCGGGCGTAACCACCGTAGGTATCAACAATTATCTTTCGTCCGGTAAGGCCGGTGTCGCCGTTTGGACCGCCGATGACAAATCGGCCGGTGGGATTTATGTAATATTTTGTATCAGACGTCTTCAGGTTCGCGGGCAATTCCGGCTTGATGACATGTTCGATAATGTCTTCCCGTAAATGCTGCATGGAAACGTTGGGGTTATGCTGGGTTGATACGACGATAGTATCAATCGCAACCGGCTTATCCCCGTCATACTCGATGGTAACCTGGGTTTTTCCGTCCGGACGCAGATATTTCAGGATTCCTTCTTTTCTGACGAAGGTTAATTTTTTTGCCAATTTATGCGCCAGGTGAATTGCCATTGGCATTAATTCCGGGGTTTCATCGCAGGCAAAACCGAACATCATCCCCTGGTCGCCGGCACCGTTGTCTCTGGCATTTGAATGTGATTCTTTTGCTTCCAGCGACTCATTTACCCCCATCGCAATATCGGCGGATTGGTCGTGAATCGATGTTAAAACGCTGCAAGTCTCCGCGTCAAATCCGTATTTTGCCCGGTCATATCCGATATTATTTATGGTCTCGCGCACTATTTTTGGAATATCAATGTAGCAATTTGTCGTTATTTCACCGGAAACTAAAACCAATCCGGTGGTAACCAGGGTCTCGCAGGCAACCCGGGCTTCTTTATCGTTGGCGAGAATGTGGTCGAGAATCGCGTCAGAAATCTGGTCGCAAATTTTGTCAGGATGCCCTTCGGTAACGGATTCTGACGTGAATAATTTTTTGTTCATAGTATTTATACTCCCATAACTAAAAAAAATACCCTTCATGCAATCAGCAGAAGAGTAGTAAGACGAATTTTATTCGTTACTCCTCATCTGTCGAATCACATTCGATGGAATTGGCACCACGATTCAGACGCTAATCCAAAACAGGTTGCCGGGCTTCAAAGGGCCATTACCCTCCGCCGCTCTTGATAAGGGTCAATATTCAGTTTTTAGGACTAAATTATACAAATAATAACCGATTTTGTAAATAGATTTTCGCCAATGCAAATTCAACAGGCCCAGTAACTATTTACTGGACCTGTTAATGCGAAAAACTACATTATTGGACAGAATTCTATTCGTTTGTTTTTACTTTCTTCAAACTGGGTGGTTTGAGGAAAAGAATCAGCAGAAAACCTGCAAAGGATGCTGCTGAGGCGATGATGAATGCCCAGAAAAATCCGCCGGTTTGGTCTTTTACGTATCCGGCAATGAATGGAGAAGCAACTGCGCCGATACCGAATCCGAGAAGAATCATGCCGTAATTAGTTCCCATATTCTTGATTCCCCAGAAATCCGCGGTAAGCGCGGGAAATGTACCCAGAAATCCGCCGTATGAGAATGCGACTATACCGATAAGAACCAGGATTATATATGACTGTGCGGCAGCAACAAATAAAATTGACGCTGTTGCCATCAGAGTAAGAATGAGTAAGGTGTTTTTTCGTCCTAATTTATCTGATACACCACCCCAGAACAGGCGTCCGAAGGAGTTGAACATCGCGATAACCATCACGCCGTAGGTAGCGACTTCTTTTGTTAAACCACCAGATACTCCCAATACTTTTGCGTAGGGGATAATCATTAGACCGGCGGCAGTAGCAAGCATGAAAGCGATTATTACCATATAAAATTGTGGCGTATTCAACACTTCAACAGGAGAGAAATCCTGCACGATATGTGAACCTTCTTTCGGCGCAGGTGGAACCCAACCTTCCGGTTTAAATCCTGCAGGAGGATTAACAACAAATTGCGACCCAATAGTACAAACAACAATGAATATGACGCCTAACCACATGAAGGTTTGCAATACACCAGTCGATTTAATTAACGTGCTGGCGACCGGGGTGAAAACAAGGCCACCGAATCCTAACGCGGAAACGATGATACCGGTGATTAACCCGCGTTTGTCAGGAAACCATTTCTGACAAGTCGCGATAACTGTGGTATAAATCATACCCATGCCAAACCCGCCGATACAACCATAAGTCAGCCACAACCACCATGGTGCTGCCGCGGTAGTATATGATGCGAGAATGAATCCTGCACCTAATACCAGACCGCCACCCAAAACAACAGGTTTAGGGGTAAACTTGTCCTGAATCTTTCCACCAATGGTGCTGCCAATGGTTAATATGCCCAATAGGAAAGAAAATGTGTAACCGGCCGTTACATTTGTCCAGCCGAATAGTTTGGTTACCTCGGGTTGAAAAACACCCCAGATATACGCTGTTCCCAAGCACAACTGAATGGCAATACCGGCTATCACCGGTATCCAACGATTGAACTGGGGGGCAACTACGTTGGCTTCACTCTGTTGAGCCGCCACGTTAGTCTCGCTCATTAACTTACCTCCAAATTTGTTGATGAAACTCATAAAATTTACCCGCCAGACGGGTATGAGGCACATTATACAGATTACTTAATTCATTTTCAATAAGATAACAGAATAATTTTTTATTAATTTAGTCATGTATTGTTGACATGGTAATTTTGACCGGCTAAAGTAATACGGAATTTCTGAAAGATTTACGTTTCTTTATTGCCACTTATAATGCAATGTAAGGTGGTACCTATAAACATGGTTATAATGGCATAGAAGATTTCCTGATAACTTTCAATTATGGTGCAAAAACCATAAGATTTGCCGGAAGTATTAATGATGTAGCAGCATAGTAGAAGCTGAAGCCTGGCAAATACTGGAAACCATCCAAACCTGTTTTCCTACGTATAGAAACGAGGAAATTGCCAAAATCATGAGTGATCGGTGATATAATTCTATGTTACTGTGGTGAGACTTACAATAAAAATGCTGTCAAGGGAAGTTGTACTCAACTTCCCCGAAAGAACCGGAATAATGATGTGATAAAGCGAAATAGCGATAGATTTTTTGCGTGGTGTTGTGTTTACAAACCTTATTTTGTCGTCACTACCTATACTTTTTTATTAAAAAAACTCTTTCGCGGGAGCTGGGGACAGCTCCCCTACCACTCGGCGATACATTTATATTCTCAAATTGAACATATACACTCAATTTATGTTTATAACACAACTCAAGAATGGGTACCTAATTGTCAATTCTCCATTGTCAATTGTCAATTTTCTCTCCTGCCACTTTACACAACCACCAAGCATTAGTATCATAACCACGATAACATTCTTTTTATAAAGGAACATGACATGACTTTATGTGTTAAAGCGTTAACTATGGAGGCTTTCAAGCCTTATGGCACTTTTGGGGCACTGACCCCGCCGACTGATGCTCCGCTGGTGGGTGGCGATATCATCTCTTTCTGGCCCGACTGCGGCGGCGTGCTGAACCTGGGTCCTGATGGCAATAATCAGGTTTCCCTGGGCATCTGCCAAACGGCATGGCGACCGCTGGCAATCGATGTTTGCGAATTCCACACCTGTACCGGCGAGGGTATCCTGCCGTTGGATGGCGATATTTACCTGCACGTTGGTCCGGCGACTGGCGACGACACTATACCGGCACTGGAAGTTTTCCGCGTTCCGCAGGGAACCGCAGTTATATTGAAACCGGGAGTATGGCACCACGCGCCTTTCGCGGTAAAACCGGGAGCAGTAGTAAACTCCGTAATCATTCTGCCGCAACGCACCTACGCAAACGATTGCATAGTACGCAACGTAGAACCGGCAATAGCGTTTAAAGAAGAGTGAAGATAGAAGAGTGAAAAGTGAAATTACGAATTACGAATTACGAATCAAAATTTCGATAATTCATGAGAAAATTGTCAACTGTCAATTGTCAATTGTCAATTTTTTTCACTCTTCACTCTTCCATACATTGTCATATCTTCCACTGACTCTATCAATACTGGCAGGATTTTGTTTAAATCTTTGGCGGTAAAATCTGCTGATACCCGGTGACCGCTGGGGGTTAGTCCGGTACCACCGCGTTCTACCAGGACAGGCTGGATCGTACCTATCAGTTTTTCGGCGGATTTTGCGAATAATCTTTTTTCCAGATCATGCAGGTATGCGCTGCGGGTATCTTTTACGCTGTCCTGCACCGGGTGTTTCATCTTTTCAGCCTCGGTATGTGGACGAGGAGAGAAGCGGAATACGTGGAGATTTATGAATCCTATCTCCTGAATTAATTTGAAGGTATTAAAAAACGCTGTGTCGGTCTCGCCGGGGAATCCGACTATCACATCGGTGCTGAAAGTCGCGTCGGGCATGGCAGCCTTGATTTTATTCACCATATTCGTGAAAAATGCCGCATCATAGCCGCGGCGCATTTTTGCCAATATTTCATCGTCGCCGGATTGCAGGCACAGGTGAAAATGCCGGCAAAGGGTGGGGTGGTTTGCCAGCGCGGCAATCAGTTCGTCATCAATCCCAATAGGCTCCAGCGATGACAGCCGCAGGCGCGGTATATCCAGTGGCATAGTGGCTTTTATCAAATCCGCCAGTCGATAATCGTCGCCTTCCATTCCATAGGCATCCAGACGGATGCCGGTTAGCACTATTTCCATTACCCCGCGCGCCAGGATTATTTTTAATTCGTCGATAATTTCCTCTATTGGCCGGCTGCGTAAATCTCCCCGCGCAATGGTTACCGCGCAATAGGCGCACTGGCGGTCACAGCCATCCTGCACCTTCACCACCGCGCGGGTGCGGTTAATCGAGCCGGATATTATCCCGCCGTCATCATTACCCATTGGCGGCAGCAGCTTTTCCAGCAAGTCGGGTATCTCCGCCTGCCTTTCCTGCGGCACCACCGCGGTGATCCCGTCCATCTCTTCTACTTCGTCATGTTCCAGTGCGGCATAGCACCCGGTGACTATCATTACCGCTCCCGGCGTCAGCTTCAACGCTTTTCGCAACACTTTCCGCGACTTCGCCCCAGCGTCCGCGGTGACAGTGCAGGTATTCACGATATAGGCATCTGCCGGCTGCGATGCCGGTACAATGCAATACCCTCGCCGCCGCAATTCCCGCGCCAGCGTGTCGCTGTCATACCTGTTAACTTTGCACCCCAGCGTAGGCAAAGCCACCCGAATCAGTCTGATTTCATCCGTCATGTGGGTCTATTATATAGATTGCGGGGAGAAGAGAGAAGAGAGAAAATTGGAAATGGCAAATGGCAAATTAATTAAAAATTAAAAATGCAAAATTAAAAATTACACAGATTTATGCGAAGCCTAAATTATTTATTGTTTTAAATTGAAATTTTGAGTATGAATCAGGGACTGACACCGAGTGGCGAAGCCAGGAAGGTGTCTGTACCATCGAGGTGTCCTAACACTTGACACCTATTATTCCAATTTATTTGACGAAGATTTATGGTTAAGAATACAATAATAAAAACAGGAGATAATTTTTATGCCTGATCCATATATTAAAAATGCGCCTGCTGATGTTATCATTGCAGATTTGCAGAAACTGCAGGAGAATGACCGGTTAATTGAAGAGAAAATGAAGAATAATAAGACAGGAATCTGGATATGCGGTATCGCATCTATCGGCGGATTTTTTCTAATTCAAGCCGCCGGCAATGCAGGTATTGTTTTGCTGGCAGCTGGTATAATAGGACTGATTTATTTCGTTATTGTATACAACATCTGGGCAGCTAAAGATATCGAGAATCGTCGTTTTTTAATTCCAATGCGAATGTTTTCTGTGTTGGGCGAGGATGTAAAACCCGCGCAGCCTTGTGGGGTATCAATTGATTTTTCCGGTTATAAAAAACACGGCAGATTAGTGTCAAAAAATGTTGAAGGCGGCTTTTTGACATTCCCGATAACTCATTACCGCTATGTTGACAACTGGTTCGGTGCATCCGGTAAATTAATGGATGGCAGCCGTTTTAAGTTGAAAATAGTCCAGGAGATAAACCGCATGGAAAAACAGAAGAAAAAATATACCAAAGTGAAAGAGAAGATCAGCGAAGAAGTATCTGTATTTCTGCGGCCAGACCCAACTGTTTATCCAAACTTTGCGAATATCCAGCAGCACCTGCCCGTTGGAGTGCCTGGCCAAATAGAGATAAAAGTCGCAATAAAAGGCAACCTGATAAAATTATCTGCTGTAAGTGGAGATTATATAAAGGTATCAGGCCGGCAAAACAGCGAAATGAATAATGATGCGCTCTTTGATGGCGACGATTTGCTGCGGTTATTCGTTTATCTGTATACCGGGCTGCAGCAATGCCGGTAGCGGTGAAGAAGATAGAAGAGTGAGGAGAGAAGAGAGAAATGGCAAATGGCAAATTATGTTCCATTCTCAAGTATGATGTCACTGCAATGACAGAGGGAGTAACTACGGAAGAATTCCAATTTCTGAAAAAAGTATAATAGCCGGCCCGGCTATTTGAAGAGGAAAATTGTATTTTGTCTGAACCACGATTTATGGGATTAATGGATTATAGGATTACGTAAAAAAATCCTTAAATCCTATAATCCAGTGAATCGTGGTTCAGACAAAAAAAGAAATTTTATAAAAAGGAGCTCCCCTCCCATGAAATCCCTATACCAAAAATACCAGTCGGCCTTCAACATCGGCGTTGCATTGGGCGGTACATTGCCGGGTGATTATTCGGCGGTGGAGATTGACGCTATATTGTCGCAGTTTAATGTGGTCACCCCGGAGAATTGTATGAAGCCGGGTGCTATTCAACCGCGGGAAGGGGTGTTTACATTTGAGCAGGCGGATGCGTTGGCGGCATTTGCGCGAGATAATGGGAAGATGATGACCGGGCATTGCTTGTTGTGGCACCAGCAAACGCCGGACTGGTTTTTTCTGGATGGTGATGGACCGGCAAGCCGCGAATTGATGCTTTCCCGGATGCGCACCCATATTCATACCCTGGTGGGGAGATACCGCGGGCAGATAATGGGGTGGGACGTGGTGAACGAGGCTATTGATGACAAGGACGACTACCTGCGGGATTCGCCGTGGCTGCGGACGGTGGGCGATGATTATCTGGCGCAGGCGTTTCGTTTTGCCCGCGAGGCCGACCCCGACGTGCAACTGTATTACAACGACTACAGCAACGAAGGGCCGGTGAAGCGCGAAAAGACGCTGCGCCTGCTGTCGTCATTGCGCGACGCCGGTGTCAAGGTTGACGCCATCGGCATCCAGGGGCACTGGTCACTGGATAATATTCCATTTGCCGATATTGACGCCGCCATCGACATCTACGCGCAAAGCGGGTTGAAGGTGATGATTACCGAATTGGACATCAGCATGCTGCCCTGGGACGAATCCGCCGGCGACCCTTATAAAGACAGCTGTCCCGTCGAACTTTTTCAGCGCCAGGCAGAACAATACGCCGAACTATTCAAAATATTCCTGCGCCACCGCGACGTTATAACCCGGGTAGCATTCTGGAACCTTAACGATGGCAGAAGCTGGCTGAACTATTACCCGTATAAACGCACCAACTACCCGCTGCTGTTCGATAGAAATTGCCAGCCAAAATTGGCGTATGACGCAGTTCTCAAATTAAAAATTGAAAATTAAAAGTTAAAAATTAACTTGGATGAGCAGGATAGGCAGGATAAATTTAATCTTGTAAATCATGTTAATCATGTCTAAATTTAATAGCGTTTTCCTCTTGACACAACATATTTCATCCTCTACACTATCACCGTGTAATTAAACGGAAAGGGGATGGCGGGTGATTTCTTCGTTGGAATTGGCGAAATTGTGCGGGGTTTCCCAGGGGACGGTGGACAGGGCAATTCACGGCAGGCCCGGCGTCAGCGCGGCAACCCGGGATAAAATATTGGCGATGGCGGCAGAACACGGATATCGTCCGCACCCGGCAGCGAAAGAGTTGTTGTCCGGCAAAAGCAATATCCTCGGCATGCTGGTTCCGGCGATGAACTCGGTATTCTTCATGGATTTCATGCAGGTGGTAAAAGAGGCCTGCGACGATTTTGGCTTGCGGCTTTTCATCTCGCCGGTGGCGGATAAAGTTGAATTTATCGAAGCGCTGGACGACTTCGCAGCGCGACGGGTACGCGCCATTCTTGCCATTCCACCCGAGGAAAATATTCAAATACCTGCTCACCTGGTAAATTCGCTGCCCATTGCCACCCTTATCAGCCCCTGCGAAAATGATGTAGTACCATTTTTTGCGCCAAACGAACAATTCACCGGTGTTGACGCGGCGGCATACCTTGCCGACAAAGGCCATCGACGGATATTGCACGTCACATATCATCGCCAGGCATGCGGCATTATTGAACGGCAAGCCGGTTATGTCAGCGAAATGACCAGCCGGGGATTGCAGCCGAAAGTATGCGTATTTTCTGATTTGCTATCAACAGTTGCGTCTTACCAGCCCACCGCCATATTTTGCCACAACGACTGGCTGGCAATTCGGGTAATGCGGGCATTACAGGAAAACGGCGTATCTGTACCCGGCGATGTATCAATACTCGGGGTAGACAACAGCCCAACTTTCAACCGATTCCAATCAGATATCACCACCATGACCTACCCAATGGCAGAAATAGCGCAAAAATCAGTGCGCTGGCTGGCGGAAGGTGTGGATGAAAGACCGATTTCGAGGCTGCAAATAGCAGAAAAAAGTACAGTAATAAATGTTAAAAAAGGCAAATTGTAAATTACGAATTTATTTCAGGTTGTAGTTTTGTGGTAGGCGAAAACCACCCCGACCTTCGGCCACCCCTCCTTGGCAAGGAGGGGAGTTTAAAATAAAGATTTTATTACATAATATCTGTCGTTTTTATATATGTTGTAGGGGCAATCCCTTGTGGTTGCCCGGTATTTACTGAATACAGGCGAAAGTAATGTATTAAAATTAACATGAACGGGCAGGAAAAATTTAATCATGATAATCATGTTAATCATGTCAAAATAAAAAAGTGATAAGGGAGAAATAATATGACCAGGGCATTTACAGATGATGTGCTGCACCGCCAAGGCGGGCAGCGCCGTTTTACCGGGGAGCAGTTGAGTGAGATTGCTTTTCCTTTGGGTGGCATCGGCACCGGCACTATCAGCCTGGGCGGGCGCGGTAATTTGCGGGATTTTGAGATTTTTAATCATCCTGACAAGGGTAATACAGTGCCTTTCTCATTTTTCGCGCTGTGGGCAAAGCCAGAAGGCGGCATCCCGGTGGCGAAGATACTGGAAGGGAAGATTCCTACGCCATACCGCAGCGGATTTGGCGAATCGCCGGGAGAATTAAGCGGTGTTTCCCGCTTCAGCTATGTCACTTTTAAGGGTGAATACCCAGTCGCGACATTAAATCTGTCAGACAAAGATGTCGCCGTTACGGCAGAATTAACCGCGTGGAACCCGTTCATACCACTGAATGTGCATGACAGCGCGATACCAACCGCAATATTTGAATGGACCATCAGCAACCCGACGAACACACCGGTTGAAATTTCACTGGCTGCAAGCATGATTAATCCTCTGACGAAAAGTGATGCCAATGGGAAAAAGATTGGCAATGGCGCTTTAAACAGCTACCAGGCAGCGGGAAACCTGCGCGGCATATTGATGTCCCATCCCGATGAAAATGTTAATTGCGGTAATACCGGCACCATCGCGATAAGTTCGCCGTGGGCAAAGACCGATTGCGTCACCCGCTGGTATCGCGGCGGCTGGTGGGATAAAGCGCACCTGTTCTGGGATAACTTCGCCGCCACAGGAAAGGTTGCCCAGGTGCTGGATGCCGATCCTGGCCCGCACAACGGCGATGTCGCGTCGATAATTTTACATGCCGTTGTCCCTGCCAATGGCTCCGTTACTTTGCCGGTATATATCACCTGGCATTTCCCCAAGTTGGACAATCCATGGCGCGATAATATGGAAAACCTGCCCGCTGTACTGGATAATTATGTTAGTGTCCATTATCGCGACGCCTGGGCAGTAGCAGATTATATTAATTCGTCATTGCCGCGTCTTCGCGATGAAACCACACGCTGGCAGCAGTCGATTTTTGCCAATACTTTGCCGGATTACCTGTTGGAAGCAATCACCAGCCAGGCAAGCATCATGCGCACCAATACCTGCTACCTGCTGGCGAATGGCAACTTTTTTGCCTGGGAAGGATGCGGCGACAAGGCTGGTTGCTGTCACGGTTCCTGCACTCACGTTTGGAATTACGAACAGGCGGTGGCATTTTTATTTCCGCAGTTGGAACGCACCATGCGCCGCACCGAGTTTTTATACAACACTCGGGAAACCGGCAACATGGCGTTCCGCACCAGTCTACCCCCCGGCGGCAAGTTGTGGGATTTTAAGCCGTGCGCCGATGGACAAATGGGTACCATAATTCAGGTTTACCGCGATTGGCAGTTATCTGGCGATGACGATTTTCTCCGCGAGATATGGCCGAATGTAAAATGCGCCTTGGAATACGCCTGGACAATGACGCCGGATAAAATGCAAGGCGGCGGGGCCGGAGTGATAAACGCATCAGACAACGAAAAACGCAGCATTGACTCGCTATGGGATCCGAACAAAGATGGTGTGATGGAAGGCGAACAGCATAATACTTACGACATCGAGTTCTTTGGACCGAATACCATGTGTACTGCCATGTACTTGGGGGCGTTGCGGTCATGTGAAGAGATTGCCCGCTACCTGGGCGAGAATGATAAAGCCGCCGAATACCACGCAATTTATGAAAGCGGTCGGACAAAGGTAGACGCGGAACTGTGGAATGGCGAGTATTACATACAAAAAGTCGATGTGATACCCGAAGTAACTGTACCGGAAGTATTGCGAAGTCCGGAAAGCGATTGCTGCGGACCCGCCTGTGAGTGCAAACAGTCGCCCGGCGGCAAAAAATCCGCCATGTCCGGCAATACCATGGTGCCGAAATACCAGTATGGCGAAGGCTGCCTGTCTGACCAATTGCTGGGACAATGGGCATCCCATGTCGCCGGACTTGGGTATTTATTGAATCAGGATAATGTCCGTACCACTTTGCTATCGATATTCAAAAATAACTTCCGCGCTCCAATCGGCGATTTTAATAACGTTCAGCGGGTATACGCGTTGAATGAAGAGGCTGGCCTGCTGCTGTGTTCCTGGCCGCATGGCAATCGTCCTGCACTGCCATTTGTCTATTCCGACGAGGTATGGACCGGCATTGAATACCATGTCGCCGCCCACCTGGTATATGAAGGTTGGGTAGACGAGGGTTTAACCATTGTAAAAGCGGTCAGCGACCGTTATGCCGGCAACAACCGCAACCCCTGGAACCAGATAGAATGCGGTCATCATTACGCCCGGGCAATGGCGTCATGGTCGGTAAAACTGGCGTTGGATGGTTTCACCTACAGCCTTCCCGCCGCCACTCTTGGCTTTGCGCCAAAGATAAATGCCGACAAATACACCACCTTCTGGTCCACCAGCACCGGTTGGGGAACCTACCAGCAGGACATCGCCGCCGGTAAATTTACCCTGACGGTAAAATACGGCAGCCAGCAACTGAAACGTCTGGAAATAGCAGACTTGCCAGCAGGAAATATCACCGCGAATGGCGTTGCCGTAAAGCGCGAAGGCAATGCTGTGATATTTGGTGAAACCATGAAATTAGGGCAAGATGAGGCGGTTGAGATTAAAGTTGGGTAGGTTAACACCAAAAAAGTTGACGTCTTTCTCTCATCGCGGTAATCTTTATCTGTGGAAAATGAATTGGATGTGCGGATTCGCCGCATGTATCTTTTAATCTCAATATTATTTGTATTCATGCTGTGCTGGCAGGCGCAGTGGCATTTGTGGCGCGCCGGTTTTCTGGCGGATTTGCCTACTAACCGGCGGGCAATGCGCACCGAACAGAGCATACCGCGCGGCACTATTTATGACTGCAGCGGACAAAAATTAGCCTGGACGGTTGGACGAGTGCGGAAATATGCCGACCCATTTTCGCTATCCGGCATCATCGGTTACGTAAATCCCAAATATGGCCGCGCCGGGGTAGAAAAAGCGTTAAACAGCGAACTTGCAGGGATAATAAAACAGTTTGACAGCGCGGAAATTGCCCGTATTTTGAGCGGCGACAAGCGCAGCGGCAAAGATGTCACCCTGACGATAGATTTAAAACTGCAAAATGCCGCTTATGCCGCGCTGGACAACCGGCGGGGTGCAGTGGCCGTTATCGAACCAGCCAGCGGACGGGTATTAGCATTAGCGACCAGTCCGACATTTGATATCAACGACCCAAGCAAAAAAGGCGATGATGGCAGTATGACCAACCGCGCTATCGCCGGCCTGTATCCTCCCGGCAGTACTATGAAGGTACTCACGGCGGCGACAGCACTGCAGGACGACCCGACATCGGCGGAGACCACCTATACCTGTGAAGGCAACACTGTTTACGATAAAATTAAAATTACTGATTATCATGGCGAACACCACGGTACCATCGCCATGCAGCAGGCACTCACTTATAGCTGCAATTATTACTTTGCCCGTACTGCTATCAACCTTGGTTTTGACAAACTGGAATCCAGTGTGGAAAAATTCGGTTTTAACCGCGACTGGATGAGCTATTTTCCGCTGACGGTGAAAAAAAGCCGGCTGATTAATGAAAAAAGATTCATCCCCGAAGGCGAACTGGCACAAATCGGCTTTGGTCAGGGTACCGTCACGGTAACTCCGCTGCAGATGGCAATGGTCGCCGCCACAGTGGCAAATGACGGCGTGCTGATGCGCCCGTACATGATTGATAAAATACAAAAACCGGGTAAACCCGCACAGCTATTTTCACCGGAAACGCTTGATAACCCCATGGATATGAACAACGCGCAAAAATTGGCAGAGATGATGCGCAGCGTGGTAACATCCGGCACTGGCACTCGCGCCAACCTGCGCAACGTGCGCATATCTGGCAAAACCGGCACTGCACAACAGATAGGCGGCGACGACCACGCCTGGTTCATCGGCTTTGCCGAGAAAGAAGTTAACGGTACAACCTCGAAAATCGCATTTGCGGTAGTTTTGGAACGCGGCGGCACCGGCGGTAAAATAGCCGCCCCAGTAGCCGCAAAAGTCGCGGAAGCGTGGAGCGAGTGAAGAGTGAAAAAAATTGACAGTTGACAATTGACAATTGACATTTTTTTATTAATTTTCGTAATTCGTAATTTTACTCTTCTCTTGAGAGGTGGCCAGAGCGTCCCGCTCGGAAGAAGGATGAACCGCGAATAAATTTCAGCGTTTAGCATTCTCTTGTGCAGCTAACGTCACCGGGACGGTGACGCCACGTTTTACGCTTGCTTCCGGGTATAGGCAAGCCAATAATTTTTATTTTGCATTTTTAATTTTACATTTGCAATTTGCCATTTGCAATTTATATTTCACCTACTGCTGTATCAAACATCGCCACCACATTTTCCGGTGGTGTGCCACCCTGGATGCTGTGGGAAGGTCCTAATATGTAGCCGCCTTGATTGCCAAGGGTGCTTATAAGGTGTTTAACTTCTTTTCGGACGTCATCTGCAGTGCCAAATGGCAGCGTATGCTGTACGCTGACGCCGCCGGCGAAGCACAATTTTTCACCATAAAGAGATTTCAGCAATGCCGGATCCATATCGGCAGCATCAAATTGTAAAGATTCCAGTACATCAATACCCATGTCAATTAATCCGGGAACTGCATTCATCACCGCGCCGTCCGAGTGGTAAATTACTTTGCATCCAAACTCATGGATAGCGGCGTTCAGGCGTTGATGACAGGGTTGGATGAACTCTTTCCAGCTATCAAGGGACATCAGCAATCCTTGCTGGCCGGCAATGTCATCACCGGTAAATGCCAGTAGAATTTCCCCGTTAGCGACTTCCAATGCTTTTCGATAATTATCAATGTAAAAATCGGTTACCCTTTGCAAGATGGCATGGGCAAGCTCAGGGTTATCGTAAAAATCCATAAAAGTACGTTCGAAACCGCGCATATACCAGGTAGTTTCAAAGATATTTCCGGAGCCATAATACCAAATGGCATAGTCACCGGTGGTGCGGATAGCGGTAATTTGTTCAGGAATCACGGTATAATCAAACCAATCAGATTCGGGCCAGCGAAAGTTGCATAAGTCGTTGATATCTGTGACATCAGCCAATGGGTAATTATCTATCTCATCATAAAATTCTACACCAGCTTGCTGCTGGCTGCGATGAATACCCCAAATATCTGTACCTGCAGAAAGCTCTGGTCCAATATAACGCGGCGCAACCGCAACGACATCAATGATTGGCTTTAAATATGCGTCAACATCAATACCGCGGGAAGCGAGCAAGTATTCATTCAATTCTTTCCGGGCTGGCGGGTTAATATATGACCCCATCAACGAAACTGGCACCCGGTCAGTTGGCTGATGCTGCAATGCCAGTTCTGTGCGTTCTCGCGGGGTTAAGACGGTTTTCATCTTTCAGCACTCTTATATGCGGCAAAAATCAGTTCAAGGGTCTTCAGATTATCGCGTCCGCTGATGGCTGGTTCGCGTTTTTCTTCGATGGCGCACATTAATTCTCCCATGGTGCCGATGAAACCGTCGGGGAACCACTGGCCATCCAATTCGACTTCCTGCACATCCTCGCCAAGCAGTTCCGACTGGATTTGCAGGCTGACATTGCTCATTGCCTCGCCGATAATGATGCCTTTTGTACCCTCTATTTTAAAACGGGAGAAGACGCCGGCAGGCGGGTAAGCGGTATTATCATCAACAACAATGCCCAGTGCCTGGTTGGGGAATTCCAGTTGGATTGATGCTATCATATCTCCGCTGCCGCGCTGGGTGGGCTTTTTCGCGATGGATGCTTTAACGCGTTCTGGCTCCAACCCGGTCAAGAAACGCATCAAATCAAGGTGATGCACCGAATATTCCATTATTTGAAAACGTTCCGCCTGTCCGTACCAGCGGTTGACGAACCAGTCGGCGGCATCCTGGTTATTCTGCATTTCGTGTACCAGCAGATATACATCACCCAATAATCCATCATCAATTGCCTTTTTCACCGCGCGGTATTGCGGCGACCAGCGCGCGTTTTGGTTTACTGCCAGCAATACGCCATAATGGTCGGCAATATCCACCATTTCCTGTGCGGCACCCATGGTGTGCGCCATCGGTTTTTGCATCAGGATATGCTTGCCCCGCATGGCGGCTTCCCGGACAATTTCCAACCGCTCTTCATCAAATGGATAAGTTACATCAACAATCTGCACTTGCGGTAAATCAAGCAAGGCGCGCCAGTCAGTGCTTCGCCAGGGAATATTCCAGGTGTTAGCTTTGCTTTCTACCGATTCTGCGCTGCGCGAGGCAATGCCGACCACGTTAAAGCCAGCTTTGCGATACGCTGGCATGTGTCCGTATTGCACGATGCTCCCCGCGCCGATTATGCCAATGCCGTAATTCAGCTTTTGTGGCAGACATGGCGATATGTCAGGTTGAAATAGTTTCATAATGTATTTTCCATTCAAAATTTTGACAGGATTAACAGGATTGGCATGATTAAATTTTATTTTTGTTAAAAGATTTAGTCACCGTGTGGAAAAGGGTGAAGCCCGGCTCGATTTACTGCAAAGATATCACCCCGGGGACACTAATCTCTTGATTGGCGAGTAATAAAAATGAAAGATTATCGTAAATCAAGCCGGACTTGCGTCCCTTTACACACGGTGACTGACTTTTTTACACGACTATCCCTTGCCCTTGTAATTCAATACGTCAAAGCCACTTTCAAATATTTTGATGGTTCGGATTGGATGGCTTCGTAGGCTGTTTTCGCTTCAAGGAATGGGTAGCGTGCTGAGACGAAATTATTCAGGTTCAGCTTGCGGGCAGCCATCATCAGGCAGGTTTCTTTCAGGATGCGGTTGGTATCCCAGCGATTAAAGCGCGACGGGCACCCCCACTTGGTCATTGATGCGCGGATAGTTATGCGGTTATGCAGAAACTCCTCGCCAAAAGAGAAAGAGGGTGAACCGCCGGCATAAAAACCTGCCGCAATCACCACACCAGCAACACCGGCACATTGAACAGCACCTTTCAAACCGGCGACTACCCCGGTACATTCAATTACCACATCTGGAAACGCGCCGTTATTTATTTCGCATACAGTTTTCGCCAGCGATTCCACCGCTTTCGGGTCGATAGTTACTACCGGAGTGTGCGATTCTGCGAATGCGCGGCGTTCCGCCAACGGTTCGACCAAAATCACCAGGCGTGCCCCGCTGAGATTTGCCATCTGTACCGCCATCTGCCCCACTGTGCCGCCGCCAATGATAAGCACTGCATCACCCAGCTTAATCTCCGCGTCCAACACTGCGCCATAAGAAACACTGGTCAGGTTCAGCATTAACGCTTCATCATTATAAATGGTGTCCGGCAGTTTAAATGCATTCGGTGCATCTTCATTAAATAGAAACTCAGTCTGGTGAGTAATTTCGCACCAGACCCGATCGCCAACCTGGTATTTTTTCACACCTTCGCCGATTGCCTCGGCAATCCCTACCGCATCATAACCAGCGTATTTAAACGGGTAAAAATCCGGGTCTTCCGGCAATTTATCGCGAAAAGTGCGTTCGGCAGTCATCCCTTTGGTAATAAACGGACTGACCCCCTGGTACGCGGTCATTTCTGTACCGTGGCTGATACCGCTGATGACGGTACGCGCCAGCACCTGTCCGGGACCGGGTTTGCCAACAGGAATCTCGATATAGTCCACTTGTCCGGGGGCAGACATGATTAGTTTTTTTGCCACGATTAATTTTCCTTTGCAAAATCTATTAAGTCAAATTTAAAATATCCCGACCAAAAATGTCATTTATGACCGGGATATTATCGATATAGTTAAAACTGCATTTTACCGGTCAAGGCTGAATGCATCAAATTCCCAAACAGCTAAACCATTTGTAACTGCAGATTCTGGCACTTCCAATCTGATAGTCGTATTTTGTGCTGATATTGCAGGTGAAAAGTTATAGAAATAAAATAATCTACTTCCGGATTTTGTAAATGTATCCAAAGTCTGAAATCCTGATCCCTGGTTTACCTTCAATGTCCATTGGGTTGGCATGTCGGAATAACCACCTTGCGGACAGAATAGATAAGATATCCCATTAATTAGCTTTGGACTATTATAGGTGATATCAAGTGTGTAAGTTGTTCCGGTATTTAGAGCTGGTGTCGCTGACAACCAGCGAGTACCATAGTTAGCGTCGATAGCCTGGTTAGTAGTTGTGTAAGTAGTATTCGTGGAACTTGCCGTGATACTCGCCGGAGTAAGACGTCCGGTTTTTAAGGTACTATTACTTGGTTGTGGACCAAATACTTGTACTTCACCAACACAAACATCAACTGCTGATTTGAATACACGAACGCGTACTCCACGGGTGATAATTGCTGATCCCAAATCCGCATCATACACACGACTATTAAATCCCGTGCCGGTATCTTTTTGATTCTGCCAATCACTTTCGTTAGCAGCACTGCCACCGGATTTTAAAGTATCAATCATGACCCGGTCATAAGCTGACGTTACATCTTCAAAAACACGAACCTGACGAATAGTCTGATCACTGCTCCAGGTTATATATGGCTGCATAGTGGTGGCAGAAAATAAGCGTGGTGAAGTTGCACCAGAAAACCAATCAAATTCTGAACCATCGATAATGCCTCCGGAAGATCCCTGGCCTAAAGCACCCGGGTCAGGAAGAAAGCCAGTTGCTGATGCGGTATAAGCGAGATTGCTCATATCAGTACTGAATGCTATATAAGTTGTCGGTGCCACATGCCCATCTATATATGATACCATTGCCTGATTGGAATGCCGGTAAGCAATATGTGCGGACAGTGTTGCAACATTATTGGGGGCGGCACCATCAGTGGTCAACGGGTAAGAAGTTGGGTCGGCCACTTGTCCAATTGAAAGATTGTCACACTTGAAGTAATACACGTATCCATTGGGAGTCGATTTTCCCAACGTCGGACATATCAATACACCCGGATCAACTTTAATGTCTGACCAAACAGTAGTTGTTGCAGGCAGCATTTCATCATGATCCTGCGCATACATTTGTATAGATGCGGCGATTTGCCGCTGGTTGCTGGTACAGGTAGTTTGTCGTGCTTTTTCACGTGCCCGGGCAAAGACAGGGAATAGTATGGCGGCGAGGATTGCAATAATGGCAATCACTACTAAGAGTTCAATCAGAGTAAAGCCTGATTTTTTTTGCATATGATGCTCCTTACTTTAAATTAATCATTGCATAAAACCTGTCTGCAATGATTAATATTAAGTATAAAATGTCACACCCTATATGTCAATAGAAAAATAATCAATTTTAATAGTTAACAACTTTATAGATAAATCTTTAAAAATTATGTATTCAAAAACATTATCAGCGTGTAGGACGAACTCCAAAATAGAAATTGTCGATATAATATTTTGCTGCGCATGTATAGTGGGTATTTTCAGCAAAAAATGATTTTGGTGATGCCCAATTGCCGGTAGCGGTGGCAGTATATAATATATTGTTAAACAATAAATATATTTTTCCATTGGCACAAACTATTTTCATTGGACGCCAGCTTTCCAATAGATTTCTTACTTCAGTATTTTTTACAGTATCAGTTAATGTACCGATGGTATTTGGCTGGACAAGATAAGTGCCATTAATCTTTACATATCCCGCACTATAGTTAAGATAGGAAATATTTGTCTTGAATTCGGCAATTTTAGCTCCCACATTATCCCTGATTTCTATGCCATATTCATTGTTGCCGCTGCCTTGTACTAATTTTAAATCCATTTGGATTACCCACCAGATAACGTTAGTGTTTGTTCCCAGGTCGCGTGTTACGCGTTCCCACATGCCGCCGGCACTGGTATAGTTATACATCGCCAGGCATGGTGCCGGGTTGCCAACGGACTGGCTGTAGAATATTCCATGCTGGTGCTGACCAGTACCGTTATAGCTGTTGCCATTATCATAATAATACCTGTTGCCGGGATATTCTGGAGCATAAGAAGTTGTCCAGCCACCCTGGCCACTGGTTAACCCATTCGCTCCGGCGTAAACTGGTGTGCCGGTTGCATTGGCAGGATCTACTTGAACACCAGCAAATAAGTCCTGAGTAGCCTGATTTAAAGGGAGAAAATTTGTACTGACATCGACATGTCCATCAAGTGCCCCATAAATAGCCTTGCCCGAGTGGCGAATATCGACATCGGCAATGGTGTATGCCAGGTTATTGGCCAAACCGGATGGTGAATCGAAGGTTACGAATGTAGTATCTGGTGAAGGCAATTGTCCGATTGCGATTTCTGCGATGTTGGCGTTATAGCCGTATCCGTTTGGCGTAGATTTGCCCAATGTGGGACATACCAATACTCCCGGGTCTACCTTGATAGCCGCCCAGATTGTAGAAGTGCTTGGCATCATTTCATCATGATCCTGCGAATACATTTGTACTGATGCGACAATTTGCCTTTGATTGCTGGTACATGTAGTTTGCCGCGCTTTTTCTCGCGCTCTGGCAAATACCGGGAAGAGTATAGCGGCCAAAATAGCTATAATCGCTATGACGACCAATAACTCAATAAGTGTGAAACCTGATTTCTTTAGCATTAAAATGCTCCTTTTAAATTTAGCATGGCCATACGTTCTTTTAAAATGCATGCTAATTTTAGTATAATGACATATCATGAAAAAATCATCCCAATATCAGTCAATAAACAAGCAAAATCAGTCAACTTTTGATGTAAAGATTGAACGATTTACCACCCGCTTGACTCCAGATTTCCCCATTCTATCCCAACCATATCATCAAACATATTGGAGAGCAACGCAACTGTTACATTCTCATGACTGTTTGGAAATCGGTTATTGCTGCCAGGGTTCCGGTATTTTTGTTATTGAACAAAAGATTCAGCCTTTCTTTGCCGGTGATGTAGTAGTTATTAATGATCATGAAATGCATGGTATTCGTAATGTACCAGGTGGGGAAAGCGATTGGATTTTTCTATTTTTGTATCCCGGAAAACTGGTAGGATTAGACCGGGAAACCCCGGAAATATTGTCCACTGCCACGTTGGGAGGGCCATTATTTAACAATATTTTTAGAAGCGCTACTCATCCACAAATTATCTGGTTGGTTGAACGTGTAATTTTTGAGATGGAAAAGAAAGAAAGCGGGTATATGTCGGCAGTGCGAGCATTGATATGGACAATTATGGTAGAACTGCATCGACTGATAGAAGGAACGCAAACCACTGTTTATCAGGAAGATGCAATAGCGCGTCTGGCACCGGCACTGGAATATATAGCACATAATTATGATGAGGAAATCCGCGTAGAAGACCTTGCTACCATGTGCTCTGTAAGTGATTCAACCTTACGACGGCTTTTTCAAACCGTCGCAGGCCAGACTCCGCAGGAATACCTGAATCATCTGCGTATTAACATGGCATCGGCATTGCTGAAAAGCAGTAAACGAACGGTATTGGAAATTGCCTTTTCAGTAGGTTTCTCTACTCTATCTTGTTTTCATCGCCAGTTCCGCCAGATTATGGGAACGACACCGCTAAACTGGCGACGCGGCAACAGGTAAATAAGTGCAGAATGAATATGGCAAAGGTGAATTGTTATAGTATTCATCCTTTAACAGCAGCGTCGAACATCGCTACTGTATTTGCCGGTGGGACATCCGGTTTGATATGATGGTCGGGACCGCAGATATAGCCGCCGCCTTTCCCCAAAACTTTTATGCAATGCAGTGTTTCTTCACGCACTTCTGCCGGGGAGATAAAGGGCAGCCGTTGGGTGTTTACTCCGCCGAAAAAGGTGAGATGGCTGCCATATTCACGCTTTAATTTTTCCGGTCTCATCGGCAGCGTGTGCAATTGCACAGTTTCCCATACATCTACTCCTATATCAATAAGGTCGGGAAGAACAGAAGTTACATCGCCGCAGGAATGGAACCAGATTGGTTTTCCGCGTTTTTTCGCCATGGCAAAAAGAGCGGCATACCGTGGTTTAAGAAATTTGCGCCATTGTTCCGGGGATATCATCATGCCGCGCTGGGTAGCGAAATCGTCGCCGATGCTGTAGATATCCAACGAATCACCACAGGTGTCCAACATTGATTTGGAATATGAATAAACATACTGGAACACCTGCTCTATAGCAGCTTCAAATACCGCTGGTTCTACAACCATCTTCACCATCGCTTCTTCCATGCCCATCATCTCGCAAACTCTGCAAAATAACGGTTTCCAGCATGGACCGCGAACTGCATATTTCTTGCTGAATTCCTCTGCAAGCCTTGCGGCATCTGCATAATCGTATAAAGCCGGGTTCGGCCAATTATAATTATCTATATCTGCCACACTGGATGCGTTAGCTAATGGATAATGATGATTAGTGCCGTAATCTTCTTCGGTTTCAGTTCCCCATTCAGTCAGCCTGGTACCATTAGCGGCAACCGGGAGTTCCCCCAGGTATTGCTGCCATACCGATACTATCCGACCGTCTATTCCCAATCGGTCAAGCACCGCGCCATCATTTTCTGGCATACCAAGGTACCTGGCAATTTCCGGCAAATTCTCGATACAGATAGCATCAATGGGAACTCTGTCTGTTTCTTCATGCCGTATTGCCGCCAATTGGCGTTCTTTATGCGTCATTTTAATTACTTCCAAATCGTTATTACGATGATTTTACCAGATAATTCTTTATTTGTTACCCCTAAATTAAAAATGTAATTAAAAATAAATAAAAAGATTCAGCAATTTATGCAGGATTTACTGCTGATATGAATAATTACAGATAACAACACAATTGTATTTAAAATGATAAAGGAGATAATAATGAATCGTACTCAGTTTGACCGTACTGTCGAGGCTGCCCGCGCCCGTATAAGCAGCGAGCAAAAGCGCCTGACCCGCCAATTGGAATTTGCCCGCGCATTAATTGAAATGGAACCGGGAAAAGCAGGCGAATGGACGCCGATAATAGAAAAGGCAGAAGTTGCCGCTATGAAGGCCGCGGCTATAGATAACCTGGAAGAAATGCAAAAAGCAGTTAAAGAGATTGAAGGAATTTTGGCTCCATTCGCATCAGCGGCGAAAGAATATACCATCTGGTGCAACGGACACGCCCATATTGATATGAACTGGATGTGGTCATGGCCGGAGACGGTGGCAGTAACCATCGACACCTTTGGCACCATGCTGAAATTAATGGAAGAGTTCCCGGATTTCACCTTTGCACAGAGCCAGGCATCATGTTATGCCATTGTTGAGGAACACGCGCCAGAAATGCTGGACGCCATTCGCGCCCGGGTTAAAGAAGGCCGTTGGGAAGTCACCGCGTCACACTGGGTAGAAGGCGACAAGAATATGGCCGCCGGAGAAGCGCTGTGCCGACACCTGTTATATACCCGCGAATACATGAAAAAGCTGTTCGATCTGTCGCCGGAACAGGTTTCCCTTGATTTTCAGCCAGACACTTTCGGTCATGCCGCTACCATCCCCACTTATCTTGTCCGCGGCGGCGTAAAACGTTATTACGGTCATCGTTTTGGCCATGGCGAAAAGCATTTCCCACAGGTTTTCTGGTGGGAAGGCCCGGATGGTTCGCGGGTGCTGGTATGCAACGCGTCACGAATCGGCTACAATGGCAACCTTGCTTTTGATAACTTGCCTGAATTGTTTAAAGATTTCGTCAAAACAACCGGTCTGAAGCAAATGCTGCACATGGTTGGTGTTGGCGACCACGGCGGCGGACCAACCCGGCGCGACATAGCATGTCTGCACGAGATGAATAGCTGGCCAATCTTCCCGAATATTGCTTTCTCGACCACTGAAAAGTTCTGGCAGAATGCTGAAGCGCATCCTGAATTGCACCCGGTGATGAAAGGCGAATTAAACTTCGAGTTCCGCGGCTGCTATACCACGCAGACCCTGGTTAAAAAATCCAACCGCCACGCTGAAAACCAGTTGCGCGACGCCGAAGTTGCCGCCGTCGCTGGCTGGGGTACTGCTGTTAAACGCGAATATCCCACTGCCCGTCTTGAAAAAGGCTGGCGCGACACTCTGCTCTCGCATTTCCATGATATTCTTCCCGGATCCGGGATTCTCGACACCCGCACCTATTGCCATGGCAAATTTCAGGATACCGTGGCAATGACCGGGCAGGTTGAAACCCAGGCACTGCGCGCATTGGCGGCACAAGTTGATACCAGCGGCGTGAAGGGTGAACAGATTGATTATCCGGCGTTCGATTTGGCAAATGGAATGGGCGGCGGCGTAGGAAAAGGAACCCTTACCGGTTTCCCATCCGTAGCCGATCAGAGTGCCGGTGCCGGGCCGCGGCCATTTGTGCTGTGGAACCCATCTCCTTTCGCATTCAGCGGAACAGCACAGGCTACCATCTGGGATAATGACCCGCACTATTCGGCAGACCGCAATAAAATTAAGAATCGCGGCTATTGCGCCATATTGCCAGATGGCAAACGGGTTGCCTGCCAGGTCACAGATTCCGGCGAATACTGGGGGCATCAATTTGTCACCCTGGCATTCCCGGTCGCTGACATTCCCGGGTTGGGATATAAACTGGCAACCATTATCGAAGGCGACGCACCGGCACCGGAAGGCGGCTTGACGCTGATTCTCGAAGAAAAGTTGGGTGCCTGGTATCCATCGCATGTCGGTTCAAAGCGATTTGGCTTTGAAAACGAGTTTATGAGTGTGATCTTCGACGGCGTAACCGGCGGCATTCGTTCGCTGGTTGAAAAGAAAAGCGGCCGCGATTTAGTTGACCCGTTTGATCCTGCCGGTACCCTTGATTATATTCGCGAACGCGCCATCGGCATGTCGGCATGGATTCGCGGCGATACTCTGGAACGCGAACCGCTAAACCTCAAATCGATGGAGATGTCTGTGCATGGTCCATGGCTGTCATGCATGGAAATGAAATATGAACGCGGCGAGAACCAGTTCACCGTTACCTGGGAACTTCGCGCCGGCGACCCCAACCTGTCAGTGAATATCACCGGAAACTGGGTAGAAATTGGCACCGATCAGAAAGGAATCCCCGGTCTGGAATTCTCCATACCGACATGCCTTACCGATACTTCCGGACGGTTTGAAATTCCGTTTGGCGCGGTGGAAAGAGCATCCAATGTTGGTGATGAAGTTCCCGGCTTGCGCTGGGGCGAGATTCGCGGCAAACTCGACGGCAAATCAGCCGGTTTACTGCTGGCAAATGACTCCAAATACGGATATGCAATTGATGGCGGCGCAATACGCCAGACATTGATTCGTTCATCATACAGTCCAGACAATATGCCGGAAAACATGACCCACACCATCAAGCTGACCCTGCGTCCTTTTGTTGGCGAACTGCCATTAACCGAAGCAATCTGTTCCGGCGAAATGCTGAACCATCCGTTGCGCGCAATCGGCACTCCGGTACATGGCGGCAAGTTGAGCGGCGACAGCAAATTGCTGACAGTAGATGGCGATACCGCGGTAATTTGCGGCCTGAAAGTATCTGAAGATGGCAGCGGCCTGATAGTGCGCCTGTTCGATACCACCGGCAAAAAGAACAAAGCGGTGATCAACATCGACAAAATCCTGCTGGGTGAAGTGACCGGAGCCACCGAAGTAGATATCCTGGAACGACCAACCGCAGTAAACAGTGCAGTTGCAAAGGGCAACACCGTAACCGCAGCACTGCCGGCATTCGGAATAACCACAGTAAAAATATCGTTGAATAGGTAAATAAACGTTATTTACTATTAACATGGATGGGCAGGATAAGCAAGATATTATTTATCCTGCCCATCCGGTCTATCCATGTAAAAAATTTTCTCTCTTCACTCTTCTCTCTTCAAATTCGTTCTCCACAACCAATTTCACCCCGCAGCCAATTATCGGTGCGGAATTGGGATGCGGGGAGATTGTCTTTATTTACCAGGTTGCCAATTGGGTTGAATGCCCAGTTGTAGCGGATGGCAACCGGCTTTGATACTTTATCTGACCAGACAGTGACGGTGCTGCCGGATATTTTTGCCTGTGTCCAGTAGAATATTTTATCTGCACCGGCGATGGCAAATCCGGTTGGGACAGCTTTTCCTACAGTGGTTAACCCTTTACTATGGTCAAATTTAATTTGGATTTTTGATCCGCGAACTTTCATGGATTTATATGCTGGACCGGAAAATTCAATTTTTTGCCCGTAATCATTCGCCAGTGCGATAAGAGCGAGGCGTTTTCCCACGTCCTGCTTATCACGCGGGTGAATGTCGGCGGCGTCGCCGATGTCTGCACTTATCGCCATGCCGGTGTGAGGCAGTGCCAATGCTTTCATTTGAGCTTCTTTTACTTCTGCCCAGGATGATTTCTCTATCGGGAAAGATTGACGGGCACAGAAACCTGCAAGTTGGACAAAGTAAAATGAGAAATCGCCTTGCCCCCATACTCTGCGCCAGCCTTTTATCATGGCAGGGAATAATTCGGCATAAACATCTGGTTCATTGGCGTTAGACTCACCCTGGTACCACAATGTGCCTTTAATGCCATACCCGGCTATTGGTGCAATCATGCCATTGTAAAAATTCCCTAAATCACCTTGAGGCTGTTCAGGGAAAGCGGTGTTATAATATACTGGCTGTTTTGTCATATCAGTTTCGCTGCCCACCCGGCCTTGCCAGGTGGTGGTTAATGAAACAGGTTGAGTGCTGGCATCATCTGCCAGGGTTAACGACATGTCTGCCGGTTTGCCATACACTCCCAGCGAGAATACCATGTTTACCGCGCGGATAGTGATAGATATCGAGTTAGTTTTTATTAAATCTGCCGGCAATACATAATGCCGTGGTGTGCGCCAGCCATTGGGATTTTCGTACAATGTTCTGCCAATTTCAACACCGTTAACCCAGGTGATATCGCCATCGTCAATCGCCCCCAGATTCAAAGTTAATTTCTTCCCGACCCATGCATCAGGTATTTTCACATTATCCAACCGGAACCATAATGAACCCATGTTATTGAAAGAATTAGCAACATCCGGCATCGGCATATTTATTGGCTGCCATTTTTTCGTATCTATTGCCGGGTCATACCATTTTTCTGTCATTCCCATATCATTATCGATGAAATTTTTCATCCATTTTTGTCTTTCCTCGTCAAACTTTGCTTTATTTTGTTTTCCAATTTCCTGGTATTTAACTTTATCAGCAAGCCATAGGGTATTCGCGTTGGCGAAAGAATCTACTCTCTCTTTCATAGCTTTTACGGCAACGGCTTCTTCCCATGGTGTCCATGGCTGTATAGGCGATCCACCCCATGATGAATTAATTATTCCCACCGGTACTTTTAATTTTGCGCGGAGTTCACGAGCAAAGAAATATCCTGCCGCGGTTAATTTACCGACATTTTCCGGTGAATTAACGGCCCATGAACCATTGCAGAACTTCTGTGGTTTTGGCACGCCGGAATGACCGGTAGTAAACACTCGAATGTTACTGTCTGTCGCCTGTGCAATTTCTTCTTTAGAATTGTTGCAATCTTTTACAGTCAACTCCATGTTGCTTTGTCCGCTGGTCAGCCAAACCTCACCCACCAGAATATTATCAATAGTTTGCACAGCAGTATCAACAGTACCGGAAATCTGCATTTTGCCGGGAATATTTGACGCTGGCAACGGATCAAGCACCAGTTTCCAATCTCCGTTGGCATCAGCAATAGCAGTTTTCTTTTGCCCGGCAAACTCCACCGTTACAGTTTCCGTCGGGTTAGCGGTGCCCCACACCGGCAGCTTCATTTTTTGCTGCAAAACCATATTGGTTTGGAATGGTGATGCCATTTTGATTTTAACATTGGCAGCATTCGCGATGCTTGCACCACAAAATAATGTCAGCATACATATAATGCTGATGAGAATCTTCTTTTTCATTTGATTTCCTTATGTGATGTTTACCTAACCACAGAGTTACGCAGAGATTTTATTCATTTTCTTACTTTTGATGTAATGCAATTGTATCATTTTTTGCTGATGATGTGGTACTGCGGACGATTAATTGGGTGGGGAGAGATATCATTTCATGACTTGGATTATGTGATTGAATCGCTGCTATCATATGTTCTGCCGCGGAGCGGCCAATATCTACCAATGGCAGGCGAACAGTAGTCAAACCCAATTGGCCATCAAGAGTTATTGATTGTTCAACATCATCAAATCCTATGATGCTGATATCGTCAGGCACTTTTAACCCTGCTTGCTGTAAAACAGACCATGCCTGAATCGCGCAGGCGTCATTTAATGCAAGAATAGCGGAAGTTTCCGGATTTTTCTTTAATACATCCAACAATGGGTGAGAGAAATCTTTATTAATTGATTGATACGATGACACATAACGGGAAACATCAGTTAATGTTGCAGGTTCCAGCCATCCCTCAGTTTCTTTATAATCGCTCATTTCAAGAAAATGCAGATGTTTTTCCGGCGATAAACCTGCATCCAAAAGCGCTTTAGTTATCCCTTTCTGCCTTTCATCCAATTTGCCGAAATTAAAAAGGGTTAATTGCAGAATATTTTTATGACCCAAATCAAGCAAATGTTTGGTTGCTTCATATGCTCCACTAACGTCATCGGTAGTTACAGAACCTATTTCTGGAATAATATTAATCATGGATATCATGGGACGTTGCGGACCAAAACCAGAATCATTGCGCAGTTGTGTTATAAACGGCATCGTATCTTTCGGGTGGCCAATTAAGATAAGGCCATCAATTTCACCGCGAAAAAATACCGATGGTAAAGATACCGGGTTAGGATGAAAATCGGTGCCAAAAGAAAAAGTCACGACAGCATATCCTTTTGACGCGAAAATATTAATTAATCCCTGGAATATACGAAAAAAATATGGAACTTCTTCAAATGCAAGAGGCATTAACAGGCCTACTGTGTAATTTGTTATGTCCCGTCCCTGTCTTCGCAATACCATGCGCCGCGCCGCCTCATGGTGGGCGGGGTTATATCCTAATTCCTGTGCTGCTGCCAATATCCGCTTTTTTGTTGATGCTTTTACCCGCGGGTCATCGCTGAGCGCGCGTTGAACAGTAGAACCGCCAACCCCGCAAAAACGCGCTACATCTTTCATTGTTACCTGGTGCAATGGACTATTCATAAAACGCATTTGACTCCTTATTAGTCGATAATGAATCCCAAATATTAATATGCAGATTTTTCTAACGTTAATTATGCCACATGAGATGTGGATACGCAACCACTTGATAGAAACGTAACTACTCAGTTTCGTCAGACTAATTTATAAAAAAAGACTTTTGTGCAATTAGTTGAAAAGTGGTTGACCAAGGAGCATTTGTTTTATTGCGGTTATTTGATCGATTCCCCGTAATTTCAACGT
>Ga0194053_10000167_pt1 | contig 50688 bp, 36 predicted proteins | sample SepL228m_MetaG_FD_161684 | JGI IMG/M metagenome (GOLD analysis project Ga0194053, IMG submission 161684) | Anoxic zone freshwater microbial communities from boreal shield lake in IISD Experimental Lakes Area, Ontario, Canada - Sep2016-L227-8m | ecosystem: Environmental > Aquatic > Freshwater >...
GAAAGATCTCCTATTATACCTTTAATATCAGGTCCAAATGATAAACTATATCCGAATAAAACCCACTGTATGGTTACAAGGCATAATATAAATATGCACTGCATCAGGACGGAGAGAACATTTTTCCTTCTGACAAGACCGCCATAGAAGAAGGCTAGACCAGGCGTCATTAGCATTACGAGCGCCGCGCTTATCATCAGCCACGCTGTATCTCCGCTGTTAATCGCAGATGCGCTTGCCATTGCTGTGGTGGCGATTTCACCGTCAGCAAAAGCGCGCATGCATGCCAAAGCGCCTATTATTGTTGTTAATCCGATTACTAATTTCCTTTTCACGACTTACTCCTTTAATTGTTAGATTTGAGCAAAATACGAATTTACTATTCTGGAGGAATTCTCCGTTTATGGCTTATTGAGCAACTCCGATGCCAAACTTTAAAATATTGAAACAATCGATGATTTGAGCTTGATTGGTGAATTAGAGGGATTGCCAGAGATACAAATTTGTTAGATTGACGGACATCTTTGTAAAAATTTCTAAATAGCGTATTGACGAACATTGCGTACTCTTGTACTATTACGCAAGTACACGGAGGAAACGATGGAAAAAGAGAATAACAACTTAAAGAAATTTATAAAAATCTCTACTCTTATAAAAGACGAGAAGCAGCTAGAAGAATTCTATGAACTCTTTCTGACTTCTGAAGAAAGAAAAGATATTGCGCAGAGGTTAGAAATAGTTTTTGAGCTTTTGAAAGCTGAAAAACCTCAAAGGGAGATTGCCAAAAAACTAAATACGAGCATTGCAAAGATTACGAGGGGATCGAATTGCCTGAAAACAATTTCCTCTGATTTGAAAAATGCCCTATCCTCCTTAACTCAAAACCAAACACTTAACACCTAAAACCATCATCATGTTTCAAACTCTTGAATTAAAAGCCTTCTTAGAACTAGCTAAAACTTATAAGAGAATCAGTGTTTACCGCGAATTCCCGTCAGACAGACTTACGCCTATACAGGCTTTTGAAGCTTTGGGTGATGAAACAAAGAATGGGACTATTCTAGAGTCGGCGCTTTTTGATCAGAAAAAAGGTCGCTTTTCTCACATATTTATTGATCCAAGTTCTGAATACTGCGTTACTGAAATTGATGAGCCAGGATGCGGCGGAGATGAGAAGTTTAATGAATTGAGGAAGTTATTATTTGAGAATAGATGCCATGTCGCCCATTCCGAACCTCATTTGCTCGGAGGAGCTGTAGGCTTTATAACTTATGATGCAGTTCGATTCTTTGAAATGATTCCAGACTCTCATAAGAATGAGATGAATATACCTGAGATGTTTTTCAGATTTTATAATAGTGTAATAACATTCGACCATCAGGCAGGAAAAGTCACTGCGTCAACAATTGCCATTGTAAAAAATTCACCAGAAGAAGCATACCAAAAGGCAGATGCGAAATTGAATAAACTGCTTCTAAAAATAGCATCATTCCAAATTGGAAATTCTCCGTTGTTTCGTCAGAATTACGACAAGAGCAAGCTTCATGAAACCAGGACTAATATAGATGATAACGCATTCAAAGTAATGGTTGAGAAAGCAAAGGAATACATCCATAAAGGCGATGCGTTTCAGATAGTTCTCTCTCGCCAGTTTTATAAAAAGTATTTAGTGTCTCCATTCCAGATATACCGCGCTCTCAGGATGTCCAATCCATCACCTTATATGTTCTTTATAGAGCATAACAACACATTTATTGCTGGATCCTCTCCTGAAAGACTTGCCAGTGTAAAAAATAGAATTGTAGAGACTCATCCTATTGCAGGAACCAGAAAGCGTGGAGCTACGGCTCATGATGACAGAGTGATAGCTGAAGATCTTCTTAATGATAAAAAAGAAGTAGCAGAACATGTGATGCTGGTGGATCTCGCCAGAAACGATATCGGATCGGTAAGCGTGCCAGGAACTGTCCAGATTAAGAAATTTAAGGACATTCAGCATCTGACTAAAGTGATGCACATCACATCAGTTGTGGAAGGAGAATTATCTGCCAATAAAGATGCATTGGATGGACTGAGAGCAGTATTTCCGGCGGGGACGCTCAGCGGCGCTCCAAAGATCAGAGCAATGGAGATTATAGATAAACTCGAACCATCCAGAAGAGGTTTATACGGCGGTGCTGTCTGCTTTGTGGACAATGACGGTAACCTTGAAAGCTGCATCGCCATCAGGATGGCTATTATGAAGGACAACATAGCGACAGTTCAGGCAGGCTGCGGAATAGTGTTTGATTCTGATCCAGCATCAGAGACAGAGGAAACCAGATCAAAGGCAAGCGCAGTCCTAAACGGCATTGACCTGGCAGAAGGAGGTCTTTAATATGATCCTTATAATAGATAATTATGATAGCTTTACATATAACCTTTATCAGTACATTGCTGAAATATCAGATGATGTGATTGTCAAAAGAAATGACAAGATAACGCTTGCTGGGATTGTTGAACTTAATCCTTCTTCAATAGTTCTCTCTCCTGGACCTGGACGACCTGAGGATGCTGGAATTTGTGTAGATGTGATTAAGACCTTCATGAATACGATGCCTATCCTTGGCGTCTGTCTTGGTCATCAGGCAATTGGAATCGCGACCGGAGGAAGAGTTGTCCAGGCAAATGAAATCATGCATGGAAAAGACTCTTTGGTTTTTCATAATGCTGACGGTCTTTACACAGATATGCCAAATCCTTTTAGAGCTGGCCGCTATCACTCACTTATTATTGAAAGGGAAACACTGCCAGGGGTTCTTCAGATAGAGTCTGAAACAAAGGATGGAATCATCATGGGTGTCAGGATTAAAAATACATCAGTATATGGCGTCCAATTTCACCCCGAATCCATGCTTACTCCTGAAGGAAAAACTCTTGTTAAAAATTTTATGAGAATCTAGTCTAAACATGCTAAAAGAATGTGTAGAAAAACTAATTCGAAGAGAAAATCTCTCCTCTGACGAGTGCGATGGATCGCTTGAGGAAATCATTAAAGGAGATACTCCTTGCCTAACTACTGCATTCCTTGTCCTCCTTAAAGCAAAAGGAGAGACAGCAGATGAGATTTACGGGATAGCAAAAGCCATGAGAAATTCAATGGTTAAAGTAAGAACTTCCAGTGATGTAATGGATATAGTCGGTACTGGAGGAGATGGGCAGCATACCGTCAATATCTCGACAGCGAGCGCGCTTCTTGCCGCAGCGTGCGGAGTTAAAATAGCAAAACATGGCAATAGGTCAGTTTCATCTATGTGCGGCTCTGCTGATGTTCTGTCGGCTCTTGGCATTGATATTAACAAAAATGCACAAGAAGCATCCAAGTCAATTGAAAAAGATAACTTTGCCTTTCTCTTTGCGCCAAACTATCATGGTGCCATGTCAAAAATCGCTCCAGTGAGAAAAGCATTAGGAGTTCCGACATGCTTTAATATTCTTGGCCCGCTTCTAAATCCAGCTTGCGCCAAATATATAATGATAGGTGTTTATAAAAGAGACCTGCTAGACATTATATCGGATGCTCTGATTAAACTTGGAGTGAAAAAAGCGCTGGTTTATCATGGACAGGAGATGGACGAATTGACGACTGCCGGCATTTCCGAGGCCTATGAAATTGAGAACAAATCAAAGTTGCTAACAACGATAAATCCTCAAGACTACGGCTTTGATAAATGCTCAATAGAAGATTTAAAAGGCGGGGATCCCCAAAAGAATGCTTTAATTCTAAAGAAAGTCTTTAAAGGTGAATGCGATCCAATTAGCGATTCTATAGTGTTAAATGCCGCTTTTGCTTTGAAGATTTACGGTATTTGCCCATCTGTAAAAGACGGTATAAAGCTTGCAAAAACTGCCTTATTTAATGCTTGTGTTGAACAACTTATTAAGAGGTTATCAACAAGTTATTAACATTTGTTAGCTGCCATGAATAAAATTCTAAAAATGATACTTAAAGAGAAACAAATAGAAGTTATAAATCTAAAATTAAATTCATTATATATTGCTATTTATGAAGATATTAAAGTCGGATTATATACTGCTTGCAAGAGCGGAATATTTGCCAGCTCTCTAATTGCAAGCAAGAAGTGTGTAATAGCTGAAATAAAACGCAAATCACCAACAAAACCAATAGTTGCTGACATCCCAAATTCGTCCATTCTAGCAGAGAAATATATTGCCGGCGGAGCAGCCGCTATTTCAGTTTTAACAGACCAGAAATTCTTCGGCGGACAGCTTAAAGACCTGACAGGTATTAAAAAAGATTTGAGGGACAAATGTTGTCCTTTGCTTAGAAAAGATTTCATAATAGACCCTATGCAGATAGTAGAGGCAGTAGCCGCTGATGCCGATTGTATTTTGCTGATTGTCGCGGCTCTTGGAAAAGACAAGACAAAATCTTTACTGGACTTCGCAAAGAAAGTCTCAATAGATGCTCTTGTTGAAATTCATAGTGACGCAGAGCTTGACATAGCCATTGAAGCAGGAGCTGAAATCATCGGAATCAATAACCGCAACCTTGATACTTTTGAGATAGATATAAATATCTCAAAATCTATTATAAAGAGAATTCCTAAAGAGATCATAAAGGTTTCCGAATCAGGGATAAGATCATCTGAAACTGCAAGAGAACTTTTTGATTGCGGATTCAATGCCGTATTAGTCGGAGAACTTTTATCATCATCAAATGACCCTGGCAAACTTATCAGGGAGATGATTACTTAAAATGAAGCAGACACTAACAAAAATATGCGGCCTAAGAGATGTCGAAACAGCCGTAAAAGCTGTCGAGATGGGGGCTGACTTCATCGGTCTTGTCTTTCATCCGAAATCAATTAGGAATGTTGGGTTGGATGTTGCGGCAAAGATAGCATCAGCTGTAATTAGTTACGGCGCGCATCCTGTAGCCGTCGTCGTTGATCATGATGCGTCTCAGATAAATGATATATGCCAAAGAACAAAGATTAGGCATGTCCAGTTCCATGGAGATAAAGCCATCGAGAGTTTGCCATCTATAGATAAAGCTATAATTAAAATCCTTTGTGTTAAAGTAGCTGCCAATGGCAATCTATTAACATCTCATCAGAAAGTCCTGGCCTACATCGACCCAAGCAAAGACTATTTGCTTTATGACAATGAGGCACCCGGAAGCGGCGAGAGATTCAGTTTAAGGAATTTTTATCCGATAATTGGGTTCAAATTTTTCATTGCAGGTGGATTGGATGCAGGCAATGTGTCAGAGGTTATATTATTAACCAAACCCGATGGAGTAGATGTATCAAGTGGAGTTGAGAGCCAACCGGGAATCAAAGATATTAAAAAAATTAAAATGTTTATAGATAAAGCCAAAAAGACAGAGGTTGTTAAATGACTACAAAACTTATAAAGAGTAAGAATGGATATTTCGGCAAATATGGGGGGATGTTCCTTCCTGAACTTCTTATATCTCCAATGAAGGCTCTTGCTGAATCATTAAAGATAGCAGAAAGCCCCCGTTTTCAGAAAAACTTTAATCGTCTCCTTAAAGAATTTGCAGGAAGACCAACTCCACTGACAGAAATAAAGAATTTTGCTAAAGTAATTAACGGTCCAATCATCTATCTAAAAAGAGAAGACCTTCTCCATACAGGTTCGCATAAAATCAATAATGCTCTCGGACAATGCCTTCTGGCAAAAGAACTTGGTAAAAAAAGGATAATCGCTGAAACAGGCGCCGGACAACATGGCGTAGCTACTGCTACCATCTGTGCATACCTGGGACTTGATTGCGTCATCTATATGGGAGCATGTGATATCAGGAGACAGGAACCCAATGTAAAAAAGATGAAGATACTTGGAGCAGAGATAAGAAGCGTTAACGCAGGTTCAATGACATTAAAGGAAGCTGTCAATGAAGCCCTCCGCGACTATGCTGAAAGCTATGATGATACTCATTACTGTCTTGGCTCTGCTCTAGGACCTCATCCATACCCACAGATGGTTGCTCTCTTCCAGAGCATCATCGGAAAGGAAACAAAAAAACAATGCAAAAAACTCTTCGGTAGAAATCCGGATAAAGTTGTTGCCTGTGTCGGTGGAGGATCCAATGCAATCGGAATTTTTTCAGGGTTTCTGGATGATAAAGAAGTAGAATTGATTGGCGTAGAAGCCGGTGGCAGAGGCACTAAAATAGGAGATCATGCTGCGAGGTTTTCAGGAGGCTCACCGGGCGTCCTTCATGGAAGCTATTCTTACATCCTCCAGGATGATTCAGGGCAAATTGCTGACACTCACTCTATTTCGGCAGGAATGGACTATCCGTCTGTCAGTCCAATCCATGCTCTGCTTAATGATAAAAAGCGCGCTTTATATCCTACAGTCAGCGACCAGGAAGCTCTGGCGGCTTTTAAACTCCTTTCTAAAATAGAAGGGATTATTCCGGCACTTGAGTCGTCACACGCGCTTGCGTGGGTGATGAGAGAAGGTAAGAATTTCGATAAGGATGAAGTCATCGTTATCTGCCTTTCCGGAAGAGGAGAAAAAGATTTAAATAGGGACGACTTAGAAAGGTAAAAAATATGAATAGAATTGAAAAGGTTTTTAAAGATAATAAAAAGGCTTTTGTCGCGTATTTAACTGCAGGGCATAAAGGCATCGAATATTCTCTTGAGTCATCCATTGCCATGATTGATGGAGGAGTAAATATCCTTGAAATAGGAATCCCATTTTCAGATCCGATTGCAGATGGTCCGGTTATCCAAAAAGCCATGCAGGATGCGTTGGAAAGAAAGACCTCGACTGATGATGTTTTTTCATTAGTCAGCAAGATAAGAAAGTATGATAAAGATGTCCCTATTGTTTTATTTTCATATCTTAATCCGATACTGAAAATCGGAAATGTCTTTTATGAAAAAGCTTCAAAAGCAGGCGCTGATGGGGTGCTGGTAGTCGATATGCCCCTTGAAGAGAGCAAATCAATTAATGAAGAATGTGAAAAGGCTGGACTTGAACTCATTTTCATCATATCTCCATCCACACCAAAAAAGAGAATAAAAGAGATAACAAAACATGCCGGTGGATTCCTTTATTATGTCTGTAGAAAAGGGACAACAGGCATGAAAAGTCAGTTGCCGGAAGGTTTTGCTGAAAAGATAGAAGAGATTAAGTCATCATCCAAACTTCCAGTGGTCGCAGGTTTCGGAATTTCATCCAAATCCATGTCCGATGAAGTTACTAAATATGCCGATGGTTTTGTCGTTGGATCATACCTTGTAGATGCCATGGAAAAGCAAATAGAAAAAAAGGAACTGACCGAACTTGTCAGAAAACTGAGAGCATAAAAAAAGCCCTGCGAGGTGCAGGGCTTAAATAATCAGCTTTTATAAGCTGTTAGCATCTGTTGATGCAGAGAAGATCGTTAAAAGCTTCTTTAAGTCTTGCAACTTGAGTTACTTGACCTGCTCTTAACCAAGCTCTTGGATCATAATACTTCTTATTAGGTTTGTCTTCACCTTCTGGATTGCCGAGCTGTCCCTGGAGGTATCCTTCGTTCTTCTTGTAGAATTCAAGAACGCCTTTCCATGTAGCCCACTGACTGTCAGTGTCGATATTCATTTTGATTACGCCGTAAGAAACTGCTTCTCTAATTTCTTCAAGTAGAGAGCCTGAACCGCCGTGGAATACAAAGTTAACAGGCTTTGATGAAGCTGTTTTATACTTTTCAGCTATGTATTTCTGTGAATTAGCAAGAATCTTTGGCTGAAGTTTGACATTGCCAGGTTTGTAAACACCGTGAACATTACCGAAAGATGCGGCGATTGTGAAGTTTGGGCTAATTTGCATAAGTCTTTCATAAGCAAGAGCAACATCGGCAGGCTGTGTATAGAGGGCTGAATTGTCCATTCCAGTATTGTCCACTCCGTCTTCTTCTCCGCCTGTGCAGCCGAGTTCGATTTCAAGGGTCATGCCCATTTTGCTCATTCTCTTGTGGTATTTTTCACAAGTAGCAACATTTTCTTCCAAAGATTGCTCTGAAAGGTCAAGCATGTGTGAGCTGAACAATGGTTTACCTGTTTTTGCGAATTGTTTTTCAGACGCATCAAGGAGTCCGTCAACCCACGGAAGAAGCTTCTTTGCGCAATGGTCTGTGTGGAGAATAATTGGAACTCCCCAGTATTCAGCCATAGCATGGACATGCTGTGCAGCAGCTATTGAACCTGCCACATCAGGTCTGATCTTGTCAGTTTTGAGAGCTTTGCCTGCAACAAATATACCTCCACCATTTGATAGCTGAATAATTGCAGGAGAATTAACTTCTTTAGCTGCTTCCATAACAGCATTCATAGAATCTGAACCTACACAGTTTACTGCCGGAATCGCAAATCCTTCTTGTTTTGCAATTCTGAAAATTTCAGACAGAGCTGAACCTGTTGCTACGCCCGGAGCAACTTTACTTAGAATCTTTTCACTCATTAAAAACCTCCGTTTATTTGAGTTTTAATAATCATATACATTCGGTAAAATGAGAGTGTAACATATTTTGAAATAGTTCTCCATATTTTTTTATAAATAAGGATGAATTGTTATTTTTTTGAAGTAATTTCTTTTTTTAAAACCAAAAGGTTACTTCCTCAAAATGACTACCTTTATAGCTTCATTTCTTTTCGTTGTTCTTGCTGAAATGGGCGATAAGACCCAGCTTTTGGCAATGGCATTTGCCACAAAATACAATGCTGCAAAAGTTTTACTCGCTGTTTTTATAGCTACAATCGTAAACCATGCATTTGCGGTCCTTGCAGGTCATTATCTGGCAAGACTCATTCCGATGGACATCGTTGCAGTTGCAGCATCTCTTTCTTTTATTTTCTTCGGTTTATGGACTATAAGAGGCGACAAACTCGATGGAGAAGACAAAAAAGAATCAAAATTCGGGCCTGTTATCACTGTTGCAATTGCATTTTTTCTAGCGGAGATGGGTGACAAAACTCAACTTGCGACTGTGAGTCTTGCGGCAAAATACAGCAGTATGTCTTTGGTTCTGCTCGGAACAACCATCGGAATGGTGGTAGCTGACGGAATCGGGATTATTGTCGGAATTGTACTCAGAAAACATATTCCTGAAAGAGCTATCAAATGGGGTTCAGCCATACTTTTCATGCTTTTCGGGCTACACGGCGTATATGAGTATATGGAAGTCAGATACAGTTTCTCTATTGTTTTTTCGACGCTTGGAGTGATTGCCTTGATCTCAGCTTTCCTTACCTATGTCATATCCCGGCGCTCTCAAATTAGCGACTGAATTGCCATTACAAGTTGCAAAATGTACCTAAAGCGTTAAGTTCGTAGGCTTCATTTAAAAACTAAGGCGACATAAATATTTTATAGATATTAAATTTGCCGCTATAACTAAACTTCCAAAAAGGAGTAGTAAAATGGTAAAAATCCTACATGATTCAGATGCTGATTTATCTGTATTAAAGGGAAAAACAGTTGCCGTAATCGGTTACGGTAATCAAGGTTCAGCTCAGGCTCTTTGCATGAGAGATTCAGGCGTCCATGTCATAATCGGTTCAATCAAAGACAAATCTTACGAGAAGGCAATAGCTGACGGATTTGAAGTTGTAAGTATTTCTGATGCCGCTCAGAGAGCAGATGTAATTCATATGCTTCTTCCTGATGAATTTCACGGCCCGGTTTATCATGCCGATATTGAGAAACACATGAAAAAGGGCAAAGTTCTCTCATGCTCACACGGTTTCAATATCGTTTACAAACAGATCGTCCCACCTGCAGATGTCGATGTAATCATGGTTGCTCCAAAGAGTCCTGCTTCAGAAGAAAGAAAAGCTTTCCTTGCAGGTTTCGGAGTTCCAGGACTAATCGCTATCAAACAAAATGTTAGCGGCAATGCTACAAAGATAGCTCTTGCTATGGCTAAAGCATGTGGTCTTACAAGAGCAGGCGTACTCGAATGCACATTCGAACAGGAAACTTATGAAGACCTCTTCGGCGAACAGAATGTTCTCTGTGGCGGTACAGTTGACCTCATGATTGCAGGTTTTGAAGTACTCGTAGAAGCTGGTTACCCACCGGAAATGGCTTATTTTGAGTGCGTACACGAACTTAAGCTAATCGTTGACCTTATTTATGAAGGCGGAATTCAGAAGATGAATTCTGTTATTTCAAATACAGCTGAGTGGGGCGAATATTCAAATGGCCCAACAATCATCACACCTGATGTAAAAGAGCGCATGAAAGAATCTCTCAAGAAAATTGAGAATGGTGAATTTGCCAGAAAATGGATCGAAGAAAGCAAGAACGGCGCGCCTGTTCTGCTTGCTAAGAGAAAAGCTCTCGGCAGCCATCAGCTTGAAATCACAGGTAAGAAAATTAGAGATATGTTCGAACACAAGAAGTAATTCTTGGTTCTTATTATAGACATAAAAAAAAGACCGCAATTTACTGCGGTCTTTTTTTTGTAAACTTTTTACTGTAATTTATTCCTGAACAAATTTTGCGATCTCTGTAATCTTGTCGAGGTCTTCTGCTCTTACAATGTAGCAAAAGTCGCCCAGGGCCTGCCTGTAAACAACTGGTATTTCCTGATGAATAACCATATAGGAAGGATAAGCCTTCAATATTTCAGCATGAGAATTCTTATAAGTCTTATTATTTTTTCTGCCAATGTAAGCGCAGAAGTATTTTCTTGAATAATCTAGCTTGTTATTGCCATTTACTACAAGTTCTGCCCATGCTTTGAAAATATCAATATCGCAGGCGTAGTTGAACATATCAGTAGTCAGCCCGCCAGGAGGTCTGATATTAACTTCCAACGGAACGAATTCGCCTTTTGGAGTAAAGAAAAATTCGAGGTGGAAGAAACGGTTTTTAACTTTAAAACCCTTCAGACATTTTCTTCCTGCTGCTTCCAATTCAGCTGGAATCTCTCTGCGAGAATAATAATAGATATGATCGTCCTGATTAACTACATCCATTACAGGCGTACTGAAAACATGAGAAGTGAAGAAAATAGGCTCTGAATTTTCATCTGCCAGCCCGTCAAAAGAGTGAATTTCGCCTGTAATAAACTCTTCAATGATGTAAGGAACATGAGCTATAGTTTCATAAGCATTTTCGAGTTCGTGTACATCATTTATTTTATAAGTAGAAGAGGCTCCTACTCCGATATCTGGCTTTGCAATAACAGGGAAACCTATCTCATCAATCCAGCTCTTTGCTTCGTCAAAGGAGCGGACAACTTTTCCTTTAGCGACTCTAAGCCCGATCTTCTGATATATTTTCTTCATTTCGGATTTAGCCTTGATGTACTTCATATCGTCTTCTCTCAAACCAGGAATATTGAAATCATCTCTGAGTTTTGCTTCAGTTTCGAGCCAGTATTCACTGTGAGAATCAAGCCAGTCAATTTTGCCGTATTTGTGAGTAAAATACGCAACGCCTCTGAGGAGTTCGTCGTAATTGTGCATATCTTCGACTTTGTAGTACTCGGTAAGAGCGTCCTTGAGGTCTGCGTGAAGTCTGGTGTAAGGGTCATCGGCAAGCCCAAGAACTCTTGCTCCGGCATTTTTTAGAGCCGAAGAAAATGTCTTGAAATTTGTCGGGAAATTAGGTGACAAATAGACTACATTCTTCATATCTGTTTTCTTCCTTTTTATTGTATTTTAGTATTTAAAAGTATTAAAACTGTCATGCCATTCTAACTTAGTGTTTTTGAAAAGTCAATTATAGAATTTTATCTTTTCTCGTATGAGCTTTGATCGAAACTTATTTGTCAAATGTCTTAGATAAAACTCGATAACATTTAGAAAGACGCTATTGTATTTACATTAATAAATTTTGACTTCGTATATTAAGGAGAATGATGCAGCCCCGGAAATATTACAAGACAGTTCAAAATCAACTCAAAAATTGCTTCGCCAATAGCGATTGTGCAATAGCCATAGAAAAAGAGCTTATCAAGGAAGGATATTCAAAGGATTTTCCTAAGATGATAACAATCAAGGAAAATCTTGATTACCTTACTCAAAATAGAGCTTTTCAGGTACATCTTCCAATTATAGGTGAAGGGAATCAGACAGTTTTGTGCCCGATGGATTTTGAGATATTTTTATCAGGAAACCAGTATAAACTTTACGCCGATAAAGAAACCCAAAGAGGCTACTTCAAAGAGACGGTCCCTGTCATTAATTTTATCAAAAAAATATTCACTGACGCAAATGTGCCATTTATGCTTGATTTTACCCCTTCAGGAGGACACATACTTTTTAATGTTGATGTTGATTCTGACGCAGGAAAAGCCCTTCAGCAAATAGGTTGCCTTGAAGAAGGCATGCTCGATTCAGGATTAAGGCATGGAGTCACGCAAAAGGCTATGCTTACCTTTAGCGGGATCACAAGAATCGCAGAATATGTAGCATTGAAAACTCTGGAAGCCTTTAAGAATGATGAGAGAGATGGGAAACTTCCTGTAACTGTTTCTGATTCAGCTGAAAACTGCATAAATATCGACAATAGCTGGTGTGAAGGCGCCCCTCACGCTAGATCAATTAGGAGTCCTTTCAGCCTTCATAAAAAGAATATTGAGAAATATAAGATGTACAATGAACCGCCGCTTGTAGATGTAGTAGGCGGTGTTTTCGACGGCAGAACTTTCCACCATGAAGCAGATATAGATAATGTCATAGAATGCATGTGGGATCTTCAGAAAGCCAGCGATTGGTCTCAGAACTTTGATGGAGTAATACCTTTTGCAGACAATGCACTTGTCGGGTTTATCGAAGGGTATAAAAAGACTGCTCTATATAAATTTCACAGGGAGTTTGACTCCACAGAGGACTTGCCTTTTGGCAAGGCTTTAGAACAAGCTAGACAAGTTACAATCATACCGGACTGGTCGAAAGATATTCTATATAATCCTGACCCAAGAGTTCTTCAGCCAATAAATATGATGGGTTTTATTTACGATTTTGTAATTTTCGCAAAATGGAAACCCAAACATGTGGCAAATATCATGAGGGATATTTATCTTGATTCTTCATTTAACTGGGCTCAAGACTTTGTAGATTCTTCACCTGCTGATGAAAAGGCTAACTTCTGGACGAGAACATTTGCTGCGATTGCCTATTGGAAAACTGGAGCTCTTCAGATAAACTAGTAAAACACTAGTAATATTAATTACCAAAATAGGAGTATTTAAATATGAAAACTTATACATGTTCAGAGTGCAAGTGCAACCAGGTAGAAATACCGTTCTACAGAAAATGTTACCCTGACACAGAGTCTTATCTTTGCCATTCATGCAGCTATCAGGCGCTAAAAAGCGGTAGAGTTGACATTCGCATGATATCCGACTTGGACTTCATCAACTGGTACGAACAGGAATAACCTCAATTAAATTGAAATAAGAACGGGGCTTCAGTTAATTCTGAGCCCCGTTTTGTTTTTTAAGTTTAAGCCTGTAACGGGAGAGATGCCCGTGTCATATAAAACCAAATTAAATCCTCATCCAACCTGCTTCAATATAAGCTAATGCAGCATAAGTTCTTGCCCAGAAGTTAGCCTTTTCATCGGAAGGATATTCATCGACATAGTCATCATGCCAATTATATATCGGGTTAGCGTACAGATCTCTAAGAATATTAGCTACATGTCTTGGCTTCCATTTATGCTGGATTACGAATTCTCTGACAAAATTTATCAGATTGATTGGTTGTACGCACATAGGATTAGGAAAGTTAAGCATCCATCTTGAAACATCTGACAAACCTTCCTGTTCTTTTGCATATTGCACAGCCATACCTATTTCATTATCATAGGTATTATCAAAGTCCTGATGGAGCTCATAAAGTTCTGAGCGTTTGTACTCATGGATGAAATCAATCAAAGTATTATTTGAATTAGGAATGTGTCCTGTAAATGCTTTGGCGTAGTCTGCGGCTTTGCCAAGATCCCACATACAATCAATTATATGGTCAAAATCATTGTGTCCGGTAATTTCACTGCCGTTGTAAACCATACCTACTACATCGCAAAGCGGCTGGGAGTTTTTATATCCAAACTTTTCGTAATTTTTCTTATGCAAACTGAATGGACTTCTGATACTTCTGAATCTTGGAGAACCTTCGCACCAACTATTGTCCAGATTGACGCAATTCATTGCCGCATCAGAAATAGTAACAGGCAATTTTCCTGTATGAATATTGGCTCTGAATTCTTTGATCGTAAGCAAAGCGATATATTCGGCAAGACGGGTTATACCGCTGAAAACTTTGGCAGCTTCAACTGGCATTGTATCTTTAATCCTATGATCCAGACCGCCCTTTGCATCATTGCATATTCTTGCCAAACCGTCCTCAATAAATCCGATATCTGACAGTTCTTTGGAAGACTCCTGATACAAAGCAGTGTAGAAGAGAATGTGTCCACCCGATGCTGTGTAGTCGAGGAGGAAAGGCATTTTTCTCTTTATGAAAATATCTTTAATGTAGTTAATAATAGGCCATATTTTCCAGAAATAGTGTTTGTGGCTGTCTTTATTTTTGAAAAGGTATTTTTGCTCTTTGGAGAGGTATAGTTCGTAATCCATTGGAGCAAGGACAGCCCTATTGCTTATTACAGGAAGGTGAACCTGAAAACCTCTCTGGGCCGTGAGATGGTAAAGCTGGTCTTTGTCAAATGTCAGAGAAGGGAAATTTGGATTTGCGCCGTACTCTTTTATCAGCGTCTTTTCATTGGCGATAACATAATCGCTCATTTCAAAAGTATTGTTCAGCTGAGGAAAAACATTGCGGTAGTATTCTAATATATCCATCGTCATGCTCCATTTAGTTTTTGTAAAGTCTTACAATAACATATTGACTTATTTAAGGTTGAAACGCAATACTCGAAGTTAAATTAGTCGCTGGAAAGGGCTGTTTCGGGTTTTCTTTGCCCTTAACTTATTGCAAAGCTTTGAATCTAAGTGTTATTATTGTCTAAATTTAAATAGAGAGAATAAACGCAGTGAAATTTAAAAACATCTACATATTCGGCGATAGCCTTCATGATACAGGAAATCTGAAGAAACTTACTGATGGAGAATATCCATCTAACGCATATTTTGAGGGGCGCTTTTCTAATGGCCCCGTCTATTGTGATTATCTTGTAGATACTATTTTTAAAAAATCAGGCAAGCGCATTACTATAAAAAATTATGCGGTAGGCGGAGCTTTAACTAGCTATAAAAATGGGTACTCTCCAAAGTCCACCAGCCTGAAAAGTCAAATTGAATCAGAAAAGTTTGTTTTCGATGAAAAGGATCTAGTTATTGTGGGATGCGGAGCAAATAATTATGGTTTTTTTGTTGATATTCATCAATTTCCATTCATTCATCTTAATAGGCTGTACAATCTGGCAGATGACCTTGAGTCATGCGTAAAAAAAATTATTGATCAGGGAGCTCGAAATATTCTACTTTTCAATGTGCCTGATATGTTTATGGCTCCTGTGAAATATAAACTCAGCATTCTTTTCAGGCGGCTCATAGTCCCTTTTATTTCCAAATCGCTCTTAAAGACAAATAAAAAGATAAGAAGTTTTGTAGATGGATACAAGAAAGAAGGAGTGACTTTGGAGCTCTTTGACGCTTACAAGTTATTTACTGAAGCATTGAATTCGCCTGAGAAGTTTGGTTTTAAGTGTTCAAAAAAATATATTATTCCGGGTTTGGGCAGATACGATGGAAAAGTAAGCAAACTCAAAGAACATGATGAATATCTTTTCTGGGATTATGTTCATCCAACAACGCAAGGCCATAAATTATTGGCTCAATACATCGGAAAACTAATTAATGAGAAATTCCATATAGAATAAAGTTTTGCATTGCTTATAATCATACTCACTATTCTTCTAGTCTATTTTTAGAATTTAATTATTGGGAACTATCGAATATGAAAAAAATTGTAGTCGTAGGATGCGGTTTTGCCGGTCTAAATGCGGTAAGAGTTTTAAGACAGCACATAGATATAGAAATAACGCTTATTGACAAGAGGAATCATCATCTTTTTCAGCCGCTTCTCTATCAGGTTGCTACTGCTGAGCTTGACCCGTGCTTGATTGCTACTCCGATAAGAAGCTTGATGTCAGATTACGAAAATGTCTCCGTAATAAAGGACACCGTAACTTCAATCAATCTTGCCGATAAAGAAGTGCTTACTGAAAATAAAAGTTTTAAGTACGATTATCTGATACTTGCCTGTGGCGCTCTTCATTCTTATTTCGGCAAAGATGAATGGGAACCATTTGCCCCGGGGTTAAAAACGCTTGAACAGGCAATGGAAATAAAAAATCGTATTTTCGATGCCTACGAGAAGGCCGAAAAAGAAACAGATGAAAAAATAAGAAAGAAGCTTCTTTCATTTGTTGTTGTAGGTGGCGGGCCAACAGGAGTGGAGATGGCAGGAGCAATTGCCGATGTTGCCAGGCACATCATACGCAAAGATTTCAGAAGAATAAATCCAATGGACACAAAGATAACTCTTGTCGAGGCAGGAGATAGAATATTAGCGCCATTTGACCCAAAAATTTCTGCAAAAGCGACTAAATTCCTAACTGATATGGGTGTAGATGTTGCCACGACAAAGCGCGTCGTAGGCATAGATGCTGACGGAGTTGATTGTCTAGACGGAAGGCTTGAGGCCGCTACTGTAATATGGGGCGCAGGCGTAATGGCGGCAGCAGTAGGAAAAACCCTTGGTGTTGAGGCAGACAGGTCAGGCCGAATTATCGTAGAAGGCGATTTGAGTTTAAAAGACCATCCGGAAGTTTTTGTGATTGGCGACCAGGCCAATTCAAAGAATACAAAAGGCAATCCTCATCCCGGAGTTGCTACAGTAGCTTTACAGCAAGGAACATGTTGTGGGAAAAATATTATCAGAGACCTTGAAGGAAGAAAGCGCTGGAGATTCTACTATTTCAATAGAGGCAGCGCTGCAACTATAGGCAAGAGCAAAGCCGTGCTTCAGTGCTGGAAAATCAAGACCGCAGGTCTGATGGCATGGATGATGTGGCTTGTGATCCACATCTGGTTCCTCTGCGGTTTCCAGAATAGGATTCTTGTACTTATTCAATGGGCTTCTTTCTATGTCTTCAACAGAAGCGAATCAAGAATTATTCTTGAAAGAGAATGGCAGTTATTCAAAAAGGCCAAGTAGATGGTTTTGGTATTATCTTCTGATACATCCTCAGAGCGCGTAAATTCTTTTGATCCCGTATTTAACGGAGATTTGAGCATTGGTACTTTCGATAAGGCAAGAGAGTTTGTGGACAAGGCTATTCTTGAGTCATTTGACAGCTCCAAACTCTGGAAGGAACTTTGTCAGGATTCACCTCATATTTATGAATGTATAAAGGATTTTATTCTTTCAGACGGCAAGAGGTTAAGGCCTATATTCTTTTATCTTTTCTACAGGGCATTTACAGATAATGTGGACTTGGATAAAGCCAAAAAAACCATGGCGGCAATGGAGATAATTCATAGTTTTATTCTCATACATGACGACATAATAGACAAATCAGAAACCCGAAGATCGAAAAAGACTTTGAATTGCGCTTTTAGTTCGTATCTGGCTGACAGAGAAAGCGCTTCACCCGTAACCGGAGAGGATCTGGCTCTTGTAGCAGGGGATATGCTTCACGCTTTTGCAGTTGATATTTTCAATCAGGCAAATTTTGAACCTAGCCTGATGAGCAGAATAATGAGCAAACTTTCTGAAACTGCGCTTATGACAGCTCACGGTGAATTCAAAGAAATTCTAGGTACGCTTAAAGTCGTAGGAGACATAGAAGAAAACTCCATAGCAAGAATCTACGATTTAAAAACAGGTTACTACACATTTTTCGGTCCGGCTTCCATTGCCGCTATGATTGCTGACTCTGCCGTTGATAATACGCTGATTGAAAGTTTTGCTCTCACTTTAGGGAGAGCATTTCAGATTCATAACGATCTTGCTGAAATTAAAGAACTATCTGAAGAACATAAGGTTCCAAAAGATTTTATTGAGAAGAAACGGACGCTTCCATTATGCTGGGCTTATCAATCTTCAAATTCAGCCAACAGGGCAAAGATTGATAGATTTATGAATGCTAAGGTTGTTTCTTATGATGAATTTCTGGAGCTCAGACAGATTTTTATTGATAGAGGAATAATTGAAAAAGCCCAAAAAGAGATTGAACGACTCACAAAAAAAGCTCTTGAGATTATAATGGGATTACCGGCAAACAAGGAATATTTAAATTTTATCAAAGAGTATATAACCCAAATTTTGAAATAAAAAAAATAAAGAAAGCGCCAAATTATGGAAGAAATCATAAAAAATCTTGTAATTGACCTGTTCAATAACATCCAATCAGCTGCATTTATGGCAAGAATTCAATTCGCAGTTACTGCGATAATTCACTTTATATTCCCGCCTTTGACGATAGGTTTGTCGCTTTTTGTGGCTGTCATTGAAACTGTATATGCGTTCACAAAAAATGAAAAATACAGGATAATGACAAAGTTTTGGGGAAGGCTTTTCCTGATAAATTTCGCAGTAGGTGTCGTAACCGGGATTGTTATGGAATTTGAGTTCGGAATGAACTGGGCAAGGTTCTCGAGTTATGTCGGTGATATATTTGGGGTGCCGCTTGCCATAGAAGTGCTTCTGGCATTTTTTATGGAGTCGGTTTTTATTGGCCTTTGGATATTCGGGTGGGATAAATTTCATCGTGGAGTTCACGCACTCTTTATCTGGCTTGTTTCCATCGGAACAATAGCTTCTTCCCTTTGGATTCTGGTCGCGAACGCCTTTATGCAGGAACCTGCAGGGTTTGTCGTAAGAAACGGAAGAGCAGAGCTTGTTGATTTTCTGGCAATACTCACAACCCCACAAGTGTCACTTCAATTCTGGCACACTTTATTTGCATCATTTTGTACGGCGGCTTTCTTCATCATAGGCATCTGCGCTTATCATTTCTGGAGAAAAAGCAATGATATAGAAGTTTACAAAACTTCTTTCAAATTAGCTTCGTTATACGGTTTAATAGGTATGGTAGGAGTCCTCTGGTACGGCCACTTTATGGCTGACCACATAATTGAAGCCCAGCCAATGAAAATGGCGGCAATGGAAGCGGCATGGGAAACTCAAGATCCGGCTCCTGAAGGGCTTTTTGTGATTACCGATCAGAAACAAAATAAAAATTATTTTAAACTTGAAATTCCTTATGGGTTTTCGTTAATTGCTTACGGTAAGCTTTCCGGGCCAATTGTAGGGGCTAATGACATTCAGAGAAAATACGAAGAGCAGTATGGCAAGGGGAATTATATCCCGCCTGTATTTATAACTTTCTATGCCTTCAGGGCAATGGTGGGCGCCGGCACTTTGATGCTTCTAATTGCAATATTCATTTTTGTAAGGACCTTCATCTGGGGCAAATACAACTACAGCGCGTGGTTTTTGTGGCTCCTGGTTTTTTGTATCACCCTTCCCTATGTAGCTAACATCACCGGGTGGATTGTGACTGAAGTTGGCAGACAGCCTTGGATGGTTCAGGGTTTAATGCTTACTCAGAATGCCACATCTCAGAGCGTTTCCTGTATTGACATCTGGATATCTTTGATAGTGCTAGGAACATTTTTTGGAATTCTGGCGTTAGTTGATATTTATTTTCTCTGGAAATTCAGCACTGCAGGGACATTTGATTTCCGTAAACAACAAGAAGAAAAGAAATAACTTAAAAGGATAATAATATGGACTTAAATACATTTTGGTTTGCTTTAATAGCTGTTCTCTTTGCAGGTTTTTTCTTTCTTGAAGGCTTTGATTACGGAATAGGAATACTTCTTCCTTTTATCTCAAAAAGAGATTCTGACAGGCGACTTGTCATAAACTCAATAGGAAGCGTATGGGATGGGAATGAGGTGTGGATGATAGGAGCAGGAGGGGCGATATTTGCAGCTTTTCCTATCTGGTATGGGACTATGTTCAGCGGTTTTTACTTTGCTTTGGTATTAATTCTTCTTGGGTTGGGGTTGAGAGGTGTTTCGATAGAATTCAGAAGTAAGAGCAAATACAGGCGCTGGCGTACATTCTGGGATATAAGCCTATTTCTTAGCAGTTCTTTATTGGCAATATTATGGGGCGTATTTGTGGGAAATTTGATCAGAGGTGTGCCTATAGCCGAAGGAATTTATGTAGGCAGTTTCTGGGACCTTCTCAATGTTTATTCACTTGTGGCAGGAGTGCTGTTTCTGCTTATATTCGCATTTCACGGCGCTGCATATTTAAGAATAAAAATAGACAAGACAAGCGATGTATGGTATTGTGTCAACAAGCTTATCCCGCAACTTCACAGAGTTGCTTCAATCGTATTTTTATTTTTCGTTTTGATAACTATTTACGAAGCTAACCTTCTGCATGATTCCAGAGGTTTCTCGATGTTCGCAGTAGGCTTCGCACTCTTTGTCCTTGCCGGAGTAGGCTGTCAGAAGAGAAATAAAATAACTTTCCTTCTTTGTGCTCTGTCGATTATAGTAACTACTCTTGCTGTTTTTGTTCACAGTTATCCGCGAGTGCTTATTTCTACTCTCAGCAGTGAGTGGAGCCTGACGGTATATAATGCAAGTTCATCACAATATTCGCTCAAAATTATGATGATTGTGGCGCTGATATTTGTACCGTTAATTATTCTATATCAGGCTCTTTCATATTGGCTTTTTAGAAAGAGAATTACAGTCAAGGATTTAAAATACTAATAAATAATAAGGGTGGGATAGTTATGCAGTACAGCTTTAAGACAAGTTCTCTTTTTCACAAGCTCGCAGTGTCTCTACTTGTTGTCATCGTCTTAATCGTAGTTATGCTAGGATTATATATGGCAAGAAAAACAAGCGTAGTTACAAGGCAGATTGAAGAGGGTTTTAGAGCCAGCATGGTACAAGGTTATGACACCAACTACATAATGGCTGGTGCTGAAGTTACGCTTAAAGAGATGTCAGCTGTCATAGCTGAAAACTTTAATCAAGACTTCGTAAATAAACCTGATAAACTTAAAAAGTTTATAAATGCAATTGACGATGTGACTAAAGCAACACTTGAACATAAGCCATACTTCCAAGGGGCATGGTTTCAGACAAATCCTGCTATAGCATCATTAAGTTCATCTTATTATTCATGGTACTTCAGGGGCGAAGTTAAAAAAATAAAGAAGTTTGAAGAAACCACCACGCGGCCAATGACAGCCCAGAGCGACCCCTATTTTTACAATGCTGTCAAAGCTAACAAAGCCGTTATGAGTGGAGTTTACAGAGATGTTGATCTCCAGATGGATTTAGTTACCATATCTGAGCCTGTTTATAAAGATGGCATTCTAGTCGGAGTTTCAGGAATAGATTTTTCTATTGAAGATATAAAATCTATTTTTAGCCAAGCAAAAGCCAGGCAGAGAGATATTAATTTGTATCTATATGACTATCAGAAAAATTTGATTGCTTCGACTGATGCGCCAAGCGCAAGCTTGGAAGCCCATATTTCAAAATACCTTAACGATAAGGATACAAGTAAATCCACCTGGTTTAAGGATTCTCTGATATTTGAAATGCCGCTTGCAGGAGACACCTATTTTTTGGTTATGGAAACACCTGCTTCTGTCATTTTTTCAGGTGTTCGACAGGTCTTTTTTGTCACATTTGCTCTTATAGGTTTCCTGATAATTATGCTGATTGTCATTTTGATAGACAGGTATAAACTCTTTAACTACGCTAGAAAAATCAGTGAACAGTGGGGGATTATTTCGGGTCTTATGAACTCAATTCCAGACCAGATCGCACTTAGAGATAAGTTTGGAAAATTTATTGGATGCAATGAACCTTACGCAAAATTCTTTGGTAAAAATAAAGAGAATATTATAGGAAAATCCATCGAGCAGATTCTTCCTGAAATGCTCGCCACCCCTACCGCCAAAGAAGACAAAAAGGTCATAAATGACGAAGAAATAATAAATGAAGAAATAGAATTTTCCGGTGACAGTATAGTCTATATTGACAGCTGTAAAGCTCCTTTATACGACTCGAATCACGAAATTATAGGGGTTCTAAATGTCGGAAGGGATATTACACTCAAGAAGAAAGCCGAGCAGGAACTTATCGAAGCAAAGAGAAAAGCAGAAGCTTTTGCTTCAGTAAAGGCAAATTTCCTGCGAAATATGAGCCACGAGATCCTTACTCCGATAAATGGGATCGCTGGCTTTCTTGAGCTTCTTGACGATACAAAACTTGATGTAGAGCAATCTGATTATGTTAAGGAGGCAAGAACATCAGCTGATGTTCTATTGAATCTTGTAAGAGAAATTCTGGAGTTTTCAAAGATTCAGGATGGACAGCTTATCCTTGAGCATGCCAAGATGGACATAAGAGGCCTGGTAGGCGAAATAATCAGCGCAAATTTATCGAATGTAGAACAGAAGAAAATCGTATTTAATACTTTGGTACGAACCCATGTCCCTGACTTTATTTTAGGTGATAAACTTAGGCTCAAACAACTTTTGAATATCTTCATTGGTAATGCGATTAAGTTTACCAACAACTATGGAGAAGTTAAACTTGATATTAATTCTCATGATATTTCTGAGAAAGAAGTTGAACTACATTTTACTATTACAGACACAGGGTGTGGTATTTCAGCTTCAGAAATTGAAAAAATCAAAGAAGCTTTTGAAAAAATTGACTTTGAGACAACGAAAAAGTACGGTGGCATAGGTCTTGGTCTTGCCATTGCAAACAGGCTTGTTAAGATTATGAGCAGTTCTATCGAGATAAAGAGCGAAGTTGCAAAAGGAAGCTCATTTACCTTTTCTATAAAAACTCAGATAGCTTCAGGAGATAAAATATCGCCTGAAAAAGATATTCTTAAAAATATTGATGTTCTTGTAGTAGAAGGTAATAAATCAACAGCAGATATTATTAAGTATTATCTTGAGTCTTGCGGAGCTAGGGCGAAATATGTTCTCAATGCAGATGAGGGTATAAATCTATACAAAATAAATCCTGATTTCAGCGCAGTTATAATCGGATCCGACCTTAAGGAAAATAACTGTTTTGATGTTTTTGAAGCGCTTAAAGAGTTTAGATCCGTTCCTATGATACTTCTTTGCGATAATTGCAGGACAGCTGAAGGGCATCTTGCAAAAGGTAAAGGTTTTTCTGCAGTAGTCAAAAAGCCTTTTATGCAGAAAGATATTGTAGAAGCTGTTCAGAAGTCATTCGATAAAACACAGTTAGTTTCCCCTGCCTACAGAGAAGAAAGTTCTGCTGTCATTCCTGAAAAGCAACTTAATATCCTATTGGTGGAAGATACTGAGATGCATAGAAAAATGATACTAAGGACATTAGAAAACATAGGTATTCCAGCCACAGATTTTGTTTCCGATGGTTATCAGGCAATCAAAAACTGCGAGGAAAAAGCCTATGATTTAATAATTATGGATTGCCAACTTCCTTTGATGGATGGCTACGAGGCAGCAAGACGAATCCGCAATCTTGGGACTAAAACTCAACATACTATTATCGTAGGTCTGACCGCATATAATCTGGAGGGCGAACGCGAAAAATGCATGAATTCAGGAATGGATGAATTCCTTTCTAAACCTCTTGAAGCAGTCGAACTAATAGAAAAGCTTAGCACCTTGGAAATATTAGGCAAAGATAAAGCCTTTCAGCAAGCTGCGCTTTATAAAAAAGCTCAGCATATTTCAAAGACATCGGGACTAAAAATAGAAGATTCCATAAAGATTCTTAATGAGTATAAAGCAAGAATTCCAAAGTATATTTTAGATATAACTACTGCGATACAGAAAAAAGACTTTAAGGCAATATATGCGCCTGCAGGCTCTATAAAAGAATTAAGTCCTTTCTTAGGGATGGAAAAACTTACGATATTTACCAAAGATCTTCAGCTTGCTGCCGAAGTTCAAGATGCCCAATTATGCACAATTAGAATAGAAGAAATTAGAGACTGCATAAAGTTGCTTCTGTGATATTTATCATAGAATTGTCATGAAGCTTAGATGTATTATATCTGGGTTATTTGTTACTCTTATGGCTGTTGCTCAGGCTTGGTTTCTTGCTAAGTCTATAAGTATGGCATTTGTTTCTGGTTTTGACCGAATTTCTTTTTATTATCTTCTTGCTTGGTTCCTAGTCTTTTCTCTTCTTAAAGCAATTGCTATTTCTATCCAGGAATATTCATCTTCTTTATACGGACTTAGAGCAAAGGAGAAAGTCAGAACGCATTTGATTCGGGAGTTGCTTAGCTTTGGCTTTAGGACTATTCCAAAAGAAGATGAAGGGGAACTTGTTTCCACTCTTACAAATGAAATAGATTCACTTGAAGCTTATTTTACTCAATACATCCCTGCGATATGGCTTGGTATAATATCCCCAATAATAATCATAATTTTTATCTTTTATTTTGATATCTACTCCGGACTTATTTTGGCAGTAACAGCCCCACTGATTCCTATTTTTATGGTTCTTGTAGGCAGAAAAGCTGAGAAGATGACAGAGAAACAATGGAAAGTTCTTGGTTATTTAAGTTCTTATTTTCTTGATACTTTGCAGGGATTGACAACCTTAAAAGTTTTCGGTCGCTCGAAAGACAGAATCCAGAAGATATCTGAAATAACTGAGGAGTTCAGGTTGGCAACGATGAAAACTCTGAAGGTGGCGTTTGTTTCATCTCTTACTATTGAGCTTGTTTCCACTCTAAGTATAGCTATTGTGGCGGTCGGAATAGGCCTTAGGTTAGTTTATGGGAATATGGATTATTTGACTGCGCTTTTTATTCTCATTCTGGCTCCTGAGTTTTATTATCCTCTAAGAAATCTAGCCGCTAAATTCCATTCAGGAATGCAAGGAAAAATAGCAAAGAAGAAAATTGCAGAACTAGAACTCAATGCGTTGCCTTTGGAGAAAGAAACATTAATTGCTCAACTGAAGACTGCTGCCCTTCATTCGATAGAGTTTTGTAATGTTAACTTCTCTTATGACAATGGAATTTCTGTTATTTCTAATCTTTCATTTAAAATCGAACAAGGACAAATAATAGGTCTGAAAGGCAAGAGCGGTTCGGGAAAAACCACTCTTATCAAGCTGATTGTCGGTCTGCTTAGCCCGACCTCCGGCACAATTCTCTACGACGGAATCGAGAGCCAGAACTTTGATAAACAGCTTTACGGCTATTTTTCATGTGTTCCTCAACAACCATATATATTCAATAAAAGCATCAAGGACAATATTCTTTTCGGGTCAGAATTTGCATCTGATAGTGAGCTTAAATATGCTCTGGAAATAAGCTGTCTGGATGATTTTGTAAAGTCTCTCAAAAATGGTCTGGATACAATCATCGGGGAAAGAGGAATGAATCTGAGCGGAGGGCAGATTCAGAAAATTGCCATTGCCAGAGCTGTCCTGAAGAATGCGCCCGTTCTCATCCTCGACGAAGCTACCTCATCAATTGATGTAATGTGCGAAGAAAAACTTGTGGAAAATATACGAAGATTTACCGAATCAAAGACAGTTATTTTGGCAGCTCACAGGTCAGGCATTCTGAAGAATTTAGATATTATTATAGATACTGACTGCGAAAATAGGTTATGATTAAACTTTTTAAAATCATACTCCCTTACAGAAAGTGGATGCTTTTGGGCCTCCTTCTTTCGCTCCTTACGCTTGGAAGCGGGATAGGGCTTATGGCGACAGGCGCCTTTCTTATTACTCTTGCGTCAACTCATCCTTTGCTTGGAACTCTCCAACTCTCAATCGTAGGCGTAAGATTTTTCGGCACATCGAGAGGGGTTTTCAGATATTTTGAGAGGCTTGTCACACATGATGCCACATTTAAACTTCTTAAGGAATATCGAGTCGTTTTCTATAAGAAAATTGAACCTTGCGCTCCTGCAATTTTGCATAAGCACAATAGCTCTGACCTTTTGAGGCGACTGGTTAGCGACATAGAAAGTTTGGATAATATTTACATCAGACTTCTGCTTCCATTATTTGCTCTTTTCGCTCTTATTGTATCTGCCTTATCTCTTATTTACTTCAATGCCGGCGTATCTTTAACCATTGCTTTGGCGTTGCTGTTCGCAGGCTTTATCATTCCTTTAATATTTTTCCTGGCATCCAAAAAACACGCGCATAAAGCCGCCGCTATTCATAGCCAAATCTCAATTGAAACTAAGGATATGATTGAGGGAATAAACGATATAACTCTTTTTTCACAGACAGAAAATTTCAAAAATAGATTCCTGTCGCTCGGTAATAGTCTCAAGCTTTCTCAGAAAAAACTCTATTTCTCAAATGCCTCCTCCAATGGGATTATAAATTTTGCCTTCTCAGTTTCGATAGTTATGGTTTTGTATTTCATAGCTTTAGGCGTTAGCAAAGGGATAAATGGTCCAATGGCTATTGCGACTGTCGTTATAGGCTCCCTTGCCTCTTACGAAATAATACAATTAATGAGTTCAGCTTTTCAAAAACTCGGCTCAACTATAGAGTCCTCGCAAAGAGTATTTGAAGTTTTAGATTCAGTGGGCGAGCAGATAGAACTTCCTGCAAAAAAAACTATCCCATCAAACTTTGATATAGAGTTTGCCAATGTCTCATTCAAGTATTCACAAGATGATAAATTCGAACTCGAAAACCTGAATTTTACTATAAGACACAAAGAAACTGTTCTTATTCTTGGTGCGAGCGGTTCAGGCAAGTCTTCGCTCGGGAATCTGATGATGAATTTTTACACTCCTTCAGACGGTGCCATCAAAGTTGGCAATACAAATATCAAAGAAATAGGACAGTATGAAATCCCTAATTATATAGGACTTTGCGAACAGAAAAGCTATATTTTTAATGAGACGCTAAAGGAAAATCTTATGCTCTCGGGGAAATTAGCCAGCCAGTCAGAAATAGGCAATGCGCTAAACTTGGCCCAAGCTGATAGTTTTATTGGTCTGGATTTACTTTCTGGGGGAAAAGGAGTTAAAATGAGTGCTGGCCAACTGAAGAGATTGGCTATAGCTAGAACAATATTATCCGACGCTCCGATAATGATCTTCGACGAGCCTTTCGCCAATCTTGGTGCCAATACTTCTAACAACCTATTCGAAGGTCTTATTTCCCTAAATGGAACAAAAACAGTAATTATTATTACTCATACGCTTCCCGAATCATTTGAGAAAATTGATAGAATAATAATCATGAATGAAGGCAGAATTGAAGTTGTCGGATCTCCATCTGAGCTCAAAAAACATGCAAATGAATTTTACATGAAGTGCAGAAACTATTGCTGAAGATTCTATCAATTACCTTATTCAGTCAACTGAGCAAAGAACCATTTAATTAACAAAATGACAATGCTTCTGAACTTAAAAGCTTTTAAAATTGTCTTTTAGTTTAATTGAGATAAAATTAAGGGTTCTTACTTTACCTAAGGTTATTTAAAATGGAAAAACATAGTTGCTACATGGAAATGGCTCTTGAACTTGCCAAACTTGGCTGGGGCAGAACTAATCCCAATCCTCTTGTCGGCGCCGTTATCGTTAAAAACGATAGGATTATCGGCAAAGGGTATCACAGGCAATTGGGTGGTCTGCACGCTGAAATAGAGGCTCTCAATAACTTAACTGAAGATCCCAATGGCAGTACAATTTATGTAAACCTCGAACCTTGTTCGCATTTCGGGCGGACTCCTCCTTGCGCCGATGCTTTGGTGAAAGCCGGAGTCGGGAAAGTAATTATTGGAATGATGGACCCCAACCCTCTTGTTTCGGGCGGAGGAATTTCAATTCTCCAGAAAGCAGGAATAGAAGTCATTGAGGGTGTGATGGAAAAAGAATGCCAAAAGTTAAATGAAATATTTATTAAGTACATAGCCAGGAAAAAACCTTTCGTAATGATTAAGAGCGCTATGACGCTTGACGGCAAGATTGCCGCAAGGACAGGCGATTCGAAGTGGATTACAAATGAAGAATCAAGGCTTTTTGTACATAGCTTACGGGACAGGTATGCGGCTATTATGGTCGGGATAAATACAATACTGCAAGACAACCCGTCTTTAACTACCAGGCTCGCCCATAAAGAAGGCAAAGATCCAATCAGAATAGTAGTGGACAGCAATGCTCGCATCCCTTTGAGCGCAAAAGTAATAAATAGTTCACTTAAATCACCTATGATTCTTGCCGTAGCTAATGAATTGCCAAGGGAAAAATTCAGAATGCTCAAAGACAAGAATGTCAAAGTCATTGCAGCAGGAAGCAAAAACGGCAAAGTAGATTTAAGCAGGCTGATGGAAGAACTTTATAATATGCAAATAGACAGCGTGTTAATAGAGGGCGGCGGAACTTTAAACTATTCGGCTCTGGAGGCTGGAATTGCGGACAAAGTCCTCATATTTATAGCTCCAAAAATAGTCGGAGGATCGCAGTCCAAGACTGCTTTTGAGGGTGAAGGTGTATCTTCAATCGACGAAGCATATAAAATAAGAGATTGCGAAGTAAAGAAATTTGGGAATGATATTTTAATCGAAGGCTATATTTAAGATACCCGGAGAAAACTATGTTCACAGGCATAATCGAAGAACTTGGACAATTCAGAGGTATTAATTCCGGAGATAATACTTCGGTTATTTCAGTCGGATGCAAAGATGTTCTTCAAGATATTAAAATTGGCGACAGCATAGCCGTAAATGGCGTCTGTCTTACCATTATTTCTTTCAATTCAGATTCATTAAAAGCAGATGTGATGCCGGAAACATTGCGCAAATCCAATCTTGGAAAATTGAAACGAAATGATGTCTTAAACCTTGAAAGAGCCCTTAAAGCTTCAGATAGATTTGGCGGGCATATTGTAAGCGGACATATTGATGGTATTGGGATAATTAAAGATAAGAAAATAGAGAAGAACGCCATTCTTATTTCCTTTAAAGCGCATCGAGATATTCTCAGATATATCGTACAGAAAGGTTCGGTAGCTATTGATGGCATAAGCCTGACTGTAACTTTTGTTGATTCTGAAAGTTTTGGTGTTTCATTGATACCTTTAACTGCTAAACTTACGACTTTGGGTTTTAAAAAATCTGGAGATGAAGTAAATATCGAGTGCGATATAGTAGGAAAATATATAGAGAAATTCATTTCTGAAGGGCGAAGTAATACGCCTAAATCAAAACTTGATGAGCATTTCCTTAAGGATCATGGATTTGCCTAGTAAAACTGGAACAGGAGATTTTATGAGTTTTAATACGATAGAAGAAGCCTTGAGCGATATAAGAGAAGGGAAAATGATTATCGTCATTGATGACGAAGACAGAGAAAATGAGGGTGACCTTGTCATGGCGGCGGATAAAGTGACAGCAGAAGCTATCAACTTCATGGCAACTCATGGAAGAGGAATGGTTTGCGCTCCAATTACTCAAAGCAGGGCAGAAGAACTCGGCCTCAATCGTATGATTGAAAAGAACGAAGATAAATACTGCACAGCTTTCACCGTTACCGTCGATCATATATCCTCTAAAACCGGGATCTCTGCTTTCGAAAGAGCAACTACAGCAAAAGAACTTACTAACCCCTTAGCTAAAGCTTCCAGCTTTAAGCGCCCTGGACACATATTCCCTTTGATAGCTAAAAAAGGCGGAGTCCTTGAAAGAGCAGGCCATACCGAAGCATCAGTTGATTTGGCAACTATCGCAGGTTTGTACAGCGCAGGCGTAATTTGCGAAATTATGAATGATGACGGCACTATGGCAAGAACTCCACAACTTATTGAATTTGCCAAAAAACACTCATTAAAGATAGTCACCATTGAGAAGCTTATTGAATTCAGAAAAAAAAGTGAAAAGCTCATCAGGTTTGTTGCCGAAGCAGTTATGCCGACAAAACATGGCAACTTTAGAGTTCTTGGCTATGAAAATATTATAAATGGCGAACATCATGTAGCGTTGGTAAAAGGCGAAATCTCTCCATCTGATGAACCAATACTTGTAAGGGTTCACTCAGAATGCCTCACAGGAGATGCTTTTCATTCTCTTCGATGCGACTGCGGCGACCAACTCGAAGTGGCGCTTAACAGGATAAATAAGGAAGGGAAAGGCGTTTTGCTTTATATGCGTCAGGAGGGAAGGGGAATCGGGCTTATAAATAAAATTAGAGCCTATTCTCTTCAAGATAAAGGCAGAGACACTGTCGAAGCTAATGTGGAGCTCGGATTCCCTGCGGATTTGAGAGAATATGGTATCGGTGCACAAATTCTTTATGATCTTGGAGTAAGAAAAATAAGAGCGCTTACTAACAACCCTAAAAAGATCATTGGTTTGAATGGATATGGACTTGAAGTAGTTGAAAGGGTTCCCCTTCAGGAGGGTGAAAATGAGGCTAATTACAAATATTTGAAAACTAAGAAAGATAAACTCGGACATATGCTTGAAATGGAATAAATATATTAGTTATCAACAACTTATTAACAATACTAAAAAGGTATACTATGAGCATAAAAATCAATCAGGGCGATTTAATTGCTAAAGGGTCAAAATTTGGAATAATTGTTGGAAGGTTCAATGAATTTATAAGTAGTAAACTCCTTGGCGGCGCCATTGACGGTTTGCTTAGGCACGGCGCGAGTGAATCTGATATAGAAGTTACTTGGGTTCCAGGAGCTTTTGAAATACCTCTTGCAGCTAAGAAAATGACTGAATCAGGTAAATTTAATGCAGTAATCTGTCTGGGAACTGTAATAAGAGGTTCTACGCCTCATTTTGACTTTGTAGCAAGCGAAATGTCAAAAGGTATAGCCAAAGTTTCTCTTGACAGCGGAATTCCTGTAATATTTGGAGTTCTTACTACAGACAGTATCGAACAGGCAATCGAAAGAGCAGGTACAAAATCAGGCAACAAAGGCTACGATGCAGCTGTATCAGCCATCGAAATGGCTAACCTCCTAAAAGTTCTTTAGATTATCTCAGAGGTTCATACAAAAAAGAAAAGCGCGACCTAAGTCGCGCTTAAAATATACTGGAACTTGTTAGGATCTAACTAGATTCCCATTGCTATCATTGCTTCAGCAACTTTCTTGAATCCGGCAATGTTTGCTCCATTTACATAGTTTCCTGGAGTCCCGTATTCTTCAGCGGCTTTGAACGCAGAATTATGGATATTAATCATAATCTGACGAAGTTTCTGGTCAACTTCCTGATGTGTCCAATTTTGTCTTTGTGAGTTCTGGGCCATTTCAAGACCTGAAACAGCTACGCCGCCTGCATTAGCAGCCTTGCCTGGGCCAAAAAGCACTTTGCTTTCGAGAAATACTTCAACAGCTTCAGGAGTAGAAGGCATGTTAGCGCCTTCAGATACGCCGATGCAACCATTTTTGACGAGAGCTTTGGCTTCTTCGCCTGAAATTTCATTCTGGGTGGCGGATGGGAATGCAAGTTCAGCAGGCACAAGACCCCATGGGCGTTTGCCGGCTACGAATTGAGCACCTTTGTATTTGTCAGCGTATTCTTTAATCCTACCGCGTTTTACTTCCTTAAGCTCTTGAATGAATTTTAGCTTGTCAGCGCAAATACCGTCTTTGTCGATAATTGTGCCGTCTGAGTCTGAAACAGATACAACTTTACCGCCGAGCTGGTTAACTTTCTCAATAGTGTATTGAGCTACATTTCCTGAACCTGAAACAAGCGCAGTTTTTCCTGCGATAGATTGACTTCTTGTCTTAAGCATTTCTTCGAGGAAATATGTAGCACCATAACCTGTAGCTTCAGGTCTGATCAAACTTCCGCCCCATGCAACGCCCTTACCTGTAAGAACGCCTGTGTGCATATTTTGAATTTTTTTATACTGTCCGAAAAGGTATCCAATCTCTCTTCCGCCTACGCCGATGTCACCAGCTGGTACATCTGTATCAGCGTCAATGTGTCTGTAAAGTTCTCTCATGAAGTTCTGGCAGAATCTCATTACTTCATAATCTGATTTTCCCTTAGGATCGAAATCGCTTCCGCCTTTACCACCGCCCATTGCAAGACCGGTCAAGCTATTTTTGAAGATTTGTTCAAATCCTAAGAACTTAAGTATGCTCAGGTTGACTGAAGGATGGAAACGAAGACCGCCTTTGTATGGTCCGATTTCGCCGTTGAACTGAATTCTGAATGCGGTATTGACCTGAGTGGCATTATGGTCATCAAGCCATGATACTCTGAAAGTAATAATTCGTTCAGGAATAGCCAATCTTTCTAAAATTTTGAATTTTTTGTAAATGGGATCTCTTTCTACGACCGGCAAAAGAGAGGAATAAACCTCAGTGGCCGCTTGTAGGAATTCTTTTTCATGTGGATTCTTCTGGTGGAGTCCATGCAATACTTCTGCTACATAGTTCATAAAATTTTGCCCCTTTTTTTGTATTTATCCTAAATAAACTAAGGAAATTAATCGCTAAGATTAGACCCTTAGAATAGTAGTTCTAGGAATAAATAAAAAAACTGGACTTTTTCTTTTTAAAAATTACAATTTTGTAATTTTAAAGGGTATATTGACGCTATAAATTACAATTTTGTAAACTTAATAATAGGCTAAAAGCTGAATAACTATGACTGAAGAAGATTTTTCAGAGCTCGACATAATACACCATGTGAGCCATACAATACTAGTTCATAAGAGAAATATAAGTTTGCTTATGAACGAAGTTTTTGATGTACTCCAAAGAGATATGAATCTGCAAAGAGGCGCTCTTACCCTTAAGAGGGATAATTCTCTTATTATAGAAGCCTCTATAGGTTTATCTGCTGAAGAGAAGAAAAGAGGACAGTACAAAATAGGAGAAGGCATTACAGGCAGAGTCGGAGGTGCAGGAGAAGGCATTATTATTCCTGACATTGCTAAAGAGCCTGCTTTTCTGAGCAAGACAAAAACCAAACGATCTGCAAAAACCGCATTTATATGCGTTCCTATTAAATACCAGGGAGAAGTTATAGGGACGCTCAGTATTGATCATCCTTCGGATAACATTGAAACTCTTAACAGAAAGAAGAGGTTATTGGAGATTGTAGCTAATATTACCGCAGAAGGCGTAGCGGTTCTAAGAAGTGAAATTGAAGAAAGAGAACAGCTCCAAGCTGAAAATACTCGATTAAAAAGTGAACTCGAAGTCCAGTACAGACCAGACAATATAATCGGAAACTGTAAAGCGATGCGAATGGTTTACAATATGATAAACCAGGTGGCTAAGAGTCAAGCTACAGTTCTCATCAGAGGCGAATCGGGTACAGGGAAAGAACTTGTCGCCAGGGCCATACACTACGCAAGCCCTAGAAGACATAAACCTTTTATCGCAGTTAACTGCGCGGCCTTACCTGAAAATCTTATTGAGAGTGAACTTTTCGGACATGAAAAAGGAGCATTTACAGGGGCTAATGTCCTTAGGATAGGGCGTTTTGAGTTAGCTAATGATGGCACGCTTTTTCTTGATGAAATAGGAGATATAAGTGTTTCTGTTCAGGTAAAATTATTAAGGGTTCTTCAAGAGCGAACATTCGAAAGGGTCGGCGGAAGCATTCCCATCCGTACGAATGTAAGAATTATAGCCGCTACAAGCAGGAACCTTGAAGATTCCATCAAAGCAGGCAGATTCAGAGAAGATTTGTATTATAGACTGAATGTTTTTCCGGTTCTTATACCTGCATTGAGAGATAGAAAATCAGATATAATACTCCTGACAGAATATTTTTTGGAGAAGTATAACAAGATTTACACTAAAGATATAAAGAGAATTTCCACGCCAGCGATAAATATGCTTATGTCCTACCACTGGCCTGGGAATGTCAGAGAGCTGGAAAACTGTATGGAGAGAGCTGTACTGGTGAACTCTTCAGGAGTAATAAATGCTTTTCATCTTCCCCCGTCGCTCCAAACCGGCAAAGAAAGCCAGACATCTATCTTGAAAGAAGATGCTGTTGATTTCAGGACAATGGTGATGTCTTTTGAAAAAGAGTTGATAGTCGAAGCGCTGAAGAACAACAAAGGCAATATAGCCGCAGTCGCAAGAGGGCTTCAGACGACACAGAGAATTCTTCACTACAAAATGCTCAAACTCGGCATTGAATCAGAGAAATCTTTCAAAGAATAGAAATCTTTAATTACAAAATTGTAATGTCTTCATTGCGACAAAATTGTTAATTCTACATTTTTGTGGCTAAAAATAACTTCTTTGTATCATTGGCACGGCTCTTGCTGCTACACTCTGCGTAAGGGCAATTGATGTTTTTTAGTTAAGGAGTCTTTTTTAGTGGATATCATATATCATGTCAGCCGTGCGATTTTAGCTCACAAAAAGAGTGTGAGTTCGCTTATAAATGAAGTCTTTGATGTACTCCAGAAAGATATGAATCTGCAAAGAGGCGCGCTTACTCTCAAGAGGGATAACTCACTTATAATAGAAGCTTCCATAGGTTTGTCTGCCGAAGAAAAAAAACGCGGTCAGTACAAAATCGGAGAAGGAATTACAGGTAGAGTCGGGGAAACAGGAGAATCAGTTATAATTCCTGATGTTTCCAAAGAACCCGCATTTTTGTCCAGGACCAAAACCAAACGGTCGGCAAAGACAGCATTCATATGTGTGGCTGTAATGCATGACAATCAAGTTATCGGTACACTGAGCATTGACCATCCTTCTGATACACCAGAGAACTTAACTGGTATAAGAAAACTACTTGAGATTATAGCAAACATTACTGCCGACGGCGTGGCTGTTCTTAAAAGCGAGATTGATGAAAGAGAATCGCTTATCGCAGAAAATGTTAGACTTAAAACTGAGCTAAACAGCCTATGCAAACCAGGCAACATAATTGGCAACTGCAACAGAATGAGAATGGTTTACGGATTAATAGCTCAGGTCTCAGGAAGCAATGCAAATGTGCTTGTGCGCGGAGAATCAGGAACTGGAAAAGAATTAGTGGCTATGGCTATACATTTAGCAAGCCCCAGAAAGAATAAACCTTTCATTGCCGTAAATTGTGCAGCTTTACCTGATAATCTTATCGAAAGTGAGCTTTTCGGTCATGAAAAAGGCTCATTTACGGGAGCTAATGCTCTTAGAAAAGGAAGGTTTGAACTTGCTGACGGCGGCACTATTTTTCTCGATGAAATAGGCGATATTTCAACTTCAATTCAGGTAAAACTCCTCAGAGTTTTGCAGGAAAAAATATTCGAAAGAGTAGGTGGCAATACTCCGATTAAAGTAGATGTAAGGATAATAACTGCGACAAACAGGAATCTTGAAGAATGTATGAAAAATGGGAATTTCAGAGAAGACTTATATTACAGACTGAATGTTTTTCCTATCCATCTCCCGGCGCTAAGAGAAAGAAAAACAGATATTATTCTTCTTGCCGACTATTTTTTAGAAAAGTACAACACCTTGTACATGAAAAGTATAAAAAGAATATCTACGCCTGCTATCAATATGCTTGTCGCTTACCATTGGCCGGGAAATGTAAGGGAGCTTGAGAATACTTTAGAAAGAGCTGTTCTCGTTTCAAATGACGATGTAATTAACGCTTATGACTTGCCTCCGTCGCTTCAGACTGCTAAAGAGACAAATACAAATCTTATTTCTTCTGACGGGAAGACAGATTTTATGAAAATGATAGCTTCATTCGAAGAAGAGCTTATTGTAGAAGCAATAAAGGATACAAATGGGAATATAGCTGCAGCTTCAAGAAAGTTAGGTATTACGCCCAGAATACTCCATTATAAAATTAATAGTTTGAATATTGAATTGGACAAATATAAAAGCAGTGAGATTAGTACAATTTTGTAACATGTGCTAGCTTAAGGTTTCAATTTTGTAAGAAAATTCGTTAAGTGTATATTTAATATAAGATATTATTAAGCATGCTGTTAAATGATGTAAATGTAATTTTGACGAGTTTGGCACGATTATAGCTTTACACTTTACGAGATTAGTTTATAACCAGATTTATTAACAATATTTAGGAAAGAGAAAATCAAAATGAGCAAGACGCAAAGAGTAAATTCCATCGAGAGCATTGCAAAAAAGCAACCTGTTATAGCTGAAGCTGCAAAACTCGTATCAGAAATTTACGGTGAAGATGTGTTCAGTTTAAAAGTGATGATGGAATATCTTCCGAAACCTGTTTACAAGAGTCTTCTTCTGACTATTAATAAAGGTGAAACACTTAAATCTGACATAGCTGACGAAGTAGCCAATGCTATGAAGAGCTGGGCACTAAGCAAGGGCGCTACCCATTATACCCACTGGTTTCAGCCTTTGACCGGAACTACTGCTGAAAAGCATGATTCATTCATAGTTCCTGACAACGAAGGCGGAGTTATTATGGAGTTTTCGGGTGATTCATTAACAAAGGGTGAGCCTGATGCCTCAAGTTTTCCGTCCGGTGGATTGAGAGCTACTTTTGAAGCCAGAGGATATACTGCCTGGGATGCTACAAGTCCTGCATTTATCAAGAGATCCAATAAAGACTCAGTACTTTGCATTCCCACAGCTTTCTATTCATATACAGGTGAAGCTCTAGATAAAAAAATTCCTCTTTTAAGATCTATGAAGGCTGTTGGTGAACAGGCCAAGAGGCTTTTGGAGTGTTTCGGAATAAATGTCGAAGGCAGAGTTATTACTACTCTCGGGGCAGAACAGGAATATTTTCTTATAGACAAAGAGTTTTATTATGCAAGACCTGACCTTCTTCATTGTGGAAGAACTCTTTTTGGAGCAATTCCGGCCAAGCATCAGCAGCTTGAAGACCATTATTTCGGCGCTATCAAGGCAAGGATTCTTAACTTCATGGTAGATACAGACAGAGAACTCTGGAAGCTTGGAATACCTGCAAAGACAAGGCACAACGAAGTAGCGCCATCACAATTTGAATTAGCCTCCCAGTACGAAGAATGTAACCTTGCAGTTGATCACAATATGCAGATTATGGAAGTCCTTAAAGATGTAGCTAATAGGCACGGTTTAGTTTGCCTGCTTCATGAAAAGCCTTTTGCCGGAATAAATGGTTCTGGAAAACATAATAACTGGGCAATAGCTGCAAATGGCATGAATTTGCTCAACCCTGGAAAAGACCCGATTAATAATGCAATATTTATAACTACTCTTTGCGCTATTATCAAGGCAGTTGACACTCATTCAGACATTCTGAGAGCTACTGTGGCAAGAGCCGGTAATGACCACCGTCTAGGTGCAAATGAAGCTCCTCCTGCTATTATTTCAATATTCCTTGGCGACCAGCTTTCAGAAGTAATAGACCAGATTGAAAATGGCGGTTCAAAATCAGCAAAGGGTGCTGAAACAATTAAAATAGGCGTAGATACCCTTCCTGAATTCCCGAAAGACCTTACTGATAGAAATAGGACAAGTCCATTCGCTTTTACAGGTAATAAATTTGAATTCAGAGCAGTTGGGTCAAGCCAGAATTGCGCAGGCCCTAATACTGTTCTAAATACAATCGTAGCTGAAGCTTTTGATGAGATTGCTACGGAACTTGAAAAAGTAAAGGGAGATAAGGCTAAAGTTAACGCCAAGCTTCAAATCGTTCTTAAAGATATTATCAAAAAACACAAGAAGATTATCTTTAATGGTGATAATTACACTCAAGCCTGGCAGAAAGAAGCTGAAAAGAGAGGTCTTCCAAACTTCAAGAAGACTCCTGAAGCTCTTGAGGCTTTTGTTACAGCAAAATCTGAAAAACTTTTCAGCAGCTACAAAGTTTTAGGCAAAACTGAAGTTCATTCCAGATACGATGTATTTAAGGAAGAGTATGCAAAGACGATTCTTATCGAAGGCAATCTGGCTTATGACCTTGCCAAGACTTTGATTCAGCCTGCGGCTATTAAATATCAGAATATGCTTTTGAAAAATATCTCACAGCAGAAAGCTAATTCTATAAGCGCAGGTTCAAAAACTATAGTCAAAAAAATCACTGAAGTAGGGTCTATTTTAGATGAGCTTGAAGATAACCTTACATCTTTGAAAGCTCATATATTAAAGCATGAACTTTCTAAGATAATTGAAGATATGAGCAAGGTAAGGATTAGCGTTGACTTGCTTGAGGCTCTTGTGGATGATGAATTGTGGCCTATGCCTAAATATTCTGAAATGTTGTTCATTTCCTAGTAAAACTTAGAAAAAATATTCTGGAATTGGCACGGTCAACAATGTGACCGTGCCAATTCGCATATATATAAGAAAGGTTTTTTTAAACCAAAAATAACTGACTAAAATATAGATATTGAGGCAGAGTTTGTAGATGCAAAAGGAAAATACAGAAGATATACCATACCAAAAAGGCTTATACGATTCCGCTAATGAACACGATGCATGCGGTGTTGGTCTGGTAGCTAATATTGATGGACTAGCCACTCATAAAATAGTAAAACAGGGAATTGAAGTTCTAATAAGACTTCTTCACAGGGGCGCTGTAGGCGGAGATGTTAATACTGGCGATGGAGCAGGAATACTTTTCCAGATTCCGCATGAGTTTTTCGTAAAAGACTGCCAGAAATATTCCATAACTCTTCCCGAAAAAGGAAAATATGGCGTAGGAATGGTATTCCTTCCTAAAGATTCAGGCGAATCTCAATACTGCATTAATGCAATCGAAGATGTTCTTAATGTTAATCAACTTACACTTCTGGGATGGAGAGAAGTTCCTACTGATAATTCATCTCTTGGAGAGCTTGCCAAAAGAACACAGCCCGTAATTAAGCAGTTTTTTGTTGCTTTTGACGATCTTGAGGATTTTCCTGGCGACTTCGAATCAAAACTCTATGTCGTCAGAAGAGAAATTGAAAACCTGATTTACAAATCCAGGCGGAACGCTGATTTCTATATTTGCAGTTTCTCGACAAGGACAATCGTATATAAAGGACTTCTGATGGCAAATCAGCTTCCTCAATTGTACAAGGATTTAGTTGACACTGATGTAAAGAGTATTTTCGCTATTGTTCATCAAAGATATAGTACAAATACTTTTCCCACATGGCCTCTTGCTCAGCCTTTTAGGTATCTGGCTCATAACGGCGAAATAAATACGCTTCGCGGCAATGTAAACAGGATGAGAGCTAGAGAAAAAGCCTTTAAATCGGATATTTTCGGCGATAAAATCGCAAAAATGCTTCCGATTATTCAGGAAAATCAGAGCGATTCAGCATGTTTGGATAATGCTCTGGAGTTCATTGTGAGGGGAGGAAGGTCTCTTGCTCACTCAATGATGATGCTTGTGCCTCAGGCTTGGGGTGCAGAGTTTCGTATGGGACATGACCTTAAAGGTTTCTATGATTATCACTCAGGCATAATGGAACCATGGGATGGCCCTGCAGCTCTAGCCTTTACAGATGGAATAGGATTGGGAGCGCTTCTTGACAGGAACGGACTGCGACCTGCCAGATATACTATTACAAAGGACAACTTCATAGTCCTTGCCTCAGAAGCAGGCGTACTCGATATTCCCTCTGAGAATATTAAGGCTAAAGGACATTTAAGACCGGGTCAGATGATATTTGTGGACATAATGAACAAACGAATTCAGTTTGACGACGAAATAAAAAATAGCGTCGCAAGACATCAGCCATATAGACGGTGGGTAGCAGAAAATAGAATTTCTTTACACGGTTTTTTTGATTCTGTGGAACCCCCTGTTTTTGAAGAAAAAGAGATCATTCAGAAAATGAAACTCTTTGGTTATAATAGGGAAGAAATAAATATGGTTATCCGTCCAATGGCTGAAAGTGCGCATGAAGCTATTGGTTCAATGGGAAATGATGCCGCTCTTGCTATTTTATCAGAAAAACCGCAACTGTTGTTTAATTACTTTAAACAACTATTTGCACAGGTAACTAATCCCCCGATCGATCCGATAAGAGAAAAACTCGTGATGAGTTTGATGACTTTTATCGGCAATGCCAGCAATATTCTTGAGGAAAGACCTCAGCATGCTCATTTGCTGAAGCTAAAACATCCTATATTGACCAATGAAGATGTCGATAGGATTATGATGTCTCCTGTTAAGACATTCAAGGCTCTAAGGATACCAATATGTTTTGATGGCAGTTCAAACGATTCAAAGGCTTTGGAGAAGGGATTAAAACAACTCTTGCTTGAAGTAGATAAAGCTGTAACTAATGGCATTAATGTTATTGTTCTGAGCGATAAAAATTTGCCGTCTAATAAAATTCCAATTCCTTCTTTGCTTGCAGTAGCGGCAGTTAATAATCATCTGGTTTCCACTGGTTCCAGAATTGGTTCAGGCATTATTATTGAAACAGGTGAAGCCAGAGAAATAATGCACTTTGCGCTTCTTCTTGGCTATGGCGTGACAGCCATTAATCCATATCTGGCTCTTTCGACTGTCGTTTTCCTTGTGAATAGAAAGTACATAAGCATGACGACCACTCTTGCTATGGAAAATTATATAAAAGCTTCCTGTGAAGGACTGCTTAAAATCATGTCCAAGATGGGTATTTCTGTCTTGAGAAGCTATCGTGGAGCGCAGGTTTTCGAGGCTATAGGATTGAATGATTCGTTAATTAGCAAATACTTCCCCGGAACAGCTTCCAGGATTGGAGGCATTGGCATTGAGGATGTTCAACAAGAAGCCATGCAGAGGCATAGCAACGCATACAATCAGCAGCCAGGGATGGCAATGCTCCTTGAACCAGGCGGCGAATACCACTACAGGGTTGGCGGAGAAAAGCACCTCTGGACGCCTGAAACAATTAGCAAATTTCAATATGCAGTTAGAAATAACAGCCTGATTCACTATCAGGAATACGCTCAATTTATAAATAATCAGGAAAAACATCTTTGCACGCTTAGAGGACTTTTCTCATTCAAACCTAAGAAATCCATTTCGATTGATGAGGTTGAGCCGGCTTCAGAAATAGTTAAAAGGTTTGTAACAGGTGCAATGTCGTTTGGCTCTATAAGCAAAGAAGCGCACGAAGCTATTGCCATTGCTATGAATCGTCTCGGCGGGATGAGTAATAGCGGAGAAGGCGGAGAGGATCCGGAAAGATATAAACTCCTCCCGAATAATGATAGTTTGTGCAGCGCCATTAAACAGATTGCAAGCGGTCGTTTTGGGGTTACTGCTGAATATCTTGCAAGCGCTAAAGAGCTTCAGATAAAAATAGCGCAGGGGGCAAAACCCGGTGAAGGCGGACAGCTTCCCGGAGATAAAGTCGATGAGACAATTGCCAGAGTAAGGCATTCTACACCGGGAGTATCTCTGATATCTCCTCCTCCTCATCACGATATTTATTCAATTGAGGATTTAGCTCAGCTCATATATGACCTGAAAAATTCCAATCCTGAGGCAAGGATATCGGTAAAACTCGTCTCAGAAGTAGGTGTCGGTACTGTGGCCGCAGGTGTCGCTAAAGGGCACGCTGACATGGTACTTATAAGCGGTCATGACGGCGGGACAGGCGCATCGCCTCTCACATCAATTAAACATGCCGGTGTCCCATGGGAACTTGGTTTGGCCGAGACTCAGCAGACACTTGTGCTAAATAATCTAAGAAGCAGAATCAGAGTTCAGGTTGATGGACAGCTTAAGACTGGAAGAGATGTAATTATCGGGGCTCTTCTTGGAGCTGAAGAGTATGGTTTTGCCACTACCATTCTGGTATCCTTAGGATGCGTAATGATGAGGAAGTGTCATTCTAATACATGCCCTGTCGGTGTTGCTACTCAGGATCCTGAATTACGAAAGTGCTTTACAGGAAAACCAGAGTATATTCAGAACTTTCTGATGTTTATAGCTGAAGAAGTTAGAGGCTATCTGGCGCAGCTGGGATTTAGAAAACTCGAAGACATTATCGGCAAATCTGAACTTCTCGATGTTAACCACGCAATCGGATTTTGGAAAACTAAAAACCTTGATTTCTCGAAAATTTTCATGAATGTCAATGACAAAAATCTACCAATCAAGTGCTCTGAAAAGCAAGATCACGGCATTGATAAGGCATTTGATCTGAAAATTATCGAAAAGACAAAATCCGCAATCGAGAATGCTTCCAAAATTAACCTTGAATATGCCATTGAGAATACTCACAGAACAGTCGGGACAATGCTTTCCTACCATGTCGCAAAAAAATATGGCAATAAAGGTTTGCCTGATGATTCTATAAATATTTCGTTCAAGGGATGTGCTGGTCAGAGTTTCGGAGCTTTTCTTGCAAAAGGAATAACTTTTAGACTCATTGGCGAAGCTAATGACTATGTAGGTAAAGGCCTTTCTGGTGGTAAGATTGTTATAAAACCATCAGAAAATGTTACATTTATTCCGTCAGAAAATACAATTGCAGGAAATGTTCTTCTATACGGCGCTACTGGAGGAGAAATTTACATCTACGGCAGAGTAGGTGAAAGGTTCGCCATCAGAAATAGCGGAGCTTATGCTGTAGCCGAAGCTGTAGGCGACCACTGCTGTGAATACATGACAGGCGGCAGAGTCGTGGTAATTGGCCCTGCCGGAAGCAATTTCGCTGCAGGGATGTCAGGCGGTATTGCTTATGTATATGATGAAGAAAATCTCTTTGACAGAAAATGCAATTTAAGCATGGTTGACCTTGAATCAGTTGTTCTCCATCATGACATCAAGGAACTAAAAACTATGATAGAAAAGCATTTTGCATATACCTCAAGCATAAAAGCGAGATTCATTCTGGATAATTGGGAAAACTGCTTGCCTAAATTTGTTAAAGTTTTCCCGATGGAATACAGAAAAGTTCTTGGGCAGATGCTTAAGGAAGACGCTGATATAAAAAGAGTTCAGATGAATTATTAAATAATTAGGTGTGTTATGGGTAAGCCAAGAGGATTTTTAGATATCAAGTTCAAAGGCGCAAAATATAGAAGCGTAGATGAAAGATTGAAGGACTTTAACGAGGTTGAGGTTCTTTTAACGGATGATGAAATCCATCAGCAAGCTTCGCGCTGTATGGACTGCGGAATTCCATTCTGCCATGGAAGCGGATGCCCGCTTGGGAATTTGATACCGGAATTTAATGATTATGTCTATAGAGGGCACTGGAAGCTTGCCTTGGGCGTTCTTTTGTCAACAGATGACTTCCCTGAATTCACGGGAAGAGTTTGCCCTGCTTTGTGCGAAGCTTCATGTACTGCAGGGCTGCACGGAGATACAGTTTCCATCCGTCAGATTGAATTATCACTGATTGAAAAGGGTTTTAGAGAGCATTTTATCAAACCTTCTGAGCCCGAAAGAAGAACAAATAAGGCTGTAGCAGTTATCGGTTCTGGGCCTGCCGGATTAACTGCTGCAAATCAACTCAATAAAATGGGCCACCGCGTAACTGTTTTTGAGAAAGACCAATATGCTGGAGGTCTTTTGAGATATGGGATACCTGACTTCAAACTCGAGAAGAGGATCGTTCAAAGAAGAATTGACTTAATGACCAAAGAGGGAGTAAGATTCGAAACATCTGTCTGCATCGGTCAGGACATCACAGCAAGTTTTTTGATTAAAAAATTCGATGCTGTTTGCATTGCATGCGGAGCACGGGAACCAAGAGATTTGAATGTCCCGGGCAGAAACCTGAAGAATATTCATTTTGCGATGGATTTTTTGGCTCAGCAAAATAAAATTCTTGGCAATGAAAAACTCTCAGAACCTATTATTTCAGCTGAAAATAAGAGAGTGGTGGTAATAGGCGGAGGAGATACTGGCTCGGATTGCGTAGGCACATCAAACCGCCAAAAAGCCGCGTCAGTTACACAAATAGAACTTCTGCAGAAACCTCCAGAAACTAGAAGCGAGAAAACCCCCTGGCCTCAATGGCCTCATCAGGTTAGAACTTCAAGCAGTCACAAAGAAGGATGCAATAGATCCTGGGATATTCTGACAAAAAGTTTTTCAGGAATTGACGGTAAAGTTGCCAAAATTAATGCCGTGAAAGTTTCATGGGAAACTTCTGCTGGCGGATTCCCAGTCAATATGAAAGAGATTCCCGGTTCAGAATTTTCTATAGATGCAGATTTAGTATTCCTGTCAATGGGCTTTACAGGGCCATCAGATGTAGATGCGCTCAAACAGTTTAATTTAAAATTCGATAATAAAACCAATGTCAAAACTGATGATAATTTCTGCGTGGGCCATGAGAAGGTTTTTGCCACAGGCGATGTGGTCAGCGGAGCCTCATTGGTAGTCAGAGCAATGAAAAAAGGAAGAGATGTAGCCATAAAAATCAACGACTATCTATCAAAAAACTAATAGTAGTGTTATTATTTCTCAGGATTAATTCTCTAAATAAGCACCGTTAGCTCAAGGTTTAGTTTTTATGACAAAGCATATTTTTATTACGGGCGGAGTAGTTTCATCTTTGGGAAAAGGTATCACTGCCGCGTCTATAGCAATGCTGCTCGAACAGCGCGGCTACAGGGTCAGAATGCAGAAATTGGATCCCTATTTGAATGTAGATCCGGGAACTATGTCGCCATATCAGCACGGCGAAGTTTATATCACTGAGGATGGAGCTGAAACTGACCTTGACCTTGGGCACTACGAAAGGTTCGCTGGAATCACCTGTAATAAGACAAGTAATTTTACTACCGGCAGAATTTACAGCAATGTTATTAAACGAGAAAGAGAAGGGGGATACCTTGGCAAGACAGTGCAGGTTATTCCTCACATCACTAATGAGATAAAAAGCGCAATTTCGCTACTGGACAGTGATGATGTAGAAATTGCCATCACTGAAATAGGCGGCACAGCAGGCGACATAGAATCATTGCCGTTCCTTGAAGCTATAAGGCAGTTTAAACACGAATCAGGCAGAAATAATTCATTATTTGTTCACCTTACTCTTGTTCCATACATCAAGGCCGCAGGTGAAATGAAGACAAAACCTTCTCAGCAGTCAGTTGCTATCCTCAGGGAAATCGGTATTACTCCTGATGTTCTGATTTGCAGATGCGAAAGACCAATGACAGAGGAACACATCGACAAACTTTCACTTTTTTGTAATGTTCCGAAAGAACTTGTCATAGCCGAACAGGATGTTGCTAATACAATTTATGAAGTGCCGATAGAACTTGCCAGACAGCACCTTGACAGATACATACTCGAATATTTTAACCTTCCCGAAAACACCCTTGATCTTACTGAATGGAATAAAATGATTGATACTGTAATCAATCCCAAAAATGGTACTGTCAAGATTGGAGTAGTCGGGAAATATATAAGCCTCAGAGATGCCTACAAAAGCATTTATGAAGCGCTTAGCCATGCAGGCATAGCAAATAGCGTAACTGTTTCTGTGAAAATGATTGAAGCAGAAGAGCTGGAAGAAGGCTCTGAGTCAGAGATTCTAGGTGATGTAAGCGGGATATTAGTTCCGGGCGGTTTTGGCTCAAGAGGAGTCAACGGCAAGATAAAAGCCATAAAGTACGCCAGATCAAATAATATTCCATTCTTTGGGATTTGCCTTGGCATGCAGTGCGCTGTTATCGAGTTTGCCAGAAATGTCTGTCAGATGACTGATGCCCACAGTTCAGAATTCAGCGACTCTACTGCTTATCCTGTCATTGACCTTATGGAAGATCAGAAACTCATCACAGCAAAAGGCGGCACAATGAGACTTGGCGCCTATCCATGCGTGATAGCAGATGGGACAAAATCAAAGGAAGTTTATGCGACATCCGAAATCAGAGAAAGGCACCGTCATAGATACGAATTGAATAATAAATTCCTGAAAGAGCTTACTAATAATGGATTAGTCGTAGCCGGAACTTCTCCTGACAAGAAACTAGTTGAACTGATTGAACTTAACAACCATCCATGGTTTGTTGCCTGTCAGTATCACCCTGAGTTCAAATCTACTCCATTGAAGGCTCATCCGCTTTTCAAAGGATTTATTGCCGCGTCTATGAAGCTTGGCAAATAATTTATTGTAAAAACTAATTTCACAAGGGTTCCTCATGGATTCATCTTATTGGAAGAAATTAAGAACAAAAAGCGCTGTTCTGGCGCTTGAAGACGGGACTATATTGAAAGGATATTCTTTCGGAGCAAATAAAGATTTACTGGGCGAAATTGTCTTTAATACAGGTATGTCAGGATATCAGGAAATCATAACTGACCCATCATACGCAGGACAAATTGTGACTATGACTTATCCTGAAATAGGCAATGTTGGCGTGAACAGTTCTGATTTTGAATCAAGCAGCCTATTTCTGAGTGGATTTATAGTTCATAATATCAATCAGCCTAATAACTGGAGATGCGAAAAGTCTCTATCAGATTTGCTTATTAGAGAAAATATTCCCGGGATAGCAGGGATCGATACAAGATATCTTACGACAGTGATCAGATCCAAAGGAACACAGAAGGCATTCATCCATTGTTCAGACGAAATTTTGTCTGATGATGATTGCATCAGAAGAGCTAAAGAATGGTGCGGATTGGATGGACAGGATTATGCATCAAAAGTCAGCTGTAAAACTCCATATAACTTCGATGATATTGAGATGGCAAAGTCAAGCTATTGGGGGCTCTCTGAAGATGAAAAACTGCCTGAAGTAAAATTTAATATTGTAGCTTATGATTTCGGGATCAAATGGAATATTTTAAGGAGCTTAAGGCTTAATGGAATAAGTGCAAGAGTTGTCCCTGCGACTACTCCTTACGATGAAGTCATGAAATACAATCCTGACGGAGTTTTCTTCTCCAATGGCCCGGCTGATCCTGCGGCAGTAACTTATGCGATAGATGCGGCTAAAAACCTGATAGGCAAAGTTCCTATCATGGGCATCTGCCTTGGTCATCAGATTTTGGCTATAGCATGCGGCGCAATTACGACAAGATTGAAGTTTGGTCATCATGGATGCAATCATCCTGTCAAGAACCTCGTTACAGGATCTGTAGAGATAACATCACAGAATCACAACTTCGCTGTAACTCCTGAATCAATTAAGAATACTCACCTTGATGTCACTCACATCAATCTTAATGATCAATCTATCGAAGGAATAAAACATACTAAAGAACCACTATTTGCTGTCCAGTATCATCCTGAGGCGGCTCCAGGCCCGCATGATCCATCCTATCTCTTTAAACAATTCAAAGACATGATGTCAAGATAACTGAAAGGTTTAATCAAATGCCAAAAAGACTAGATATAAAAAAGATAATGTTAATAGGCTCCGGGCCTATCATAATTGGACAGGCTTGCGAATTTGACTATTCTGGCGTCCAGGCATGCAAAGCTCTTAAAGAAGAGGGATACGAAGTTGTTCTAGTTAACAGCAATCCTGCCACAATCATGACTGATCCAGAGTTTGCTGACAGGACATACATTGAACCTCTGACCAAAGATATACTTCACGAGATTATAAGGCGCGAAAGACCTGATGCTCTGCTTCCTACAGTGGGAGGACAGACAGCGCTCAACCTTGCCATGGAACTGCATGATTCTGGCATCCTGGATTATTACAGGATAAAGATGCTTGGAGCACAGGCAGAAGTTATCAGGCGGGCCGAAGATAGAAATCTCTTTAAACAAACGATGAAGTCTATTGGCATAGATGTCCCGATAAGTGGTTCAGCCCACACTATTGAAGAAGCAAAAAAAATAGCTGAAGAAATCGGCAGTTACCCTCTTATTATCAGACCAGGTTTTACTTTAGGCGGAACAGGCGGGGGCATAGCTTACAGCGCGGATCAATTTGAAGGGATAGTTGAAAAGGGACTTGATGCCAGCCCGACAAGGGAAGTCCTAATCGAAGAATCACTCATCGGATGGAAAGAATTTGAACTTGAGGTGATGCGCGACAAGAAAGACAATTGCGTAATTGTCTGCTCGATAGAAAATATTGATCCGATGGGCGTTCATACCGGAGACAGCATCACAGTTGCTCCTGCACAGACTCTTACTGACAGAGAATACCAGAAGATGAGAGATTCATCTCTTGCTGTCATGAGAGCAATAGGAGTAGAAACAGGCGGATCTAATGTCCAGTGGTCTTTAAATCCTGAAAATGGAAGAATGGTCATTATTGAGATGAATCCGAGAGTGTCCCGTTCCAGCGCTTTGGCATCCAAAGCAACAGGTTTCCCTATTGCTAAAATTGCGGCTAAACTCGCCATTGGTTACACTCTTGATGAGATCAATAACGACATAACTAAAAAGACTCCTGTATGCTTTGAGCCATCCATAGATTATGTAGTTACAAAAATACCTAGATTTGCTTTCGAAAAGTTCCCAAATAGTGACACCACGCTTAATACTTCGATGAAGTCAGTGGGTGAAACCATGAGTATCGGGAAGAACTTTAAAATTTCCCTTCAAAAGGCATTAAGGTCCCTCGAAATAGGAAGATTTGGTTTCGGAGCAGATGGCAAGGACAAGGCATTTACAGACCAGAGCGACGAGATGGTCAAAGCAGAATTGATAAGGCCTAATGCCTTAAGACTTTTTTATGTCAGGGAAGCATTTAAGAGAGGATGGTCTGTAGATAAAGTCAATTCATATACCAAGATAGATAAATGGTTCCTCAGGCACATGTCAGAGCTTTCGTCATTCGAAGATGAAATAGCCTCAGCGCAAACACTTGATGGACTCACAAAAGACCATGATTTATTTTTCCAGGCCAAAGAATTTGGTTACTCCGACAGACAGATAGCTCATTTGCTTCAATCAAAAGAAGCTGAAGTAAGAAAAGCCAGAAAAGAACTCAATATCTATCCGACTTACAATCTTGTTGACACATGCGCCGGAGAGTTTGAAGCATTTACTCCATATTTTTATTCATCATACGGTAAAATGGATGAAAAAATGCCTGAGTCAGGCAAAAAGAAAATAATGGTGTTGGGCGGCGGTCCGAATAGAATTGGACAAGGAATAGAGTTTGACTACTGTTGCGTTCATGCATGTTTTGCTCTCAGAAAAGCCGGGTATGAGACCATTATGGTTAATAGTAACCCTGAGACAGTTTCCACAGATTATGATACAAGTGATAAACTCTACTTTGAACCGCTTACCCTTGAAGATGTTTTGAATATCTATGAGAGAGAAAACTGTGATGGAGTGATAGTCCAATTTGGAGGGCAAACCCCGCTTAACCTTGCAAAAAATCTTGAAAAGAATGGAGTGAAGATAATAGGGACTTCTCCTTCAAGCATTGAGAAGGCTGAGAATAGAGATGAATTTCAGAAGCTTTTAGTAGCACTTAATATCAATCAGCCTGAAAGCGGAACAGCTACCAATGAAGAGGACGCTGTCAAAGTGGCAGAAAGAATCGGCTATCCGGTTCTTGTCAGACCATCCTATGTCCTTGGCGGTCGGTCTATGATGATTGTTTATAAGGAAAAATATCTCAGAAAATACATGCAGGAAACCATAGAAGTTTCTCATGACAGACCTGTACTTATAGACCGATATCTGAGTAATGCTGTCGAAGTAGATGTGGACTGTCTTTCAGACGGAAAAGATTCTGTCATCGCCGGCATCATGGAGCATGTGGAGCTTGCAGGCATTCATTCCGGGGATTCTGCTTGTATTATACCCACTATCACACTCAATAAAGATGTCCTTGCTACTATAAGAAAGGATACTATGAGCATGGCCAAGGCTCTCAATGTCTGTGGATTAATGAATGTACAATATGCCATAAAAGACAATAAGGTTTATGTCCTTGAGGTTAATCCAAGAGCGTCGAGAACTGTTCCTTTTGTCAGCAAGGCTATTGGTGTAGCTGTAGCTAAAATAGCATCTCTCCTGATGGTCGGGAAGACACTTAAAGAGATAGGTTTTACTCAAGAATACATTCCATTGCATGTCTCTGTCAAAGAAGCTGTTTTTCCTTTCAGAAGGTTTCCCGGTGCAGACATCGTTCTGAGTCCTGAGATGAAATCCACGGGAGAAGTTATGGGGATTGATTTCAGTGCAGGTATTTCATTCTTAAAAACACAAATAGCTGCCGGAACAAGAGTCCCGACCAGCGGAAATGTTTTCTTAAGCATAAGCCCGACAGAAATCGAAGCTCCTGAAGTTCTTACCATGGCAAAGGATCTTGTTGACTTAGGATTTAAAATATATGCTACTCTTGGAACATCTACATATTTATACGAAAGAGGAATAAAAGCTAATACTGTTTTCATGATAGGGCAGGGAAGGCCGAATGTAATTGATCTGATGAGAGAGAATGAAGTAGTGTGGATAATAAACACTCCTGGATCAGGACCTACTCCAATGGTAGATGAAATACTTATGAGAGCAGAGGCAGTAAGTAGAGGAATACCTATTCAGACTACTTTGAGCGGCCTTTCTGCTTCAATAGACGGACTGAAAGAACTCAAAGGCATCGAAAGGCTTGATGTTTGCACAATTCAGGAATACCACAGACACGCTCCAAAATTAAATTTGTAACAATTAAAGAGAGCTGTCCCTCTTTTAATTCCTAAATTTTGTTGATAGGATTAATATTTACAAACATTCAATAATACTTAAGCATAGTAGCGAATATTATGGATTTAAAAGTATCAAAATCTTCTCTTAAGGGGGAAGTAGTCATCCCAGGTTCAAAATCGCACACCATCAGGG
>Ga0194053_10000169_pt1 | contig 50194 bp, 44 predicted proteins | sample SepL228m_MetaG_FD_161684 | JGI IMG/M metagenome (GOLD analysis project Ga0194053, IMG submission 161684) | Anoxic zone freshwater microbial communities from boreal shield lake in IISD Experimental Lakes Area, Ontario, Canada - Sep2016-L227-8m | ecosystem: Environmental > Aquatic > Freshwater >...
CAAGTATTGATAGGAAAATCACTGGAAGTTTTGATAAAATATTTTCTAGTTGATATCTTTTGTATTCAATAAAATGATTGAACAAATATGGATTGATTATCGGACGATATGAACAAAAACCTATCTCCAGAGCCAAAGACGCAATCTGCGCGTAAGTATATTGACCTATATGATAATTGAAAAATTCGATAGGAGCTGTAACTATACTATGCTTTGACGGACAAATGATGAAATACTCACCACCCACTCTCAATAGATCATACATCTCTTTCAGGTGACGATGCAAATCATCACTAAAAATATGTTCAACAACATGATTACTAAAGATAAAATCAAACAGTATTTTGTCTGGATTCTTTATAGAAAATTCTTCGTCATACTCCATCTGGTGTGCGTTCTGTGGTAAGACCACGTCGTCTAAGAAAGGAATAGTGATGAAATATACATTCTCTGCCAGAGCACAAAATGCTTTGACTTCATCAAAAGAAGCACCGAAGAGAAGCACCTTCTTTTTAGAAAGATTCATGTCAACCAGCTTAAAAACTTTTTGATTGAATCCAAGTGATGCTCTATTGGTTGCACTAACACTCTCCATCTCTTGAAGGTGTTCTCCTATATAACTCATCCTTTCCTTAAAATCCTTGCAAGAAAATATCCTGCTTCTGAACTGTTTGGACATTTGGACTTTTTCATTTTGAGAGATGTTTTTCATTTTTGTATAATTATATATCTCATATCATCACTTTTATCTTTGAACTTGCTATACATAGCCAATCCAACTTCCGGCCTATATAACAAATAATCTTCATTCTTGATAATCTTGCAGCCTTTCTCATGAGCAATATCTTCTATTTTACGCCAATCTATATGATCATCTACCCACACATGAATATCACCTTCTTTTTGGTACTTCTTATTGATAAATGTCCTTATAAAGGCTTCTTTTATGAAACCAAGCGTAAATAATTCTCCATTTTTATAGAAAATCCTTAAGTAATCAAATTTGTTGTATTTATTTATATCGTAATACTCTTTCAAATCTTGCTTAGGAAACCATTTATTCTCATTGTGCTCATGATCTATGTATATCAAACCACCCTTTTTGGTCACCCTTATCATCTCTCCAACAGTAAACAAATAGTCGGGAATATGATGAAGGACTGAATAAGTCGCTGTGATATCAAAAGTTTCATCTGCAAAAGGAAGCTTATTATCAGTCAAAATTACTGTTTCCAAATTTTTATTGTTGTTTGATAACTGTTTCAATAATGCCAAAGAGTTAGCTGAAACATCTAAAGCAGTTGCCTTGCAAGATAAATCAAGAAATTTTAGAGTCAAATTTCCTGTTCCAGCACCAACATCCAACACGTTTATATTGGGAATATTTTTACTTTTAACCAGATCAGCAATAACTTTTCTCAATCTATCTTGTTCGATGGAATTATATATTTCTGAATGTTTAAGATTGTATATTTTGTACACCTTATCATATGCATCCGCATTACATTGGATTGCACCCCCATGAGCGCTGGTATCAGTTTTGGCAAAGTCATATTCTACCAATTTGCCCGTAAACAAGTAGATATTTCCAGCCCAAAAGCCCTTGAGATACAGTCCAAGCAATTTAATTTTTCTAACTTTTGTAGCAATATATACATATCCAACCAGGGTCACAAACTGGAAAATGAAGTAAAAAAGGATTTTATTCCAGATATTTCCAAATTCAGATATAAATAAATACTTGTTCCTAAAAGTATAAAAATATGTCTCCGGCCTGGTTTCGATCCTCTTCGTAAACATCTCAAGCTTTTCTTTTCCGGTTGTAGCCTGATGATATATAGGAACATTTGCGACACATGTCTTGTAACCAACAGCTTTGGCTCTATATGAATACTCTGTTTCAGAAAAATCTATAACATATTTTTCATCAAAAAGACCGATGTCCTTCAAGAGTTCCCTCTTTATTACAAAACAATTGGCTACCGAGTCTACAACCAAAATATCATCCGCAAATTCTTTTTTACCAAGATGTGGAAAGAGAGTTGAGAGATTATAGTCACAACCAAAATACCAAATAGATTTTTTATCGATATGATAATTTTTTGGCCCCACAATGCCAAATCCGGGATATTTATTCAATAATCTATTGAATCTATCGAGGAAGTCAGGGTCAAATTTATTATCATCATCCAGTATCATAAAATAATCAGATCTCTTATCTGCCAATCCTAGTCCGATATTTCTAGACCCAATCATATTCAATGTCTGCATATTTCTGTGTATTTCCACATCAAAATGCTGTTTGAAAGCTCTTATATCTATATCTTTTGTCTGGTCGCTAGAATTATCATCAACAATATAAACCTTGAAATTTTTATAGACTTGCTCAGTAAGACATACAAGCTCATCCATAAGCATGTTATACCTATTTTTTGTGGTGATTATTATAGAGAACAGATTATTTCTCAATAAAGGTTTATCGTTTGGTTTATCGTTTTCTAAACAAATAAATATACTCCTACCAAAAAACATCTTAGGTAGTATAGAATCAACTGTATTTGATACCACCAAAAGAGACTTAGTTGCAATATTCTTATAAAAAGTAGCTGGAACTGTAAAGAAAATATCAAAATACTTCGGCCTCAAATAAGCATTCTCTAGATTTTGTTTTATCTCATCATTTTCTGACAATACAATTCTGCTGACATAGTCGCTGATTTTATTGAAGATCCTGAAACTCCTAACAAATCTATACGCTATATTGAGGTATGGAAGCTCAATGATCCCCTTCCCGCCAGGTTTCAATACTCTGGAAATCTCCGAGAAGACCTTCTTTTGATCGACGGCATACTTTATAGCTCTTATACTAACAACAAGATCAAAGGAATTATCTTCAAAAGGTAGATCCTGCATATCGCCTACCTTCGCCTTGAAAAGAACTTCTCCACGAAATCTTTGTTCAAGGCCATTTATCATGCCGTGAGACAGGTCACATGCGAAAACCTCTGACTTAGGAAAATATGCCAACAAAAGTTCACTCCATCTTCCTCCACCAGGTCCGATATCCAATATTTTCATATTTGATTGCCGATCGAGGCCCTCCAAATATTTTATAACTATTTTCTTTTCTTTTTCATCTACATATTTTGCGCCGCAAGTATCTTCATAGAACTCCTTTTGGTAACTCCTTGCTTCATTTTCAAAAATGAGCTTGTTTTTTATAACAACAATTTTCTCTTTATCTTTCAGAGTGATGTTCATTGCGCCGATGTGTAAAAACAATAAATCAAGCGCCTTAACAAAGACCAGACAAATCCCAGTAAACGGATTCTTAACCAAAAGACCAATCTTCTGTACATAGGGTTTTATACGTTTGAAAGGCTTGAGCTGGCTCGATCTAGGGTGAAGTGTATTGAAAAGTGGCATTTTTTGGCCACGAGTATACATATGATGCCACCTGCTCCTGAAATATGTTCTCCTACTCTTGCTTGATATGACAATAGTAGAGTTTATAGTCACATAAGAAATGCCTGCCTCTTCCAACTTTGCCTTGAGGTCGCCTTCATCTATAGGATCAAGGTCCACACAGATGCCTCCCACTTTTTCATAAATATCTTTTTTAATAAAGCGTGGCGCTTCAATATACTTATCATAAGACACTATCTCTTTTTCCAAAATCCTCAACTTATTATGAAGCCCCACCGACCTTTCCTTTGTCTCATGTATCGCTATGGCTTTGTATACATCTCCGGAAGACAAGCTTACACATTCCTCGACCACACCAGGAGATAAGCGCATATCATCATCAATATGAATTAGATATTCTCCCCTTGCGGCTTGTGCGCCGACATTTCTAGAAAAATTTTTCCCTGAGGCGCAATATATGATCCGAAAATTATATTTTTCAGATAATTCTATGAAACCGCGCTCCTCCTTCGGTATCAGAATAATGATCTCTATGTTCTTATATGTCTGTTTCAAAATAGACTGCAAACATGGCTCAAGCATTGGTGCAGGATTTATAGTCGGTATTATCACTGAAACAAGTGGATTTTTGTTATCTTGTTTATTCATAAAATTTGACTGGTCACGTCGATGACCTGACTCACGGAGATCTTATCCGCTCCACCCTCTACACCAGAAGGAACTTTTCTCTTCAAATCATATCTATACCATGGTTGAAAATCCTTTGGCCTAATTAAAGAAACAAGGTTGTGACCATAAGGCAAGCTCCATTTATCATTTGTAGGTGCAAACACTGCAACAATCTTCTTACCTCTAGATACGGCGATATGACCAAGACCACTATCATTGCAGAGTAGAAGGCTTATATTATCTAATACACCGAGCATATTACCAAATCCTATACCATCCACCAAGCGACAAGATGTCGGATCTCCGATAAGCTCAAATAGACGGTGTCCCAAATCCTTTTCATCTGATCCAGCGAAAATCAATACCTTTTTCTGTTTTTCTTTTATCAAAAATCTTGCCACTTCTGCATATCTTTCGATAGGCCACCTTCTTAGAATTGATGTAGGAGAATTTGTAGAACCTGGATGAATACCAACAATATCTCCAAACTTCCATCCTAATTCTTCGATATATTTTCTTCCGAAAGTGATGTCCTTCTCGTCTAGGATTAAATCATACTTGATCTGATCTCTAGAAACTTCTTTCTGCCAATCAAAACCTAAAGCCTTGAGAAGATTCATGTTATTGGTGACATTGTGTTCCGTCTCATCTACCACCACCAAATCTTTATTCAAAAAATGTAACTCTGACCAAAATCCTTTATCAAACTTATGCGCAATCCTTTTCTTAGCACCCAAAAGCCAATGAACAATATGATATTCTCGTCGGAAAGCAGGAAAAGCTAAAATAGAAATATCATATTTTTTCTTACGCAAGCTTAAAATTTCTCTCAATCCAGAAAACTTATTTGCGTTATAGATAGACAATCTGTAGACATTGTTCACGTTTGGGTTACTTTTGAAAACATATTCCACAGCACCAAACATACACACGACATCAATAATCGCCTCGGGATTATTCTGTCTGAGTGATTTTATCATCGGCGTAGCCATGAGTGCATCGCCAATACCCGGCAAACATAAGACTAGAATCTTCATATTAATTTTGTTGAGATTTTTTAGATTCCCTAATCACATACATCGGTCTATTGGAAACATCTTTACTTATAGCTGCAATATAGAGAGCGATAAGACCCAAACAAGATAAAACTATACCTATTAGGAAAATATTTATAACCGTAAGAGTAGCTAACCAAGTGAAAGCGAAAAAATTATGAAGAAAGAATCTATCAGTCAAGATAAATATACCTAAAAGTCCGGCAACAGCAGTAATCAAAATACCCAAATATCCAGCCACTTTTAGTGGAAACAAGCTCATAGCCACAAAGCTAGATAGAGCCAATCTCAATAGCTTGGCATAACTATATCCTGCTTTACCAGTTCGGCGTTCACTGGCATCGAACTCGACCAGACTCCTTCTGAAACCCAACCATGCGATTAGTCCACGAGTTATCCTTGTCCTTTCTGTGCATTGATTGAAAGCATATATAACCTTACGATCCATCAAAAGAAAATCTGTCGAATTTGGAATAAATTCAATTTCGGAAATTCTGGACATGATTCCATAAAACAACTTAGAACCGATAATCTTCGTCAGACAATCACTCTTACTTTTTCTCCTGATGCCGACTACGACTTCATACCCTTTCTCCCATTCAGAAATAAAAGAAGGAATTACACTCGTTGGATGCTGAAGGTCAGCGTCGATGATGATGGCGCAATCACCTTTACAGTGGTTAAGCCCGGCGGTTATAGACATCTCTTTACCAAAATTCCTAGAAAACTCTAAGTAAGAAATGTTACTATTTGAATCACAAAGCTTCTTTATAACATCGGCAGATCCGTCAGTACTACCATCATCTACAAAAATAATTTCATGCTTATATCCACCGCCCAGTGCCGTGGGTTGTGCGAGCTTGCTCATCACAGTCGAAAGCTCACCTAAAATAAGAGGTATATTCTCCTCTTCATTGAAGACTGGTATGACGATTGAAATGGTCTTTGACATAAAAAACGACTAATAGAGCTAAGAGTATACCAGAACTAATAAGTAGACTGTTCAAGACGGCGTCTATGCTGTCATTCCTTAAGAAAAGCAGTCCAACAACACTCAAAACACCAAGTACTGACAACCCTATAAGGAAAAACCTGCGTAAAGCCAAGAAATAGTAAACAAAGATGTTGACTAGTGAGCAGAGCAGCATTATAAGCCCTACTTTCGGCAACAAATATGCACTTCCTCGGTAGTTCTCCCCCAACAAAACCTTTACAGTTGTATCACTAAAGTAGTAGAAAATCAACAAGGTGACACCTCCAAGACAAAGCGATATTACAAGCGATTTTATCATAATATGAAAATTCTCTTTTTGTGTGTTTTTTATCTTTATAGAAGAAAAAAGCACAGCGACTATCGGTGACAATAAAAAGAATATGATCTTGGCAATAGCAGATATTCCGCTGTATATACCAGCGTCATTGGCATCAAATAAATGCTTGATAATGAGGATATCTGAAGTATGTATAAATGTCACCAATCCAGTCGCAAAAATAATCAACAAACCATACAATAGTTCTTTTTTAATAGTCCCCCCTTCAAGAACATGAATATTTGCACGCGAATTTAGGTCAAGCTGGTTTCGTGTGCGCATGAAAAGGTAGTAGAGGACGGCTCCTTGTGCCAATAATATTCCAGCAATAGCACCAGAAGAAGTCATCCCTAGCCACACCAACAATACTGCAAACACTATACGTCCAGCAGAAGATACAAATCCACTTAATGATAATTCAAAAAAATTACTATTTCCTTGAAGGAAAGCGTTTCGGAAAGTGGCATTTGTACTCAAGAAAAGCGCCAAAATCAAACCCAAAAGAGGATAAATGGATGATAAGTTCAGAAAACCGCGTAGATATGGGGCGCCAAATAGTAGAAATATCGATGCAACACAAACGATCCAAAAACAAATTCTCTTGAGCTCTGTCAGGATAGTGTTGCGTTCATATTGGTTTTCAGAATTCGCGGTTATATTGGCTGCCACTATCGTGAAAGCCCCAAACAATATACCTGCTTGCGTAATAAGAGATAAGTAGACCTGTACATCTCCGAAATCAGCCGGCAAGAGTATTCTACTCAAGATTGGATAGAAAAAATAATTTAGTACAGCCACGACCATTGATCCAGAAAAAAAGATGGCATAATGACGAAGAAATGTGTCTTTTTTTAGTGTATTTATCATACCAGTGCCAAGCCGATGAGATGATCTATGAGCTCATGCGTGTCGCTACCAACTGCACGCAAGGACTTAGGCATCAAAGATTCGTTTGTTAGTCCTGGTAGAGTATTCACCTCGAGAACATATATGCCACGCTTGGGATGAACTATGAAATCTGAACGAGAATAATGTCTCAGACCGACGGCTTTGTGGACTTTGCGCGCCAGATCAGAAAGTTGGTCTTTCACCTCTTTCGTGAAGCGAGCTGGAACAATCTCTTCGGACTTCCCTTCATATTTCGCGGCGAAGTCGAAGAACTCTGTTTTTGGTACGATCTCTACAGCTGGCAAGGCGTATAGCTTCTCGCCACGGAATCCTTGTATAACACCGACAGTCGCTTCAATGCCTTTTATATATTCCTCTATCAATACCTGACTGTCGTGCTTAGCGGCCTCCTTCAAGCCCTGTGTGAGCTCTTTTATATCATGAGCTATAGAAACTCCTACAGATGAACCAGCCGAAACCGGCTTCACAACTACAGGCATCGGAAATGTCTTGAAAAGTTCGTGAGCCACTTTCTCCGCATCTCTCGCAATAAGCGCTGACTTCACGACACGGTCTATCGGTGTCTTGATCTTATTGTTCTTGAATGAATCCTTGGTCAATACTTTATTCATACCAACAGCTGATCCAAGTGAATCAGAACCTGTAAATGGAGTGCCTAGAGATTCTAGGAGTTGTTGGACTTTACCATCTTCGCCATAAGCACCATGCAATGCCAAAAAAGCTACATCGAACTGCTTAACTGCATTTTTCGGTTCAACTGTTATACCATCGATATGCCATTGACCCTTTTTGTCTATTAGGACATCGTAGGTGACATATTTATCTGCAAGTTTTTCACGCAGAGCCTTCAGGACATTTGCGCCAGTAGCTAGAGAGACATCATATTCACTACTTGGACCGCCACGAAGTACGCCGACTTTTATTTTTGACATAGGTAGATTATAGCGTGTACACAGAAATATGTGAAATGGAGGAAAGACTTTTAACGGAAAAACCGGTAAAACTTGAACCCCCGGGGGTGGTATGTGTCCATGGAGAGGCACTATAGCCAACTATAGTGCCTCATAAAGTACATGCCCCTCCTGAGCACATACAAGAATTGAGCCCTCCGAGGGCGCAATTTCTATATGGGCTCAAAAGGTATGTGGCGCTCAGCGCCATGAAATGGCTAAAAATCGTCAGGAACTAAAATTACATCCCCTTACTTCTTCGCTTGCGATGATAATTAATCGTAAATCTGTGAGCTTCGGCGTTTAGTGCGAGAATGTCGCGCGCGCGATTGCGATCAAGGGCGGCGGCTTCCCCATTTTCCAAACCCAAGATCGCTCTGGCTTTGTGCTTATCATCTTTTACCACAGCAACGACTGGAATATTCATGCGTCTGGCTGACAAGACGGCTTCGACAGCGCGCTTCTGATTTTCATTTCCATCGACGATTATGAGGTCCGGGAATGCCCATTCTGGATGATTGAGACGACGCGAGACAAGTTCTACTAGATTAGCGATATCATTGTTCGTATCGTGCGAAATCTTGAAAGTGCGATATTCTTTTGGCTGGCGCTCGCTGTTTACTGAGACAACCATAGCACCGACGGTATTTGTCCCAGATAGATGTGCGATGTCATAAGCCTCCATACGCAAATCGCGCACACTATTTGTTGTGCTTTCATTTTTAATGAGCGCCATATCATTGATATGTTTCAATGCATACAAAGTCCTCTTGATCTGACCCGCTTCTTCAAACTGCATCTTTTTCGCATAAGCTTTCATATCACGCTCAAGGCGACGCACTATGGTTGTCTTCTTACCTTCCAAGAAAAGTTCTAGGTTTTTAATCGTTGCATGATATTTTCTTATACCACTAACTGGTGATTGACCTATAGCCTTATAGAATTCTTCATGTCGCGGATCATGCGATTTCTTATCTTTGAATGGAAATATCTTGCGGAGTATTTTGAGCGACTCGTTAACCAAACCAGCGTGCGGATATGGTCCATAGACTTTTGCGCTCTGCGCCTTGTGCTTTTCACCTTCATTCTTCCAATCCCTGACACGCACAGTAAATACTCGTGGCCAAGACTCTTTTGTGATAACTATATACAAATCGCTCTTATCGTCGCGTTCGTCGACATTGTATTTCGGTTGATATCTTTTTATCAGGTTGCTTTCGAGTATGATCGCTTCAAGCACAGAATCCGTCTCTTCGTGAGTCAGTTTTGCGGCACGCGTTACCATATCCACGATACGAGGTCCACGAGTCTCTATGAGGTCATTGCTGAAATAACTCTTAACACGATCGCGTAATGAAGTCGCACGGCCAATATAAAGAGGTCTTCCACGCTGATCGCGGAATATGTATATTCCAGGCTTATCTGGCAGGTGTATTCGTCGGTGTTGACTTAGCATATAAAGTAGTGTAATGTTTTACACGGAGGAAAGCAAGGATAAACGATTCTAACCGCCAAGATACTTGGCACGGGGGAAATAATGAACTCAAGTTCAGAAGAAAATGTCAGAGGGTGGCAACCATTGGTGAATCACCACAGGATAGCGTACTGGAAGGCACTTGAAAGACTTCTTGGTATAGGGGTCTTAATAGCCTTCGCTTTGTGGCTTATCGCTGCGGTGGTACTGTCTGTATGGAACTTGTTCTATTAGACACAATTGGTGGAGCGAGGCCAAGATATGAGAATAGCAGGTGCGGCCATTGCTGCAATAATAGTATTCATAATAGGGCTGCTGGTTGGAATTATATTCTTTACCGGCAAAATGATCTTCGGATAATTTTCAGGGCACTAACCTAAAACTCTAAAACTTAGAAAGGGGTTGAGTGCCCTTTTCATTTTCATAATTTTGTCAGTCAATACACCAGTGGGACACACGCTTTTTGAGTGTTTTTAAAAGTGACAGAAAAGTTGTCACTTTTTAGAAGTGCTTCGGAGGGATGTGTCGCACCTGCCACCTAAAACGGCTTAAAATCGTGGTTGCAAATCCAGCACCACCTAAACTACCCCCTCTTCAAAACCTTCTTGAGATACTTACCTGTGTATGACTTTTCGCTCGCTGCGACCTCCTCAGGCGTACCTTTTGCCACAATATGACCACCATGTTCGCCACCTTCAGGACCAATATCTATAACATGGTCGGCACTCTTCACTAGATCCAGATTGTGCTCGATAACCACGACCGTATTCCCTTTTTGCACCAATCTCTGCAAAATCTCAATCAACTTCTTCACATCTTCGTAGTGCAGACCAACCGTCGGCTCATCCAACAAATAAATAGTCTTTTGCATATGCGCACGATATAACTCCGATGATATCTTCACACGTTGCGCTTCACCGCCAGAAAGCGTCGTCGCTGACTGACCAAGCTTCACATAACCAAGACCGACCTCATTCAAAGAAGCCAAACGATCTTCTATAGCTGGAATATCCTCAAAAAATTTCAAAGCTTCCTCAATCGTCATTTCCAAAACTTCGTGAATATTTTTCTTTTTAAACTTGATTTCAAGAGTCTCTTTCATGAAGCGCGTGCCATTACAGACATCACAAGTCACATAAACCGTTGGCAAGAAATGCATCTCCACGGCGATTTCGCCATTTCCCTCGCAAGCTTCACAACGACCACCAGGACGGTTGAATGAGAACCGACCAGGACCCCAACCGCGTGCGCGTGCCTCTGGTTCAGACGCGAACATATCGCGGATATGTGTCCAGGCACCAGTATAAGTAGCAGGATTTGAGCGCGGTGTACGACCGATCGGGCTTTGGTCAATGAGAATCACACGACCGACATATTCAGAGCCGGTGAATTCTTTGCAATTTATGACATCATTTGTACGATGACGCATCTCTAGTCGCGCTGACAAGTTGCGATGCAAGATCTCATACATGAGCGAGGATTTTCCAGAACCAGAAACGCCGGTGATAACATTGAGCGTGCCGAGTGGAATATCGACATTCATATCTTTTATATTGAAAACATTTCCGCCACGGATCGCAATCTTGCCTTTTGGCGCACGTCTCTGTTCTGGAATAGCGATCTTCTCTTCGCCACGCAAATAAGCGAGAGTCAGCGACCCTGAAGGATTTTTCTTAGCAGTGAGCAAATCTTCGACATATCCTGAAACCACGACTTTGCCGCCATGAACACCAGCACCAGGTCCGATATCCACCAGGAAATCAGAAGCGAACATAGTGTCTTCGTCGTGCTCAACCACGATGATAGTATTCCCAATATCGCGCAAATGCATAAGGGTCTTTATAAGCTTGTCATTGTCGCGCTGATGCAGACCGATAGTCGGCTCATCTAGTACGTACAAAGCGCCCACTAGGCCTGAACCAAGCTGCGACGCCAAACGAATACGCTGGGCTTCACCACCAGAAAGAGTGTGCGCACGGCGGTTCAGAGTCAGATATTCAATACCAACATTTACCATAAACTTGAGACGAGCTTCGATCTCTTTCAAAACGACTTTGGCGATTTCGCGCTCAACTTCAGTCAATTTAATATCGGCGAAATGCTTCACCGCTTGCTCAATAGACATGTTCGTTACATCGACGATGTTCTGTGCACCAATCTTCACGTGCAAAGCTTCATCGCGCAGACGATTGCCGTGACAGGTTTTGCATGGCTCATCGGAAAAGATACTCTCAGTTCCAAGTCCGTTACACGCTGCGCAGGCGCCGTAAGGTGAGTTAAATGAAAACAGTCTCGGCTCAACCTCCGGATATGAGAAACCGTCGTATGGACACATGAACTTAACGGACATAAGGGATTCGTGCGGTTCTGCGCCTTGCGCCTTGCGCTCTGCGCCTTCGTTTGCGCCGGGATAAGCGATTTTTATGAGGCCGTCAGCTTCGCGGATAGCAAGCTCAAGTGCTTCAGAGAGACGCTCGCGAGCGCCGTCGGCTTTCTTCACTTCTCGGAATTCGCTCAAGAATATCTCGTCGACCAAGACATCTATGTCGTGCTTTTTATTCTTATCTATTATGATCTGGTCGCGCAGACGATGCGTCTTACCGTCAATGCGCACACGATCAAAACCTTTACCAAGCATATCGTAAAGGAGTTGATAATATTCACCTTTTCTGCCAACAACGACTGGCGCCCAAACTGTTATCTTCGCTTCGCTGATATCCACGCCAAAAACTTTCTTGGCTTGAATCGATTTCGCTTTCACGGTTTTTAGAACAGTCTCGAGTATTTCTTCTTTCGAAATCCTGTGGATCAGACGACCACAAGTGAGACAATGCGGCTTCCCCACACGTGCAAAAAGGACGCGCAGATAATCGTAAATTTCCGTGATAGTTGCTATGGTCGAGCGCGGATTGTTCGAGCGGGATTTTTGGTCAATGGAAATCGCCGGCGACAAACCGATGATCTCATCCACATCCGGCTTCTGCATCTTGTGGAGGAATTGGCGGGCGTAAGCAGAGAGCGACTCCACGTATCTGCGCTGACCCTCGGCGAAAATCGTATCGAAAGCTAGGGAAGATTTTCCGGAACCAGAAAGACCGGTGATAGCAATCATCTTGTTGCGTGGCATCTCTACAGTTATGTTCTTCAGATTATGCGTTCGCGCGCCGCGGACGATTATCTTTTCAGAGTTTGCAGGCGTCATAGTTCGCGGAATATAGCACGATTTTCCCGCGAAATCAAGGATTGGTGTGGTTTTTGGCCGCCGTTTAACGGAAAAGGCGTTAAAACCACCCCTGTCACTAGGACACGTCCCCCACACATCCCTCCGAGGCACTTTTAAAAAGTGACAACTTTTCTGTCACTTTGAAAAACACTCAAAAAGCATGTGTCACGAAGCCTATTAACACAACATCTTTATCTCCTTCACAATCTGTTCAAGAGAAGTGGCGGCCTTGATCAAAAATCTCTTGGCACCAAGCACCTTTGCACGCTCGATATCAGTCGGCTTACTTAGATTCGACAAAATCATAACTGGAACTTTGCGCAGACCGGCGTCTTTATTTATTTCCTGTAAAACATCGAAACCACCGATACCTGGCAAAAGAAGATCCAAAACAATCACATCCGGTATCGCCTGCTTCAAAGCCTCAAGAGCTTCTTCGCCGCTTTTGGAATGGAACAAATCAAATCCTGAAGCAACCAATTTCTTCGCCAAAATAGTGCCGATAAGTTTATCATCCTCAACCCAAAGTATTTTTGGCTTTCTGCCATTTATAGAGCCGAAACCTTCTACAACTGGACCACTGTTCACGGCCTCATTTCCGAAAAGACGATTGGCTTTCTCCGCAATATCTTCACCATTTGAATGAAGAGCCATCATAAACTCTGCAACACTACCGGCTGGAACGCGGCGCATATTTATCGGAACACCTTGAGCAGAGACGAGAAATACTGGTATCCTCTTCAACAAAGCCGCTTCTTGTTTCTTCGCCAACAATTCATAACTATCCATATCTGAGAGAGTCACATCGAGAATAACAAGGTTTGGTTCTATATCATACATGGTCTTGATGCTATCTGTACCACCATGAACGACTATAGTCGAATAACCACTATTCCTAAGGGCCACACTTATCTGATCGCCAAATGAATTATCACTTTCTATTATAAGGACCTTTTCCTGTTTTTTTTCTTGGTTTGACATTTGACTTAATTGTATCAAACCTCTTGTGCAATGCAAACAGCTCATCTCGAACAAGTGCGGCCGTCTCGAAATCGAGCTCTTTCACTGCTTCATTCATAGCTTCTTCCTTTTGGCGTATGAGTTCCTTCGGATCACTTTGCGCCAAACTCTCATCTATTTTCAAAAGTTCATGAACGGCTTTGTCATGCTCACTGCGAAGTTGATCGGTGATATCGTGAATTGCCTTATGAATAGTCTGCGGCGTTATGCCATGCGTTTTGTTATAAGCAGTCTGAATAGTTCGGCGGCGTTCAGTCTCTTTTATGGCGCGATCAAGTGAACCGGTCATATTGTCGGCGTAGAGAATGACACGGCCAGCGGCATTACGCGCAGCGCGACCGATAGTCTGTATGAGTGCAGTGTCAGAACGCAAGAAGCCTTCTTTGTCAGCATCGAGGATTCCGATCAGCGAAACTTCCGGCAGATCAAGTCCTTCACGCAGCAAGTTCACGCCGACTAGACAATCGAATCCTTCAGTCTTACTCGCAACAGCGCCTCTACGAAATTCCGTCAATATCTGAATGCGTTCCATCGTTTTGATATCACTATGCAAATATCGCGCCTTGATTCCCTTCTCCTTCAAAAATTCTGCCAAATCTTCCGCCATCTTCTTGGTCAATGTCGTAGCCATCACACGATCACCTTTTTTAATCGTGGCAATCGCTTCTTCAATGAAGTCGTGGATTTGGCCTGGGTATGCGGCACTTTCGCCTTTACTTTCACCTTGCGCTTTGCGTGTTGCGCCTGTAACTGGCTTTATCACAATCTCCGGATCTACAAGTCCCGTCGGCCTAATCACTTGCTCAACAATCTGCTGACTTCCTTTTCTCTCATAATCACTTGGCGTGGCTGAGGTATATATCATCGGACCGATACGCTCTAGAAATTCATTGAATTTGAGTGGCCTATTATCTTTCGCTGAAGGTAGACGGAATCCGTGTTCAACTAGTGTCTCCTTACGAGAAGCATCGCCGGCGAACATTCCGTTCAACTGCGGTATCGTGACGTGCGATTCGTCGACAATAGTCAGAAAGTCCTTCGGAAAATATGCGAGCAATGTATCAGGTGCTTCACCTGGCATCTTGCCAGAAAAATGTCTCGAATAGTTTTCGATGCCATTTGTATAACCGATTTCGCGAATCATGGAAATGTCGTACTTCACGCGACGCTTCAAACGTTCAGCTTCCAACATCTTGCCGTTTTTCTCGAGAACTTTTATCCTGTCGGCCAGCTCGGCTTGAATAGTCTTCAAAGCCATTTCGCTCTGCTCTTTATTGCTTATGAAATGTTTCGCCGGAAATATAAAGATTGCTTTGTCCTGTTTTTCGGTCAAAGCTCTCGTGATCGGGTCGAGTCTTATGATTCTCGCTATAACGCCACCGTCGAACTCGAGTCTGAAAATAATCTTCTCGTTCAGTGGCATAACCTCGAGCATATTTCCGACCGCGCGGAAGTGACCAGGTTTCAAGTCGGCATTGGTGCGGACAAAATGCACATCTATAAGTTTACGCACAAGTTCGCCGCGTGAGATTTCCATTCCTTCGGAGAGTTTGATGTTCACTTTTTCATATTCTTCAGGCGAACCCAAACCGTAAATACACGACACCGACGCCACGATTATCACATCTTTGCGCGTCAAAAGCGCTTGCGTCGAAGCGTGGCGGAGACGATCGATCTCTTCATTGATCATGGCTTCTTTTTCGATATAAGTATCCGTCACCGGCATATAAGCTTCCGGCTGATAGTAGTCGTAGTACGAAACGAAATAATGCACCGCATTGTTCGGAAAAAATTCGCGATACTCCTGCGCCAGTTGCGCCGCCAAAGTTTTGTTATGTGCGAGCACGAGAGTCGGTTTGTTGTACTGCGCGATGACATTTGCCATAGTAAATGTCTTGCCGGAACCAGTCACGCCAAGCAAAGTCTGTCTGTCCATGCCTTTTTCCAGACCATTCACGAGTGCCTCAATAGCCTTCGGCTGATCTCCAGCCGACTTAAAAGGTGTCGCGAGTTGAAAAAGCTTATTTTGAGCCATATTTTTGATGGTTTTGACCGGTTCAATATAGCATGTTTGGCCGTGCTTAACAAAAATATGTTCATTTCTAGAGTGGGTACATACATACCTTCAAATCACATACTTATCAACATCTGAAAACTGGAATGGCTCAACGAAGGGTTTCCAATTTACAAATGTGGATAAAGTATGATTCGGGGACACGATGCACCACACAGAAGAGGTGCACTTTCAAAGGTGAGCCCACCCCTACCGCCCCAGATCAAAATCACTTTTTGCGTAACATCGCTCTCTGCGCCGCGGCATATATGTGCGACTCCCCCATTTCATAATGTTCGATAAGTTCGCTCGCGGTGCCGGTTTGGCCAAACTGATCTTTTACACCGATAAATTCTATTGGAACTGGGTGATTTTTTGCGAGGCATTCAGCGATAGCGGAGCCCATGCCTCCGGCAATCTGATGTTCTTCGACAGTGACGATGGCGCCGGTTTCTTGCGCAAACCTGGTGACAGCATGCTCATCGAGCGGCTTTATCGTGGCGAGGTTCATTACCATGACGGATTTCCCTTCATTTTCCAAACGCTTGGCGACCGAGAGTGCGCGATATAACAAGGAACCAGTAGCGATGATACCGAGGTCGTACTTGGAATTTTTTAATTGGGAATTTTTCCCAACAATCTCTGATTTGAAAATGATAGCCGCCTTCCCTATTTCAAACGGCGTATGTTCAGAAGTTATAACCGGTGTCTTGTCACGAGAAAGACGGATATAAGTTGGCTTGCCATTTTTCGCGGCAGCGATGACGGCCTTCTGTGCCTCGAAAGAATCGCAAGGAGAGATGACGATCATATTTGGCAATGCGCGCATAAGTGCTATATCCTCAAGTGCTTGATGCGATGCGCCGTCTGGTCCAACAGAAACTCCAGTATGGAAACCGATAACTTTCACTGGAACATCGTTTATACAAATAGTGGTGCGAATCTGTTCCCAATTGCGACCAGGATTGAAGACGGCATATGATCCGACAAATGGTATCTTGCCCATAGCCGCCATACCGCTAGCTACTGTAACCAGATTTTGTTCGGCGACACCAACCTCTATAAAACGGTCGTCATATTTATCCTTAAATGCCTTCATGAAAACAGACTCCGTCAGGTCGGCACAGAGCGCCACGACATTTTTATCGGCTGTTCCGGCAAGAACAAGACCATCACCAAATCCTTGGCGCATAGTCACTTGTTCGATAGTCTTGTCGAAGAGCTTATGATTTAGTTTTTGATCTGGATTTATTGGCATTTTATTTAATTATGCTCAGGCAACTTCACGCGACCTCCCCAGCTTCTGACGGCTTTCAAGGCAGTTTCAATCTCTTCTGGAGTTCCTGGCGGCTTGCCGTGCCATTCAAACTTACGTTCGAATTCTGGAATCCCCTTAGACGGAATCGTGTGAGCGATGATCACCGATGGCTTGTCAAAAACCGATTGCGCCTCACAGACCGCGCGATCGATCTCACGAAAGTCATGACCATTGATCTCTTGCACATGGAAGTTCCAAGCGCGCCATTTATCTACAAGAGGGTTAAGTGGCATAATATCTTCAGTAAAACCGTCGATTTGGATATTATTGCGATCGATGATGATTGTCAGGTTTTGCAATCTCTCTTTTCCAGCCAACATCGCACCTTCCCAGCTATTACCTTCGTTGAGTTCGCCGTCGCTCATTAAGCAATAAAATTGCTTGCCGGAAGATTTGCCGTTATCGATACGATCAGCCAGAGCCATACCAACAGTCTGTGAAAGTCCGGAACCAAGAGGACCAGAGGAATTTTCAAGACCTGGCAGATATTCACGATGAGGATGACCTTGCAGTCGTGAGCCAAATTTGCGTAAAGTCTTGAGTTCGGCGACTGGGAAATATCCGGAGTGTGCCATAGTCGCATATAGGACAGGACAAATGTGACCATTCGAAAGTACTAGACGATCGCGATATTGCCAGTCCGATTTCTTCGGATCGTGTTTGAGTTTATGGAAATATAGATAGGTGAAAATATCGGCCATGCCCAGCGGACCAGCCGTGTGACCACTTTTCGCTTCGATGAGTGACTCGATGATAGAGCGACGAATCTCCATCGCCTTTTGCGTTAGTTGAGCAATCTTTTCTTCAGTGAGAACAGACTTTTGGAGTGACATGATGTAAACAATTATATCACAACTACGCCTTCGCAAATGGTTCCATTTCTACGATAAATGTTGAGCCTTTACCTTCTCCTTCGGATTCTACATGAACAGTGCCGTGATGCGCGGTGATGATCTCCTTCGCCACGAACAGACCCAAACCAGTGCCTTTTATATTCACTTTGTTGGCATTAGAAGCGCGTCCAAATTTCTGAAACAAGAGAGGAATAGTTTCCGCTGATATTCCGATACCAGAATCCTTGATCTGGAAGATGAATAGGTGTCTAACTTTGTCCATAGTTAGAGAAACTTTTATCCAACCAGATGGAGTGTATTTCATAGAGTTGTCCAACAAGTTCGTTATGACCTGTTTCAGCTTGTCACGGTCAGCTGTCACACGATAGTTCGCCGCTGGATTGTCCACAGTAAATGAAAAATCCAATCCTGATTTGTTTATCGTAGGTTTCAATTCCCCGATCACATCTTCGATCAAGGCACGCAGACTGATCGTCTCGAAGGCGTATTTCATAGAACCAAGCTCGATGCGTGTGATGTTCAAGTAATCATCCACAATACTAGTCAATGTATTCGTCGACTCAAATATCCTGGAAATAGCACCACGCGTCTCTTCCGTAACCACACCCATGTCACCTTCCAATATCAGCGAGGCATAGCCCTTCATAGCCGTCAGCGGTGCCCGCAACTGATGTGTAGCAAATGACACGAACTCCGACTTCTGCCGATCAAGCTCAGTGAGACGATCGTTCGCTTTTTGAAGATCGGCCGCGAGGGCTTCGATGTGTTCGCGTTGTTCTACTTCTCTTATAACACCACGAATAAGGAATATACCTATAATGATAACAGATAGTAGTAGAATATAGTTTAATACAGAATCTAGAATACTAGTAGAAAATATAGCCCTCCCAAGAATTAAGAGCCATAGCATGAACGTAAACGTCTCCGTTATTACAAGTTTAATATCAAATAGCTGATAACGCACTATTGCATAAGCAATCGTTAATACCATATATATACTAAAAAACGGACCTATCCAGAAATATTCAAAAATATTGAGAGTTGGTAAAATAAGATTACACGTTACTCCGACCAAGCAAGAGACTACGATACTCAGAAAAATCAACTCCAATTGTGCCCTCTCTTTCTCAAATGACAGCCTAAGCCTAACAACCATCTTTACAATACCCCAAGAGAAAAAAGAAACTATGTAGGTGAAATATATATAGTATCCCAATGAACCAAAAGTAATAGTACGAGTATCTTGTACAAGATTATATTGGACTGATCTGATAACCCAATCTGGTATAAAAACACTCAGAGCTACCAAGAAAGATACTATTAAAATAATAGACAATTTAACTTTAGAAAAGGTAAGTTTTGTATCTGGAAATGTATATATAAATAATAATAGGGACACAGGTATCAAAGCTGCACCAAAGTACAACATGTGAGTAACTAACATTACTGACCCATCGCCGACCACATCGAATAAAAATCTAGAAAAAACCCATACAAATACAAAAGTACCGAAGGAGATAAAAAATAGATTTGCCAAAGTCTTCTGTCTTTTAAGGGAAATCAGCACAATAAGAATAACGACGACTACACTCGCCACCAATAAGTTTATAGAGGTAATTCCTATCGCTAATTTATCCATTGTGTGTAATATAATAAGTATTAAAGTTGTATTTTTTAGCCAATAGACCTATCCTATTAACATAATCAAGATCTATTTTCTCTGTAACTCCAGGATAATCTATTTTTTCCTTAGATAATAAAATAGTCTCTGAAAGACAAGAAAAGAGAGCTTGAGGAGGTAAACCTATATTAGCTTTTATATATATAGATTCTGGAGCACTTATATATCCACCATCTATGTATGTTATATCTTTTCTGTGTTGCAATTCTTTCGAAGTGTTCTTAGGTTGGGTGACGTCATATATTACTACGCCAGATTTAACCATATATCCATGAACAACAGCATCATGAGCACTGGTACATATCAATATAATATCAGCATCACTTATTTCATTTATATCAACACTTGCTCTAATATCTCCTCGTAAACCAATAAGTGAACCCATCAATTCATCTACCCTGCTTGGTGTTTTTCCTATCAAAATAAGATTGTTATTAATTTCTTCTGAATTCGAAAACAATAAAGACAGCGCTCTACCGATAGAACCAGTAGCACCAACAATAGCTATAGGACCAGAGATCTTTCTCTTTTCAATAATATATTTAACATCTTTAAAGGTGGTACTCACAGTCAATGAGTTACCTGAAGTAATTATGGCGTGTCCTTTTTTAGAAAGTACGGCGGTACCACCATTTGTAACACTAGAAGTAAGTGCCCCTAATCCAATAATCCTAGCTCCCAACTTATTAGAAAGAGTAACGGCGTCAATGACCTTATTTTTAGCATAATCTTTATCTTGTAACATTTGATGTGCTGTTAATGGAACAATGATCAACCTGCCATTTACAGGATTACCATCTATATCCAGACCACCATATATGCAAGGACCTACAACCGGTCTCATAAATTGAATCAAAAATGATAGAAATTTCCTGTTAAGAAATCTTAATAGTGGATATTGTATGTAAATATCCTCGATATGTCTTGGATGTACTAAGAATGCAAAATCTATTTTACTCATAAATAATCCTGAAATTAAAAGATATTCCCTATATATAATTATATCATAATATCTGTTTATTCATATATCTTAACCCCCTTACAATTTATAGGGGGCGTACCCACAAAAAATCCGTATGGTTATATGGATTATTATTAGTTTTATTACTCAAGCTTCAGAATCCAACTGTACCAATATACTCCCTAAACATCTTCACTTTCTTACTATCTTCAGAGTTGACAAGGAACGGCTCGATATCCTGAGCGAGTTCATTGAAATCAAGATTGGCTGTCTGTTCGAGTAATACCTTCTTTAACTCATCCGCATCCTTCACACCAAGTTTTGCCTCAAGGTATGCATAATTTGGCTTTGTTTGTGGAATAAGGAAGACAATATCAAAGAAATCACGACCCTTTGCTCGCTTACGATTCAGTGCTGCGTATATCTTTTGTGAGAGTAGAATGTCGATAGGGGTGGTGAATATCTGGGTGAAGACATCAAACTTGTTGAGTATTTTTATCTCCTTCTTATAATCAAAAGCGTGGGGGACCGTATCAATCTGTATCAATATTTTTTCTTCTTGCATATCAGACATGTCGTTATCAAACAACACTTTTGGCATTCTGATATATGAACGGTATGCACCCTTGAACACATTCTTAATTTCTACTTCATAACCTTGAAGTTCAAGACCCTTCTTTACTTCATTAGCGAGATCGGCGAACTGTTCTTCAGTAAGCTTAAAATTATCAAAATCGAGATCCTCAGAGAATCTACTATTGTTGTATACAACCCTGAGTGCGGTGCCACCAAGAAATATAAGATCTTGTGCATACTTTGAATTGAAGATAATCTCAAGAATCTTGTACTGCAAATATTCACGGAGAATATTTCTCTTGAAAGGCTTCTGATTATCTGGGTAGTATTGTTCTATATTTTTGAGACTAAGCATGATTATTTATATATGTTAAAAACTTCTTTGCCCGACGAACCAAAGACTTATTACGAAAAGCTTCTAAATACTTATTAAACTTTTCAATATTTAGCTTCTCCTTCAATAGATATGTATTAAATCTCATTCCTTCAAAAGATTCGTTATCGTTAATCTTTGAATTGAAATATAAATAATCCAAGACCGCCTTTTCTATTTCTGCAATTTGATAATAATGACCAGCATGCTCTCGAAGTTCATATCCAAACATAAAATCAGGCTGTATGTGTCTGAAAATAAATTCTCCAACTGGACTCTTGAGATTCTTTGTCTTTTGCGATGTTACAGAAGTAATACCGTAAACTGCCTCAGGAATAATTCCGTAAATAGACAAAGCCATCTCTAGGGAGATGTATGATGGCTCATAGATACGATTAGCTATCGTGAATAGAATCTTCTCGTTTATTTGCAGATCAGAAAATATATAAAATCCTTGGCGGATCTTCTTTACATAGTCCTTCTTTTGCCACTCGCTTAATCTTTGCTTATGGAACGACAAATCTACCTTTTCAATATCTTTTATTGAAAAGACTGGAAAATCCTTTAATTGGTTCTTTAGGTCTAAATATTGCATATTATCTTCAAGTATTCCGCTTTTTAGGAATACTTAGCGATATTATAGCATATATAAATATAGTTATCCACAGGAAATCCGAATAAATAGGGGTGCTGCAGTGTCTATCTAAAGCAAATCATATGCTAGAATCTTCACATTAAAGATGCAAAACTACCTAATATCAGAACCAAACATACATCTTATATTACACAATACCTTAGCTGGTATATCTATTCTCGTCATGTTGTGTCTAATCGTCTTCCTCCTTTCAAACGGATACCACAAGACAACAAATATAACTCTATCCCTGACCGCATTCGCGGTCATTATTTTTGAACTTTCTCATGTGATCGGGGTGAGTACCGCCGACCATTGGCTTTCGAGGACAATATTTTTAGGAAACATCAGTGTTATATTTATCTGTACATTCAATTTCCATTGCGTCATGGCGGTTTTAGGTAAAGATTATCGTCGAAGGAAATTGATCTGGCTAGTCTATATCATCGGAATAAGTCTCACAATATTTTATCTAAAATATCCTAATACATTTGTGTTGGACTCAATACCTAAAATGTATTTTCCAAATTATTATGTACCAGGGTCGCTTCACTGGATTGAGCGCGTTATCTTCAACGGTTTGATACCTCTTATATTTATTTATGAATTAATAAACTCATTCCGAAAAGAGACCTCTAGGAAAGAAAGGAAACGAATAAAACACTTGTCTCTTGCACTCTGCCTTGGTTGGGTATTTGGATCAGCTTTAATACCCCTCGTCTACAACATCCCTATTGACCCGATGTATGGCATATTCTTCCCTATCTTATTCTGTGTGCCATTTACTTATGCGGTGGTGAATCATGATCTGTTGGACATACGGATCGTGGCGAAGCGAGCTTTCTATTACGGGATACTGGTGGCGATATGTGCGGTGATATTGATATTCTTCAATTTCTTAAATAAATGGCTGGAAGAGATCATTCCTGGTATACCGATCTATGTTGTGCCAGTCATCTCATCAATGTTTGGTGTGGTGGTTGGTATCGCTGTTTGGAGGAGGGTGCGCGAGGGTGATGCTTTAAAATACGAATTCATCACCAAGACGATGCATGAGCTACGCACGCCGCTCACGCACATCAAGCTGGCAGCAGATGAGCTGACGGAGACACCATTGGATGATAAGCAGAAATCAACAGTTGGTCATATAGAGAAAGCTAACGATAAATTGATAGAATTGACAGATTTGGTGAGGAGAGATGGGTTTAGGTGATATAATACCTAGTAATATCTTATAATCATAAAACTATATATACACATCAATATACATTCATCCCAAGATGCCTTTCTCGATAAGATTTACAAAAAAGCTATGAAAGAGCTCAATGATTTCTATGGGATAAACTGGATACATCACATACCTACTCTGGCTGTGGTGGAAGATCGTAAAACTATCGATTTGGTGCGCGGTAAAAAAACTGAAGACTGGATGATTGGATGGATAAATACGAACACAAGAATTGTCTACATACTTGATAGGGATAATATGGAAAAAGAAAGTTGTCATAAGTACACACCGGAATCATATTATCGGCTCATTAAACATGAACTAAGCCATTGCTTTTCCTCTATAATATCAGATAGAAGTACCAGACCGGATTGGTTGTGGGAGGGTTTGGCTGGATATACTTCCGAACAAAATTTAGAGAAAAATATTCCTAAAAAATTCAAAACTTTCTTGGGATTCTACGATAAGAGCGGAATTGGCGTCTATGCCGAATCCGGATTTGCCATACAAATACTAGTAGAGAGATTTGGTAAGAAAAAATTGTTTAAACTCATCAGAAAGCTGAAGGGTATCAAATCAAGATCTGATTTTGATTCTCTCTTCAAGACTATATACGGATTCAAACCGAGTTATGCTGAGTTTAATAAGCTTCTGAAGAGATTGGTTACCAACAATAAAAAGTCATGGATATAAGACAAACGCCGGCCAGTTCAGATCAGATAGAATTAGCAAAAAAATATGCTTTGGATAAATTTACAGCAGCTGGAAGAAAAAACCACTTTCTAGATGTCTTTCAAATACTTAAAGACGAGTTCATGATTAATGACCAAAATGTATTAATTGCGGGGCTTTTACATGATACTCTAGAAGATACTTCGGCCACATATGAAGAAATAGAAAAGACTTTTTCAAAACAGATTGCGGATTTGGTAAAAGAAGTATCCCACCCTAAAAATTACACTCAGGAAGAAAAAATTGCATACTACGAAATGATTAAAAAGATATCCCCCGGAGCCAAGTCGATAAAGCTGGCTGATTTTACATCGCACCTGAGAAATTTCATCAAGATATACCAGCGTGCAGAACAGCATCTATTCCCTAAATTTGCCAATAATGACAAATATATAGCAAGCATTCGAGAATTCCTAGATAGTTGTGATGCCTCGGTGGAAAAAGATATAGTTTATGATCTGGCGAAAAAACTAGAAGTTTTGTTGTAGAACATTTGGATGGCTTAGAAGAATCAAAGCTTGGACATTATATTATTTGCTTACAAAAACTAATATAAAAGCTAAATTATGTTAGAATATAGCTATTATATTAACCCTATATCATCATGAACTCCCTCCCCCTCCTCGGTTACACACTCCTCTTCATCGCACCGATGGTGTATCAGCGCCTGCATTATAAGTTGGCGCCGCAATTCTTCTACAAGCTGGGACTGCGCAAGAGGACTGGCCTGGCTATTCATCACGCGCACTGGGGATTGGGTTGGATATTCATCTCGACTATCCTTATGATCCTGCAAACACTGGGTGCTATCCATATCGCCAGTTTCTGGTTCCTTTTGCCGGCGGCTCTTGGTTGGGGTCTATTCTTCGACGAAATCATCCCTCATCTACGTATGCCTGGAGATGATCGTACATTGGAACTCAAAATATACGAAGAAGCTGGACCAGCTACGATAAAACTGATCGCCATTATTGCCGCTATTATCTTGATCGTCGGTATTATCCTTTCGCTCGCGAAATAGCTATCTATAATACAGATTCGTAACCGAATTATAGAGAACTTGGGTTACATTCTCTTCACTCATATTTTCTGGAATCCAGAGGGGCTCGCCGACATTTACGGTGAGCTTCTTGCGTGCCATACCTTCCTCGCCGGTTATTCTAAATGAAACTGGAAGAATCGGTACTTTTGTTTTCATTTCCAGAACAGCAGCACCTCTTTTAAATGGAGCTACACCATCTTTCTTCACAATCTTACCTTCTGGATATATAACGATATTGCCGCCATTGGCGATAATATCCACGGCAGTTTTCAGATTTTCTTCCAAACCTCTTCCAGGTACAACCACAAATACTCCGAACAAAGCGTACAAAACTTTTATAACTCCGATACGAGTAAGAAAGTTCAGATGCGGATAGTCGAACTTGTCGACAGCCATAAATCGAAGCGGCAGGTGTGGTGTGAAGAACTTGAGCACTAAACGAAAAAGAAAGCTGTCATAAGAAGCGATATGGTTCGAAGCTATTATGAAAGGCTTCTGGATTTTCTTTAGATTTTCTTGGCCACTTATGGAAACCTTATATAAAGAATGAAAAAATACCCATGAAATGGGCCACATTAGAAACTGCGTAATAGCCGAAAAATAGCTCATGTGCGTATGTATTATAACACAAAAACCGCCTAGTCGTGCCTATAGGAGCGCACGGACGAGACGGTATTTATGACCATATTCTTGGTCATTTGTTCTTCTCACGAATCTCCGCAATGGATATATAGTACTGTATAGCCGGTTTCCAAGTACCGAAATCCTCATCTCTTGGTTTGAAGTAGATATACTCCTTCGGAGCATACACTTTCTTGCAAGGATCCCAGATCTCGTACCAGCCGACACTACCATGTTTTTCTATAGCGGGTTTCGTCAGAGCTTTATCTGCACACATACGAGCGTACATATTACAGCCCTCCTTTTTGATATTCTAGCGTTGCAATGTACTTTTGCCATTCATTCCATATCCAGAGGATACAGATAGCAAACGAGCCCCGTTTCCGGGACCCGCCTGTATGATTTTCTTTTTTGGCGCTAGTGGCTAGAGGTGAAAATCACAAAGGTCGATCCCGGAATGGTTTCCGAGAAGCACTAGCACGCTAATCAAATTGAACCTTTGTGAAGTTGTCATGTATGTAATGTTAGCACCAAGCGATCGTTTATTCAACTACTTTATTTACTCAACTTTATCCCCAATTCCCTAAGCTGCTCTGCGCTGACTTCTGACGGTGAATCCATCATCAAGTCCTTGCCTTCCCCGCTCTTGGCAAATGGTATAACTTCGCGGATATTTGGCTCATTCTGCAGGAGCATCATAAGTCTATCAAAACCGAAGGCCAAGCCACCATGTGGAGGTGTACCAGAAGCTAGAGCTTTCAACATATGACCGAAATTCTTTTCAATGCGTTCAGGCGCATAGCCCATGATCTCAAATACTTTCCTCAATGCCTCCGGCGTATGGTTGCGGATTCCTCCACCACCTATCTCATTGCCATTCAAAGTGATGTCATACTGCGCGGCCACGATGTCACCGATATTTTTGGCGGCCAACAAGTCAGCGATATATTCCGGCTTCGGTGCAGAAAAAGGATTGTGTGTAAATGTCCAACCTGGTTTGCCATTGGCATCTGTATCTGTCTTCTCGAAGAATGGAAAATCTATAACCCAGCCGAAAGCTAGGAGGTTTGGATCATTCTTGTCTGTGCGAAGGTCCGGCTTATCACTGCCATATTTATCCATGGCTTCCTTGTATGAAAGTCTTGGAAATGGAATCTGCTGGATCTTCTTCTCTGGATATAGAGTCTGCACGAGTTCTATGAGGAGCTTTTCATTTACAGCCATGACGTCTTCTTGAGTGACGAAGCTCATCTCAATATCGACTTGTGTGAACTCTGGTTGACGGTCACCACGTGAATCTTCATCACGGAAACATCTGGCGATCTGGAAATATCTCTCAAAGCCGCTGGCCATGATGATCTGTTTGTATTGTTGAGGCGACTGTGGAAGCGCGTAGAATTTACCCTGATCAATACGTGATGGCACTATGAAATCGCGTGAACCTTCCGGAGTCGACTTGGTCATGTTTGGAGTCTCGATCTCGAAAAAACCTTCTCTGGTGTAGAACTGACGGATGAAGAGCGCCGCTTTGTGCCTATTTATGATATTCTTCTGCATCCTGGCGCGGCGTAGATCGATATAACGATATTTGAGACGAACTTCCTCGCCAATCTCCTTACCATCGCCGCTTATATCAAATGCTGGCGTTTCTGCTTCATTTAATACAGTTATATCCAATATCTCCAGTTCAATGTTGCCATTTTGCTTATCTTTCTGAATAGATCTTTCTGGACGCTGATTTACGCGACCTTTTACAGCCACAACCCATTCTGATCGGAGTTTCGAACCAACTTCATGAGTATGCAACGCGCGCGCCAATACATCACCAGTGGCTGTTTTCGATGGTGGTAAAATAACACCCTGAACTTTGCCGGTAACATCGCGAAAATCGAAGAAAATCATCTTACCTTGATCGCGTCTGACATCGACCCAGCCTTTTATAATAACTTCTTCACCTATATGCGCAGATAAGTCTTTTATATAAATACGCGCCATGGCGTCGGTTCCGGTTTGTGAATTCATAGGGGAAATTATATACGAAAAACCCGCCTAGAGCAATCGGAGGCCAGCCTACTGGCTGGAAGCTCCGACTGCTTACTGGCGGATGAAACTGGTTTGTGTTGGCGTCAGAGGGTGACTACAACACGGCGATCACGAACATTTCTCATTGTCACTCGAAGACCGCTGTGCTGACACAAACGCCCCAGAGTGCCATAGACGATATCTTTATTACCTTTGGCTGCCTCGCTTATCACCAAGATCAGCCCACCCAACGTCATTACTTTCTTACTTCGTGTCATGTGACTACCCCCCACTTTCTTGGTTTTACTGCGTTTAACTGCGTTCTGCTCCTTGTACATTCAATAGTATGCTACTGCGATTATTGTTATCTGTCAAGAGACCACGGAACAAGGTATCCCCGCGCAAAATCGCGCAAGTCCACGCAAGGTGTTATAATTGCGGACATAAGATGATCACAAACCTCTATTCAATACCACTCTGGATAACGGCTATATTTACCGCCAGTCTAGCTACGGTGACATTTTGGGGTAGCAAGAAATTTTCTACTCACGCTTTTGCTTTCAGTATATACATGGTGACTATACATACAGCCATTGCGGCTTTTTTCTTATTTGAAAAAGATTTCAACCTAGAGAATTTCGGTATACGGTTACATTTCTTCGTCAGCATAATCGTAGCGACATCTATATTTTACTTCATAAAATCGCTTACAGAAGACAAAAGACCTAACAATTGGATAGCCACTCTACTGATCATAATATCTGTTATCTCTTTTTTCCTGATCTTCTTCACAGACCTGATAACAACCGGACCAGTAGCTCTAAAAGGTATACCTGCTGGTATGACTTGGGGTTGGGGTTTTGGACCATATTCATACGTTTTTTATGTCTGTTTCTTCATATTCTATGCTATTGGAGCAAAATTGTTGAAAGAGGCATACAAGACGGCAACAGATCCAGATGTGAAAAAAGATATCAGGAATATGATCGTCGGTTTGATAGTCGGCGTGCTTTCACCTGTCATATTCAATATGGCTTTGCCACAGATCGGTATATATGATCTGGCATGGATAGGTCCAACTGCGGCCATATTCTGGGTATCATTGATCGCATACTCTATCATCCACCACCACCAGATGAGTGTGCGTGTAGTCGTAACAGAAGTCTTGATCATCGGCATGACTATAGCCGCTTTCATAAACATATTCCTAAGCGAAATATTAGGCGTCGCTGGTCGCATATTTATATTTGCAGCGTTCACTGTGCTTGGAACAATCATCATCAAAGATGCTTTGCAAAAGGCAGAGCAGCAGGAGTTATTGAAAGGTCTAAATGAAAATCTCACAGGTAAAGTGGAGGAACAAACAAAAGAGATTCGAGCTTCATATCAAGTCGAGCGCAATGCTCGCCTAGAACTAGAAAAGGTGGATGAGGCCAAGAACCAATTCATCTTGATAACTCAACACCACCTACGCACTCCTATAACCAGTATAAAATGGCAGATGGAATCAATATTAGGTGGTACTTATGGAGTGATAAGTCCAGAATTGAAAGGGGCTATGAGCGATATGGGAGAATCTGTCAGTCAACTCAATCATCTCATAGATAATCTGTTGAGTATTTCTTCACTACGATCTGGCATAGAGACATTGAACAAATCCCCTATCGGACTGAAGACAGTAGTCGAAGATATTATCCGTGAATTGCAAAAAAATATAGATCGCAAACACATAACCTTACATCTCCCTCTATCAAAAGAAGTTTGGACAGCTGTATCTGTCGACAAGGATCGTATGCGTGAAGCACTCTTCGTGATCATAGAAAATGCCGTACGATATAACATCGAAGGTGGTTCTATCACTATCGCTGGACGCTCGACAGAAAATACTTTTGAATTGACCGTAGAAAACACTGGTGCTGAGCTTTCTTCAGAAGACAAAAAGAAGATATTCAGTGAATTGTTCTATAGAAGTAGTCAGGCCCAAACAGCACATCCAACAGGCATGGGTATAGGTCTTTCGATGGCACAGGCCATCATAGAGGCCCACAAAGGCACTATATCTCTAGGTTCTAGAAAAGAAGGGGGTGGTGTAAGAGTTGTCGTGACATTGCCTTACTAACTAAATCTCTATAATACTTGATTGAGTGATAAGTAGAGTAGAAGTTGTAGCTGTACTACCAGGACCAGTATTGTTTTTACAATTTAGAGTAAGTGTGTAAGTCCCTGGAGCTTTGTCTCCTGTAAATAATCCTGTCTGTATACCAGAGGCACCAGTTCCCCAACCTGACCAAGCACTGGAAGTTGTACATGACGTATATGCTTGTTTATTCCAAGCAATATCAAATGATGCTCCTTTTGGAATCCTCAAGAACTGACTAAAACCTTTTGTACCACTTGATGCTCTGAGACGCAAAGATATACTTCCATAATCTGGCACAGAGTTGTTGACTGGGTTATTGACTATAAGAAGCGGGCTGCTAGTTGCAACTACAACTGGACTATTTGCTGTACCACACTTATTGTCGCAATACACAAAAGAACCATTGTTGAGATTTGCAGAAAAATCTATCCAGCCATTTACACCACTATCCCAAGAAAATCCTCTGAAATATCCAGTGGCTTTGTCTATAGATAATCCTCGAGAACCATTCAAGAAACCAGTCGGAAAGAAAGATCCAGAAGCGAAGTCGGCCAATCTGATCCAGCCATCCCAACCATCTGTTCTACTAGTCATAGATGAGCAATTGCCAGACACTGTACCGACGCAAGCTCTAGCCCAACCAGAAACATATCCGGTATCCACACTTAGGCTGGCATTACCACCACTACCTGGAAAACTAGAGAGGCCTCCGAACTTAATCCAACCAACATTTGCAGACCAGGCATAGCCGAGTATTTCGCCATCATCTAAGACATAAACTTTGTAAGGTCCTCCGCCAGCACCAATATCGCTAGAATTGAAACTAATCCAACCAGTATTCGAAGACCAAGCCCATCCATGCAAATCATAAGGACCGGATGTTTGTGCATCGGCTCTTTGATACTTCACAGCAAAACCTCCGACCACAATGACACAGAGGATCATGAATGCTATAGAGAATATGTATTTTTTTTTCATTGAATTATTGATTACATATACAAACCGAAGAATATGCTGCGTTTTGCCAATTACACGTCAGAAGATAACTCTCAGAAGGAGATATATCCGCACCTACACATTTACTTTGTCCTCCACATCTAGTAGCACATGTCTGTGAGGTATTGGCTGCTGCTGTTCTGTAAGTGCCGCCACTAGAACCACCACTTGACCGTAGCTTGCAACATGTCATCTGAGCAGATACGCAAGCACCACCTGGGAATCTAAGACCAGTAGTGTTGCCAACCATTACAAAATTTGTTGGACACATACCCTGTGCAACAGACCCCGAACAAGCACCGCCTTCGGTATAGGCAATCGTTGTACAATTTCCATAATCTATCGATGCACCACCACCTCCTCCAGAACTCACTGCAGCTGCACCCCATCCGACAGTGCCATCACTGTCTAAAGCAGTAAGAACAGATCCTGGTGTAACTGAACCGGCAGACCATGTCGGATTGAAGAGAAGGTTGCTTAAGCCAAGAAGACCTGATTTGGCTTGAGGAGCAGTGCTGACATTTAAAGGTGCCGCAACATTATTTCCTGGTGGTGTAGCTGTAGGAGCTGACCAGCCTGATGATTGAGCTAGAACAGAGAGAGCTGAAGCTCCGAGTAGAGCACCTATGGCTATGGCCGTAAAAGTCAGAGATTTTTTCATTTATATAATTTAGATTTACTTATAATACACGCTAAGTATACCACCTAGTCTATATACTTAACAAAACATCGTGTGGATATGTTATTGGCGTGGCCAGTCAGTGACCATCAGTAGATTATTTGCGCCTTCATTTGGAAGACTTCCCCAAATCTCTTCTGTAATATATGGCATAAATGGATGCAAGGCTGCAACCAACTTTATCAGAGTATCAAGCAAAAACTGCTGACGTGAACTTTTTTCTGGAGAATCAGGTGCGCCATTTGCGACGATTCCAAGCCCAACGATCTTCTTGCTTTCTTCGAGGATAACATCGGCTAGACGATGCCATGCGTATTGGTAAAGTTTGTCACCAGCCAGATAGTAACGGAAATTATCCATATCTGAAGTTATATCTTTAAGTATTGCGGAGAATTCATCATGCAGAACCAAGTCTGCTTTCGTGTAGCCGCCAGACTTTTCAGCAAAATCGGCGTCATACTTCACACCTTCCGTTGAAGCCAAGACAAATCTAGTAATATTCCAAAGTTTATTTGCAAAAAGCTTGTAAGCCTTGATCTTATCCTCACCTATCTTGCTGTCATTGCCTGGACCAACTCCGATAATAAGCGACATTCTCACAGCATCGGCGCCGTATTTGGCTATCATATCAAGTGGCTCGACATTGTTTCCTAGAGACTTACTGATCTTGCGACCTTGAGCGTCGCGGACAAGTCCATGGAAATAAACCATCTTAAATGGAACCTCGCCGAGAATATATGTGCTCATCAGGATCATACGCGCCACCCAGAAGAATATTATGTCCCAACCGGTCTCTAGAATAGTCGTCGGATGGAATTCACGCATCTTGGCGAACTCTTTTTCATCTGGCCAACCAAGTGTAGAAAATGTCCACAGACCAGAAGAGAACCATGTATCCAATGTATCTTCATCTTGCTTCCAACCTTCCTTCTCTGCATTTTTAGGCGGGTTAATATCGCAGAAGATCTCCTGCGCTCCACTTGCGCCTTGCGCCTTTCCCTTTGCGCCTTCTCTGTACCAAACCGGTATGCGGTGTCCATACCAAATCTGTCTCGATATGCACCAATCACGTAGATTATCTATCCAATGAAAATATACTTTCTCAAATCTGTCTGGAACCATTTTTGTTTGACCGGACTCGACAGCGGCATGCATCAATTCTTTCAAGGTGACTTCTTTGCCAGCGTGTGTGCCCTTATCCGCACGGAACTTTTTGTTAACAGCCACGAACCATTGAAGTTTAGGCAAAGGCTCAACAACTCCGCCAGTCCTTTCAGCCAAAGCGATGTTGTGTTCTATATCTTCTTCTTTTTCGAGTAAGCCCTCCGCGCGCAACCAAGCCACAACAGCTTCGCGAGCTTCAACGACTTTTTTGCCTTTTATAGTATCAAGACCAACTATCATCTTTCCAAATTCATTTATGACTTGTCTGAGCGGTAGACTGTTTTTCTGCGACATTTCCCAGTCGATGGCGCTGTGAGCTGGAGTAACTCCGAGCGCACCAGTACCAAATTCGCGCTCGACAGAAATATCGCCGATCACGCGCAGCTTTATTGGTTCACCAGCGAAGACCGTCTCGAACTCCTTTCCGATATATTTCGCATAGCGAGGATCTTCTGGATGCACAGCAATAGCTGTATCACCAAGTTTAGTTTCTGGTCGAGTCGTAGATATGGAGATCGGAATATCCTTTGAATATTTAAATGTATACAGCTTCGTCTTGCGCGTCTCATAAACTATCTCGTCATCGGAAATTGTAGTCTGTCCTTTCGGATCCCAATTCACAACACGAAAACCGCGATATATGAGACCGTCGTCGTACATTTTCTTGAAAGCCGTGCGCACAGCAAGATTGCGTTTCTCATCTAGTGTAAATGCTTCGCGTGACCAGTCTATGGAACAACCCATTTTGCGAACTTGCTTAACGATAACATCATGACTCTCTTGAGCAAATTTATCGATACGCTTCAAAAGTTCTTCACGACCAAGATCGTGACGTGACTTACCTTCTTTCTTCTGAATATCTTTCTCCACCTTCGCTTGAGTAGCGATAGCTGCATGATCAGTTCCTGGCAACCAGAGCGTACGCTTGCCAGTCATACGCGCGTAGCGAACCATTATGTCCTCAATAGCCAACATCAGAGCCGAACCCATATGTAGAGTTCCGGTAACATTTGGTGGCGGCAAAACTACAGAAAATGGCTCACCTTTCTCGAAACGTTTCGGTAATTTATCTGGATTGAAAAAACCGCTCTTTTCCCAAGTGTCATATATGCGATCCTCTGTCTCATTTGGATTGTAGGGTTTCAGGAATTTATCGTTCATGCACGAAATGATAGCAAAAAAAGAAGTATTTTGTAATAGCACTATAACCACAACAAAAAACACCCCACCGTGAGGCGGAGTGCTTTTTGCTTTAACCGGCGATTATGCGCGGCTAACGTTCTTAGCAGAAGGACCCTTTTGGCCATCGACTACTTCGAAAGTGACGGCATCACCGACATTGAGTTCGGTAAATGAAACGCCAGACAAATCGTTTGAGTGGAAGAAAAGGTCTTTTGCCTCGTTTTCACGAGAAATAAAACCGAATCCCTTATCTGAAACGAGAGTTTTGATTGTTCCTTTCATGAGAATAGATGTTAGATATAAATTTTGAGAATTACCCCAAATGCAAAGAAAATTCGACAACGCTTTCTTAGATAACTAGGATAACATACCTGATAGGAATTTGTCAAGGGGCTACTCGGACAGGTGCGGGATTATTCCTCCAATGCCGCTTGTGCAGCTGCGAGGCGTGCTACTGGCACGCGGAATGGTGAGCAGGAGACATAAGTCAAACCGATCTTGTGGCAGAACTTTACGCTGGCAGGATCGCCGCCGTGTTCACCGCAAATACCCATCTTCATACCAGGTCTTGTGGCGCGACCCTTTGCAACAGCGATCTTCATAAGCTCTCCGACGCCGGTCTGATCGATAGAGGCAAAAGGATTCATCTTTATGATTTCATTTTCTTGATAAGGACCGATAAATGAACCGGAGTCATCGCGGCTCATACCGAGACAAGTTTGTGTGAGATCATTTGTACCGAAGCTGAAGAACTCGGCGGTCTCGGCGATAGCATCGGCTGTGAGCGCACCGCGAGGTATCTCTATCATGGTACCGACATGGTATTCCAATTTTACTTTCTTCTCGGCCATAACTTCCTTCGCCACGCGATGTACGACTGCAACCTGCAAGTCTAACTCTCTCTTGAAACCGACGAGTGGGATCATAACTTCCGGCTTCACTTTGATACCGGACTTCTGGACTTCAGCGGCGGCTTCGAATACGGCGCGAGCTTGCATCTCGGATATCTCTGGATAGACGATACCTAGACGACAACCGCGGAAACCGAGCATTGGGTTAAATTCATGGAGTTCTTCAACGCGTGCCTGAATCTTCTCGACAGCGACGCCGAGCTTCTTGGCTAAATCTTTCTGTGCACCGGCTTCATGTGGCAAAAATTCATGCAAAGGTGGATCGAGGAAACGGATAGTGGCTGGAAAACCTTTCAAGGCCTTGAATATGCCGACGAAATCCGACTTCTGATATGGCAATAGTTTTGCCAGAGCTTTCTTGCGATCTTCGAGATTGTCCGCGAGGATCATTTCGCGCATAGCATCTATGCGATCACCTTCGAAGAACATATGCTCCGTGCGAGTAAGACCGATACCGGTTGCACCGAAAGCGATTGCGTTCTGGGCCTGTTCAGGAGTATCAGCGTTCGTACGAACTTGAAGCTTGGTGACTTTGCTACACCATTCCATAAGTGTCTTATACATCTTGTAGATTTCGCTCTTGGCTGGCGCTAGCGACTTTTCCACGAGCACTTGAACAATCTCTGAAGCGGCAGTCTTGATCTGACCTGGATATACTGTGCCGGCGGTTCCATTTATAGATAGAAAATCTCCTTCTTTGTAAGTCTTACCACCAACGGTCAAAGTCTTAGTATCGTAGTCGATAACGAGAGCGGCTACTCCACAGACACAAACTTTTCCCATCTGACGAGCAACGAGAGCGGCATGCGAGCTAACTCCACCTTTCGCTGTGAGGATACCTTCGGCGGCGATCATACCACGCAAATCTTCCGGAGTAGTTTCGGCACGAACGAGGATAACTTTTTCACCTTTCTTCGCGGCGAGAACTGCGCGCTCTGCGCTCAAGTACATCTTTCCAGAAGCGGCACCTGGTCCTGCTGGCAGACCTTTAGCTATAACCTTGGCGGCCTTTTCGGCCTTCACATCGAAAATCGGAGCGAGAAGCTGATCGAGCTGATCGGCTGGATTGCGAGCTATCGCCGTCTTCCAATCAATGACGCCTTCCTTCACCATATCCATAGAGAATTTGAGAGCAGCCATGGCGGTGCGCTTACCATTGCGAGTCTGGAGCATGAAGACTTTGCCTTCTTGGATAGTGAACTCGAAGTCCTGAACGTCCTTGAAACGCTTCTCGAGTATGCCGCGAATATCGTTCAACTCTTTGAAAGCCTTCGGCAAATGATTTATAAGTTGCGCGACTGGTTCTGGTGTACGAACTCCAGCGACCACATCTTCGCCTTGTGCGTTTATGAGGAATTCACCATAGAACTCCTTCACACCATTTGCAGGATTGCGGGTAAATGCAACGCCAGATCCGGACTGATTGCCGGTATTTCCATAGACCATGGCTTGTATATTCACTGCGGTTCCCCATTCTGAAGGAATATTATACTTGCGACGATAGACGATGGCGCGATCATTCATCCAAGAACCGAAAACTGCGCCAGTAGCACCCCAAAGTTGCTTCCAAGGATCTTGTGGGAATTCTACTCCAGTGCGCTTCTTGATGAGAGCCTTGAAACGCTTAACAAGCTCTTTCAGGTCAACAACATCGAGCTTAGTATCTTCCACATCTTTGTGGTGACGTTCATGTTTCAATGCATCTATGACCACTTCAAATGGTTCATGGTCTTCATTTGCGGCTTTCTGCACACCCATAACGACGTCGCCGTACATTTGCACAAGACGACGATAACAATCCCAAGCGAAGCGTTCATTCCCTGTAGCCTTGGCGAGGGCCAAGACGGAATCATCGTTCAAACCGAGGTTCAAGATAGTGTCCATCATACCCGGCATAGAATCGCGCGCACCAGAACGAACCGAGACGAGAAGCGGCATAGCCGACTTGTCGCCAAACTTGGTTCCCATGATCTTCTCAATAAATGTCATACCCGTTTTCACTTCAGCTTCCAAACTCTTCGGATATATCCTCTTATTGTCATAATAGTAAGTACAGACTTCTGTAGTCATTGTAAATCCTGGAGGCACTGGCAAACCGATACGGCTCATCTCTGCCAAGTTTGCTCCTTTGCCACCCAAAAGTGGTTTCATGCTGCCATTACCATCTGCTTTCTTGTCACCGAACACGTAAACGTACTTCGCCGCATTCGCGGACTTTGTATTTTTTTTCATAGTGCGAACTATTGTACTATAAAGTCTTTATCCGCGCCAGATATATTCTGTATTGTCTGCTATAGACTAAAGGAAATATTACTAGTAAAATTATGTCAGATCAGTTGGGAGGTACCCATAGATGGACTATCGACTAGATCGCTTTCTAGCGATTCCCTGTTCGAGAAATTCCATAGGCAGCTCATCAAAACCTGTCAACCAAACCTCACCAGTCAATCGTTGCTGATTTTGAATTCCGATAAAACTCGCGTATCGGAATGAGTGGTCCTCTCAACCGAACCCCAGGACAAGTCGTCCTGGGGTATCCTTATTTTTTTGAGGCTCGAGATAACTTATAATCTTCTCGCCACATAAGTATGAATCCAGATATAGTACCGATAAATACAGACAGGACTAGCAATCCAAGATGAAGTATTGGATCTACTATATTATACATATCTTGAAAACAGTTTGATGTAGATATCAAGCAGAGAAAAGACACGATGATAATAGTAGAAACTATCATCAAAATCTCTAAAACCACTACTGTGACAATCGTAGCTCTCAAGCATTTTTTAAATAATTTACTGCTTCTATTCATTTGAGTTAAGAATACCACATATGTTCACTATTAAATGAAATCAATACGTTTAAGGTGATCCACAGAACCATTCGTCATTTTAGTAATAAACTCTATATCGGTCTCAAGTATCTTCTTCTGCTTAAAAAGCAGCTCCAATATAGGAATGCTCAGAATACTTAACTTGTCAGCCGCCTGGATTATCTTTCCTTCTCTTGTGGTGGCAACCGAACCGGTACCATGGTTAAGAACACAATCCTCTATTACTGGGGACAATATATATCCTTCTTTAATAAGAAGATCGATACTGTATTTGGCGTGACCAGAGACATCAACACTCTTACCAATATCATGAACCCATGATGCGATTATCAAATCATCCACATTGACATTTGCGCGCTTTCCCAGTAAAGATGCAATTTCTACAACAGCGTTTGTGTGGATTATGTTAAATTCCTGTTCCTCCTTATCCTTCAGTCCTCCTAGATATTTTAGAGCAAGTTTTTTTGCACTTTCTGGATTTAGTTTGATCATTAGCATATTGTACCAGATGTAAGAAGTGTTACCAAAATTTTGTGAGCTTACAGAGTCTGGAATGGAACACTGTTGAAGCCACTTTATTGAAATGGAAAGAGGTGTTTAGTAGAGTGGCTATGCCCTACTGATGTTCACAACGTTCACCCAGTAGGTGATTGTGCTCAATCACATGTTCACCAGGTGTGACCCCATAGGCCGATTTCAGAACTGGCCGAAAAAAATGAATACATCGGTCTAGCCATTGAAAAGCTAACATCCATTTTAGTCTAGTGCGATTTTTTGAACTTTTTTAGATTAGAGATTTTAAGTATTTTTTGTTATATTTACTAGATGTTAAGTGTCTTCAGTTTAGTTGTTGGAATTATAGGTGCCGTAGCTCTATTTTTGTTTAGTGTTATTTCTTTTGGTAAAGAAATTAAGAACGCGGCAGGATATCATATAAAGTCCTTCTTATCGCATATTACTTCTAACCCTGTAAAAGGAGTTATTTTTGGTGCTATATCAACAGCTATTTTACAGTCTAGCTCAGCGACATCCGTTCTTATTGCCAGCTTGGCAGATACTGGCATGATTTCTTTCTATAATACTTTGGGTCTCATTTTTGGAGTAAACATAGGAACAACGATTACTTCTCAGTTGGTTGCTTTTGATGCAATGTCCGTATCTCCCTTTATAATTTTGTTTGGACTTTTGATACATTTTTGGGGAAACGGTTTCAAGAAATATGGCAAAACAATAATATATTTTGGTCTTTTGTTTTTCTCTATATATCTAATCTCACTCCTTACATCTCGCGTAGATCAAGAATTACTAGGCTCATTCCTTTCAATTACATCAAATCCATTTGTTGCAATTTTGATAGGAGTTCTTGCTTCTATAGTCTTCCAATCAAGTAGTGTGGTTTCTGGTATCGTCTTGGTCTTAGTAGGGCTTGGACATATAGATCTGGCTCAATCCGTTGGCCTAATTTTAGGGGCCAATATAGGAACAACCTCAACAGTAATAATAGCTTCAATGACAATGGGTAAAGAAGCTAAGAAAGTGGCTTTGTCACATTTTATGTTCAACTTTTTGGGTGTCTTGATACTACTACCATTCTTGGGTTTCTTTTATAAAATTGTTCAATATTTTGACGGAGACATTGTTCATCAAGTGGCTAATATACATTTAATATTTAATCTCGCCTGCGCCTTCATATTTTTGCTAGCAATAAAACCTTTTTCTATACTTATAAATCGTATTATTAAATAAAAAATGATTTACCTTAACAAATATCCCAAGATAACAATCTTGCTTGCTGTATACATTGTTGTTTTTTTCACTTTCTCTTTTAGCCAAATCATCATAGAAAATATCCTTTCTACATTATCCGTGCTTGGCATCTTTATTTCTGGTGCGATGTATACGTATTCTTTTACGGCAAGTGTTGGAACGGGAGCTTTCCTAATTCTGGCGAAATTATATAGTCCTATCCTATTAGCTATCGTTGGTGGTATTGGCGCAGGCATTGCCGATGTTTCCATCCTAAAATTTTTGGAAAGATTTGGATTTTCCAAAGAATTGGACAGTTTTTCAAAAGAAGGATGGTTTGTCTCTATTTGCAATAAGATGCCATTTTTAACATCAAAGACATTCTTAAATATTGCTGGAATATTAACCCTTGCATCGCCATTACCCGATGAGATCGGTGTTATTTTGATTGAAAGGGGTAAATCTATTTCACCTAGGTATCTTTTTATACTTGGTGTAGTAGCTAACGCAGTTGGGATTTATACAATAACAAGTATTTTTAGTTCGTAGATAGTAGTTATCAGACATACGAAATTTACAACGTTCACAACATTCACCAGATGTGACTCTACGGGGAGTCGAACCCCGATTCCAGCCTTGAGAAGGCCGTGTCCTAACCATTAGACGATAGAGCCATTAAATAACGGACTCGCACACTATACTGATAAAATCACCTTTTTTCAAGCCACTCTTTCTCTTGGCGTACTAGTAGCTCGCCAGCACGCATTGACTCGCGCAAGAGTGCTGCGGATACGCGTTCCATGCGTGTTGATTGGGAACCTTTCACCAAAATCATGTCGCCAGCCATAACTATAGATGATAGGTATTTTCCAGCATCGACAGAAGAATCAAAACAGTGAATATTCTCCTGCTTCATACCGCCAGTCACAGCGCCTTCTACTAAAGACATTTTCGATCTCTGACCAACGGTGACTAGAATATTCGCTACATTGGCAACACTCAAACCGACTTTACGATGTTCATCTGCTGCGTATTTACCAAGTTCCATCATATCGCCAAAAGCGACAATCTTACGACCGGATGTCTTTGCACGATTCAATGCCTCCAATGCCGACAAAGCCGCATCTGGTGACGAATTGTAGGTGTCGTCTATCAGAGTTGAACCATTTATTCCAGCAATTATATTCATACGACCACGCGGTGCTTCATATTCATTTATTCCATCTATAATCCTACTCAAAGCCATTCCTTTCGCTTTACCGACGGCGACAGCAGCCAGTAGAGGATAAGTGTAAGTACTACCTAGAACACCATTAAGCTTTATTGTCTCCGTATTTCCATCCATAGATAATTTAAATGAAATGCCGGCCAAAGATCCATTTTCTGTATAATTGAAATCTATGTCAGTTCCGCGCACATCTGCTTTTTCGACAGTTCCATAGCTGATAACTTTACCATTTCCCAAACTCATCACTTTTGCATCATCAGCCAACAATACCAATGTTCCATCATTTTTCACCGCTTGTGCCAGATATGCTTTCTCCTTGAATACATCCTCTGGTGAAGGAAAAAACTCCACATGTACTGGAGTATCACTGACTCTAGTCATAACGACAATATCTGGATGAAGCCATTTTGTAACACGCTTGATATCACCAGGATGATCAGCACCGATCTCAAGCACTAAACAATCTGGATATTCTACTCGCCACATTATAAGTTCAAGACCTTGCAATATATTACGAAACCAACCACCAATATCCTTCCAAGCATTTGGTACTCCGATGATAGTCAATGGCAATCCAATCTCACTATTGAAACTCTTCTCACTCTTGCGAGTGTATCTACTAGCGTGTTTGATGACCGAATATATAGCGTCTTTTGTTGAAGTCTTCCCTACACTACCAGTGACAGCAATCACAAAAGGCTTATACTTCGCGATTATAATCCGCGACTCCCAGATGAGTATTGATATAACTATTTTCTTGAATGCTTGCATTTTCTTCTTTACCTATCCGGTGGGATGTTGTAGTAGTTTATCAGAAAACCAGCAATCTCGTCGAATGGCTCCGTCAAAGTCTCTGAAGCGTACTTAGCATCTTTCGGCCACACCTGATAAAGGAAAACAATGTAGCGAGGATTGTAGGCTGGAAAATATCCGAAGAATGAGTGGAGGTATCTGTCAGAATAATATCCGCCATTTGTATGATCAGCGATCTGTGCGGTTCCAGTCTTGGCAGCGACACTATAGTTATTCCTCTTTATGGCTCCTTGTTTCAAAGCCGTATCCACAACTGCAACTAGCATCGTAGTAACATCTTCCACTGTCTGTTTTTTCAAGACAGGTCCAACTTTCACTGGATCTATAGACTTACTAGTACCATCGTCGTATTCAATCTTCTTCACGAAGTGTGGCTGTACCAGATATCCACCACTCGGTAGAACTGAGAGTGCGCGAATCATCTGTATTGGTGACACCGCAACTCCTTGGCCATAGGAGGCAGTGGCTACATCTATATCTTTTCCAGACTTCAGATTTCCAATAAGTCCGGCGGCTTCGTTTGGTAGATCTACTCCAGATTTTTGACCAAGACCAAAAGATTTGAAATATGAATACACAGCAGTAGCTCCAGCTCTCAAGGCCACTGTCGCCGCTCCGACGTTTAGAGATTGGCTCAAGATCTGCTGCATAGGTATCACTCCACGGGCTTTTCCATCATAGTTAGATATCTTCTTATTATTCAATGTCATAGTACCAGTATCATCATAAGTAGAATCAACTTTTATAACACCAGTGTCCAAACCGACAGACATGGTCAATGGCTTCATAATCGAACCCATTTCATATACATTTTCGACCAGAGGATTGGAAAGGACACTTATATCTTTCATCTTCGTAATATCATTTGGATCAAAAGAAGGTAGAGATACAGCGGCGATGACTTCACCAGTTTTTGGATCCATGACTATGCCACCAATCTCATCTGGATGCCAAGTAGAGACAGTCTGTTCAAGAGTCTTCTCAACAAAGGAATCTACTGTCGGTTCTATAGTCGTTATGACATTGCCTTTATTTTTCTCACCACTACCAACAAGTGTCTGGCCGATACCAGAAAAGATAGTCGCAAACATATTGGCACTGGAGCCCAAACTCGCCCTGTTCAAAACATCCTCATACGATCTCTCCAATCCATAGCGTCCTTCAACGGAAGAGTTAGTTGTTGTAGATTTTGATTGACCGATAATACCAATCGTCTGCGCAGACATATTTCCAGCAGGATATGAACGCCATGTCTCTCTTGTAACATTTATACCTGGAATATTTAAGTTGCCGATAGATTGGGCAATATCATCTATAACATGATGTGCCAGTTCTTCATAATGATCTCCTGATTTTCCAGCTCTCCTTATGAAATCCGTGTGATCAAGCTTGATATATTGAGACAATATCTGATAGGCCTGCTCCGGCGCATTTACAGCCGTTGGGTTCATATAGACCAGATAACCTTCAGAAACGGTAGCACCAGCGACGTTGGTATCATCTTTTGAACTCATAAAAATAGTGCCTCGATCAAACAGAGACACTGCCGGCTTCACATATTGCTTATCAGCTTTGGCGGCATAAGCAGATCCATTTACTATCTGTATCAAATACAAAGATGAGGACAGAGCAAACGCTCCGCACAATATAGACACTCCCACGATTCGTAATCGGACTTTTTGTTTAGAGTTCATGTCCAGACAATGCTACGCTCCCAAGCGATGCTGGAGAAGAGATGTAGGCGCTCACTTTTCCTTGGCTTAGACCGTAGGTTTTTAGATTGCTGGGAGTTGCTGCACGAGAAATACTCAAATATTGCGTGTCGAGAGAACCAACCGTGCTGGATAATGAGGCAACCTGTTTCTCTGTATTCTCTAGAGCAATAGTGGCAAAAACTGTTTTATATATATTCACTCCATACAATATAGCCAAAAATGCACACAATCCGAAAATGGTCGCTGTTATATGAGCTCTATAATCATTTGCTATGTTGTATGTTTGTGCTATTGCTTTTGCCATTTTTTTGTTAAATTGTGAATCGTTTCTTTATTAAATATTTTTCTCTATAACTCGTAACTTAGCGCTTCTTGATCTTGGATTCTCCGCTATCTCTTGATCTATCGCTGTAACAGGCTTCTTTGTCAAAATAGTTGCTGACTTTCCCGCCACATCCTTAAAATAATTCTTCACTATTCTGTCCTCTAAACTATGAAATGAAATGACTGCCATCCTTCCTCCTGGTGCCAAACGCTCGAACCCTTTCATCAAACCTTCTTCCAGTGCCTTGAGCTCATCATTCACCGCTATACGTAGAGCTTGAAATGTCTTTGTGGCTGGATGGATCTTGCTTTTGCCACCAAACCCTCGACTTATAAAAGGAACTGCTGACTTCACTATCTCCGCTAACTCCATTGAAGTCTCTATACTCTTCTTCTCTCTATATCTAACTATCGCCTTCGCTATCCTTCTCGAAAAACGATCTTCTCCATAAGCAAATATTACATTTGCTATATCTTCTTCTTTCCAACCGTTGACGATGTCTTTCGCTGTAAATGGATGCTGCGCCGGATCTCCCATAGTCATAAATAACGGCTCATCTTTCTGAAATGTGAATCCCCTGCCAGAATTTTCGAGCTCATCGGACGATATCCCCAAGTCGAGCAAAATCATGTCCACCTTGTCTATTCCGTGCTTATCCAAAACTTTGTCTAGATTGCGGAAGTTTTCATTTTCCAAAATGACTGTGCCTGATTTTGCTGTGGAAGTTATTGCGGAAAATATTTTCCTCGCTCGCTCTATCGCTTCTGGGTCTTGATCCAAGCCGATGATATTCAATATCTCGCCTCGAGTTTCGAAAGTTTTCAACATCGCACGAGTATGTCCTGCACCACCAAGTGTGCCATCGAGATACCAAAGTGCATTTGCATCTTGCGATTCACTTGCGCCTTGCGCCTTGCGCTTTGCGCCTGCGAACGCCTCTACTACTTCATGTAAAAGAACTGGTTCGTGAACACTTTCACTTTCCCCTTGCGCCTTTCCCTTTGCGCCTCCTATTATCATATGATGCCAGCCGAACTCAACTTCTCAGCTAATGCATCGGTCTTCTTCGAGTATTCACCGCGGAAAGCATCCCATGCTTTTGCCTCCCACATCTCCACTCGATTCACGACGCCGACGATGACTACTTTCTCTGACAAACCTGCGTACTCTCGCAAATGTTCCGGGACCAACATGCGTCCGGAAGCATCAACCTCTACTTCAACCGCTCGACCAATGATCAAGCGATTGAAATTTCGGTTGTCCGCCTGAAGTACTGACTGGGAACTGCCACGCGACAAACGTTCGGCAAACTCTTTCCATTCCTTCATAGTGAACACGAAGAGACAATTATCTATCCCTGGTGCGATCACTACTTTGGCGCCCATTTCCTTGCGGAACTTGGCGGGAAGAGACGTCCTCCCTTTGTCGTCGATAGTGTGGCGATTTTCTCCTATCAGCATATGCCCGCGAAATGAAGATAGAACGGATCTTTTAAGACAATGTAAAATTATTTAAAAGTTGTCCATCTGCTACTTCATCCCACTTGGTTGTAAGTATATCCCACTTTATGGTTTTTGTGTACAAGCATCAAAAAAGCCTATCTGTGGATAAGCGGTGGATAACCCAAGGGCTATATATCTAAGTATGAAAATACTATTTCTTCGGCCTGACAAACGGAAATAGTTGAACTTCACGCAAAGGCTTACCTGCCAAAACTGCAAACAGTCTCTCGCCGAAACCGAAACCGCAAGTTGGTGGCATGCCGTGATCTAGCATCTCTACGAATTCCCAGTCTGGCATCATAGCTTCAGTATCGCCTTTCTCCAGAAGCTTGCGCTGCTCTTCAAAACGTCTTCTTTGATCGATCGGATCATTGAGCTCTGAATAACCACGACCAATCTCACTTCCAGCAATGATCGGTTGGAACATTTGCACCGTGTCTGCGATTTGCGCCTTTCCCTCATCGGCTAAGTTACTTTTCGCCAATGGAGCAACTATAGTCGGATGATTCACTAAAAATGCAGGACCGGCGATATTCTTGCGGCAATATTTCCAGAGTGTATCGATGAAGCGTTCATGATTTGCACCTTCATAAGAAACACCGATTTCTTTGAGTTTGGCTAGTAATTCACTGTCGGTGGCTATGTGTATATCTATGCCTGTCTGTCTCTTTATTTCCTCGGAATAATCTATAAGTTTCCATTCGTCAGCCAAATCAAAATCAAAACCGCGAGCTGTAAACTTCGTCTTACCGAAAACTTCTAGAGCCAATTTGCGATAGAGTTTGATGACTAGTTCCATACCATCTTTGTAGTCGGCATAAGACCAGTAGAATTCCAGATTTGTAAACTCCTGTGCGTGCTCTGGACTGGTACCCTCGTTTCTATAAGCACGGCCAATCTCAAAAGTCTTCGGGAATCCGGCTGCCATAAGACGCTTCTGCCAAAGTTCTCCTATAGAAATACGCAGAAAGACATCCATATCATAGTCATTCAAATGTGTCCTGAAAGGTGTTGCCTCCGCACCACCGGTCGTCAATTCCAGAGTCGGGGTTTCCACTTCTAGGAATCCTTCTTCATCTAGAAATTTCCTAGTTACTTGCCAAAATTTGGCTTTTTTCTTGAAAAGATCCCGCATCTCCGGCTCCATGATGAAATCGAGATAGCGTTTGCGTAGTTTTTCATCTGGATCGGCTAGGCCGTGCCATTTCTCCGGCAAAGGTAAAAGTGTCTTCGCTGCCATCGTCCAAGAAGTGACAAGAATACTCTGCTCACCTCTTTGTGTCGTAAACAATGTGCCAGTCACACTTATAATATCTCCAATATCAACAGCTCTGATGAGTAAATCAAAAAGTTTTGCATCTAGTGTATCCTTCTTCACAACAGCTTGGAAAGTAGTAGTGCCATCATCGAGAACCAAGAACAATATAGCTCCTTGACCACGAATAGCCATAACACGACCAGCTAAAGAAACTGCCTTGGCAGATTTTTCATATTCGGCAAAATTTGCACGCGCATCGGCCAGACTAAAAGTCCTAGGCACTTTTGCCGGATATGGTTCCATACCAAACTGGCGCAAAGCCTCAAGCTTTAATGTTCTTGTTGTATTCAATTCTTCTAGAGAAGCCATGATGTTTCAGCTTAAAAGTATTATTTCACCGCCATAATCTTATACTCAGTCACCCCTTTAGGAGTTGCTACCTTAACGCTATCACCTTGTTTACGGCCAAGCAATGCTGAACCTATAGGAGAAAGGTTTGAAATCTTACCTTGTGACATATCAGCTTCTTCTGAACCGACTATCGTATAAAGGAGGGATTTATTATCGCCATTTTTCTCTATACGCACAGTCGATCCTACAAGGATAGTGGCACTACCATGTGCTTCAGCTAAGACAGCATTCTTCAGTAACTGGTCTAGACGACCTATACGATCTTCGACTTCGGCTTGTTCTTCGCGGGCTTGATTGTATTCCGCATTCTCCGAAAGATCCCCGAGTTTCTTGGCATATTCCAAATGCTCAGCCACCTCTTTGCGACGCTCAGTCTTCAAAAATTCAAGTTCCTTCTTCAGCTCAGCAAACTTCTCACTGGTAAGATACTGGGTCTCTGTAGACATGGAGATATTTTATAATAGAAAATAATAAATACTACGACTGGTAATAGACCTTTATTATAGCAACAAAGCCTGTAGGATGAAATACCTAGGTTCTATTTAAGGTATTCCGGTGTATATATATGCATCCAGTCCAGTTGTTGCCTCATGGCAGCGGCAGCACCTATAAGGTTATGCACAGAGCCACTTTCTAGCATCACCGCAAAAGCATAATGTGGATTCTCATATGGCCAGAACCCAGTTATCCATGAATTCACTCTGGCCTTACTAACACCTAGTTCGGCAGTACCAGATTTACCGGCTACATTCACATAAGGTACATTCAGTGCCACGCTGGTACCTTGCGAGACGCTTAGACGCATTCCTTCATGGACTATTTGGAAATTTTTCTGTGGTAGATCGATGGTTCGTTCAACTTGAGGTAACTGATCTGGCGTCGCTCCAGTATCTGCGGCGGCAGCCTCTCCTCCCTTCACGATAGTTGGAACGAGTAACGAACCGTTGTTCGCTATGGAAGCTATACCACGAACGACCTGTATAGGTGTCACCTGTGTTCCATATTGACCGATCACAGTGTGATAAGTATCTCCAATGTACCAATCTTCATTGAAAGTCTTCTTCTTCCAATCTGGGGTTGGTATAGTACCACTCTGACTACTGAAGAAAGATGGTGGAATATTATTACCAAATCCAAAAAGTTGAAGATACTTGTCTATATTGGCAATGCCCATACCTTTTTGATCTTTGTAACCACCACCGATAGTATAGAAAAATACATCTGAAGACATGGCTATAGCATGCCGGATATCTAATGGACCAAGATTCTTCCAGTCACGAAAGAGTGTCGACAATGTTGGATCATAAGGATTTGGTATAGATATAGAACCTTTTGTAACTATGACAGTCGTCGGATCTATGATATTTTCTGTGAGAGCACCCATGGCCATATATGGTTTGACGATAGATCCAGGAGTATATAGACCATCGATAACACGATCCAAAAACGGTTTACCGGCACTATCATTTAAGAAAGTTGTTATGGCAGCCGAATCCGTCTTGTCAGACATCACTTGTGGACTATATTCCGGATAACTAGTCATCGCCAATACTTCTCCGGTTCTTACGTCCATGATCACTCCGGCACCTCCTTTGAAACCAACACGATTGGCAATATCGCTAATATTATTATAAAGAGCAGACTGGACTCGGTTATCTATGGAGAGGGTCAGATTCCCTCCTTGATCAGCTGGACGAACGACGTTTTGTGATATGATTTTTCCTCGTGCATCTACTTCTACTAATCGTGAACCATTTACTCCACTCAAAAGTTCATTGTAATACTTTTCAACACCATCAACTCCTTGAAAATCTTCTTGATAATAAAAACCATTTGTATCTTTCGATGGATATTGCACATAGCCGAGTGTGTGAGCTAAGCCAGTCGATGTAGCATACTCACGATGTGCAACTGACTCGATCGGATCTGAAGCTGTATTAGATGGTGCATTCCAAGCCAATAGGGCGCCATTTCTATCATATATAACTCCTCGACCAGCAAATATTGGCACCGGACGTAAGATATTGTTCTCACTCCTAGCGAGATAGGAATCACCTTGTGAGATTTGCATATTGCCAGTCCTTGCCAAGAATACAATCATCACCAAAGCACCGACTGCGCCAATACCATATAGAACCGCACGTGAGATCGGCTTTTCCAAGCGACCTTCGAACTGGCTGGTATTGAATCCCGGCAAGTTGCTCGAGTCGATCAGTATTTGGTCTGGATCAATTTCGATGTATTTCTTCATCTATGTTTCATCTACGAACAATTTTCTTTGCTAAGAGAATAACAGTATATAACAATATAGATATTATTGTACCAATCCAACCCCAAATACCTGTTCCAGTAGTCGTACTAGTTCTTGATATCATCCCGAACAAAGCATCATAAGCTATACCAGCAACGATAAATTCAAAAAAATGTGGCCAATACCAAGCTCCAATGATTCCTATCAGCAAAATCATAGGCCACCAGCCGTTTATAACGGAGAGAAAAAGTGCGACACCAAAAAATATTCGCAAGACTCCAGACTTTGTGATTTTATTTCTTAACATTTTTTGTAGTAGAGACTGTCGAAGTAGTCACTCGATTCGTATCAACTAAAACCCAACGAAGATCATATATATTTGCTAGTGAGGTGAAAAGAATCGTCTCAAATGGTTTCGCTGGATCTGTTATGACGCCGCCGACTACACCTATTGTCTTATTGTTGATAGATGACACAGTCACTGTATCACCTATATTGGAAATTACATCTCGAGGGACTTGAACAGAAAACTGACCACCACCAAGTCCATGTGCAGTTGCTGGTACAGCTTTATTTGTTGCAGCGTTATTGATCAATACCTCATAAGTCATACCTGGCGAAGAGAAAAGTACCACTTTCGATGTTTGACCGAGCGTGTCTGAAACAGTACCGACCAAAACATTTCCCGGAGCATAAACAAGATTTCCAGTGAGAGCACCATCATTTTGACCTAAGTCGATAATAAGCTCATCGTAAGCAGCTACTGGTGGACGTCTCAAAACTGCCGCCAAAATATATTTCGAAGGAGTCAATAAAGCCACTACCTTGGTCGAGGAAGCTGTCGATGTGGCTGTGGCTGTAGCACTGACTGGTCTATTCAAAAGAGACTTCAATTCGCTGTTCTCATTT
>Ga0194053_10000170_pt1 | contig 50131 bp, 42 predicted proteins | sample SepL228m_MetaG_FD_161684 | JGI IMG/M metagenome (GOLD analysis project Ga0194053, IMG submission 161684) | Anoxic zone freshwater microbial communities from boreal shield lake in IISD Experimental Lakes Area, Ontario, Canada - Sep2016-L227-8m | ecosystem: Environmental > Aquatic > Freshwater >...
AGATCGGCAAACAGATCCTTGACCGCCAAACCGAATTGCTGAAGGTCGACGGCATCAGCCAGGTGGAATATGATCAGCAGGAATTACAGGTTACCTCGATCCTGAATGATATTGACCTTTTAAAAGCACAGATATCCAAAACAGCAATTCTGGCGCCTTACGACGGCGTGATTGGTTTACGCAACATCAGCCTTGGCGCACAGGTCACGCAATCAACGCCCATTGCCACCATACGCGAATCGGACAAGCTTAAACTTGACTTCTCGGTCCCGGGCAAATACAGCTCCATGATCCACAAGGGGACCAAGGTCAGGTTCTCGGTTGAAGGTGATGAGAAAAAGTACGATGCCGAAGTCATGGCTACAGAAGAAGGGATAGACCTGAACACCCGTAACCTGAAGGCAAGGGCAATTGTTGAAGCCCATGCGCCGACACTTACACCCGGGGCTTATGCAAGTGTAGAGCTCAGGCTGAGCGAGAACCGCAATGCTTTGATGATCCCCACCCAGGCCATTATCATGAAAGAACGGAGCAAGAGCGTGATTGTAAGCCGGGGCGGGAAAGCGGTATTTGTCCCTATCCAGACAGGGGTGAGGAAAGCCGGGACTTTGGAAGTCATCAAGGGACTGAGTGCAGGGGATACGGTTGTTGTCACCGGCGTGCTGTTCATCAAGCCTGATATGGAACTTACCTTTGCGAAAATAAAATAAGGGATATGACCATTTCCGATTTCGCTATAAAACGTCCTGTTGCCAGCATCGTGATGAGCCTTATCATAGTGCTCTTCGGATTTGTTGGTTTTTCATTCCTGGGGGTAAGGCTTTACCCCGCTATTGATCCGCCGACTATCAATGTGCAGACAACTTATGCCGGTGCAAATTCCGATATTATTGAATCGCAGGTCACCGAACCGCTAGAAAAGTCCATTAACGGGATTGAAGGGGTACGTTCCATTTCATCATCTTCATCGACAGGGTCCAGCAACATCACCGTGGAATTCAATGTAGGCGCCGACCTTGAGAAGGCAGCCAACGACGTACGCGATAAGGTCAGCCAGGCGGCAAGGCTACTTCCTCAGGATCTTGACGCTCCTCCTGTTGTCACGAAAGCCGATGCCAACAGCGATCCGATTATCACGGTGGCTGTTCAGAGCACGACCATGAATCCAATGGAGCTCAGTGATTATGCCGAGAATGTATTGCAGGAAAAACTGCAGACCATACCCGGTGTAAGTTCTGTCATGCTTTACGGTCAAAAAAGACCGGCCATGCGGCTCTGGCTTGATCCCAGGAAAATGGCTGCTTACAACCTGACTGCCGAAGATGTTAACACGGCCCTGATGAAAGAGAATGTAGACCTTCCCGGCGGCAAGGTGAGGGGCAGGTCAACTGAACTTATTGTGAAGACTTATGGCCGGCTTACCACAGAAGATGATTTTAATAATATGATCATACGACAAACGAATGATCAGCTGATCAGGCTTAGCGATATCGGTGAAGCATCTTTGGGGGCAGAAGTTGATGAAACCGGGGTGAAACTGAACGGGGCCACAGGGATCTCCCTGGCCCTGGTCCCCCTGCCGGGATCGAACCAGATCGCCATTGCGGATGAGTTTTTTAAACGGTTCAATGAGATCAAGAAGAACTTACCGCCCGGGATGAAACTGGATGTAGGTTATGACAAGAGCAAATTCATGAGGCAGTCGGTGACCGATGTGGCCGAGACCATCCTCATTGCCATAGGGCTTGTGGTGCTAATTGTTTTCCTTTTCTTCAGAAATACTATTATAGCCCTCAGGCCGCTTATCGATATCCCTGTATCCCTTATCGGCTCATTTTTCCTGATGTATATTTTCGGGTTTTCGGTTAATGTGCTGAGCCTGCTTGCGATCGTGCTTGCGACAGGGCTGGTAGTTGATGACGGCATCGTAGTCACCGAGAACATATATAAGAAGCTGGAACAGGGGATGGACAAGTACAAGGCGGCTTTTGCCGGGACCAGGGAAATTCTTTTCGTGGTCATAGCAACGTCTTTGACGCTGGCTATCGTATTCATTCCGGTTATTTTTCTTTCGGGTTTTACAGGACGGTTGTTCAGAGAGTTCGGGATCGTGCTTGCCGGATCAGTACTGATCTCCGCCTTCGTCTCCCTTACACTGACACCGGTTCTGAATGTGAAGATGGGCAGGGCCGATATCAAGTCCCTGAAGTTTTACAAGATGACGGAACCGTTTTTCGCGGGACTTGACAAGGGATACCGTTCGCTTCTAAGCCGGTTCATGAAACGCAAATGGATCAGTCTGGCCGTTTTGGGGATATGCTTCCTGCTGGTATTTGTTTTGTTTAAATCGATCAGGTCGGAGCTGGCGCCACTCGAAGATCACAGCATTCTAAGGACTACAATCACTGCACCTGAAGGCACGGATTTCGATTATATGGAAAGACTGGTCAATAAGATTTCAGATACATTAAGTAAAAAAGTACCTGAAGCGAGATTGATATTCGCAAGAACCGGTTCAGGCTTCGGCAACACTTCCACCAATACCGGCGGAATCAATATTTTTCTGGTCGAACCCAACCAGAGAAAAGCTACCCAGCAACAGGTCTATGACAGGCTTGTAAAGATTTATAAAGGATTTCCTGAAGCCAGGATCATTCCAATCCAGGAACAGACCATATCAACTTCTCTTTCTGCAGGATCTCAGCTTCCTGTGCAGTTCGTATTGCAGAACCTGGATTTCGACAAACTTAGGGAAGTGGTTCCACGCTTCCTTGACCTGGCCCGGAAAGACCCGACTTTCGGCAACGTGGATGTGAACCTGAAATTCAATAAACCCGAGATCAATATTATTGTCGACAGGATGAAAGCAACAGATCTTGGAGTAAATGCAATCGACATTTCAAACACCCTTCAGTTTGCCTTAAGCGGGAAGCGTTACGGTTATTTCCTGAGAAACGAGAAGCAGTATTATGTTATTGGCCAGTTTGATCGCGAGAGCCGTAACAAACCGGCCGATATAGCATCCATGTATGTGCGCAGCAATGGGGGGCAGCTTATACAGCTCGATAACCTTGTAAGGATGCAGGAGAGCAGCGAACCGCCCACATTATTCCACTTTAACCGGTATAAGTCGGCAACGATTTCAGCTTCACTCGCTCAGGGAAAAACCCTTGGTGAAGGGATTACGGCCATGAAGAAGATCGCGAAAGTAACTCTCGATGATTCTTTCAATACCGGCCTGCTCGGGCCATCACGCGACTTTGCCGAAAGCAGTTCGAACACCTCTTTTGCCTTTGTGCTGGCCCTGGTGCTTATCTATCTGATCCTTTCGGCCCAGTTTGAAAGTTTCATCGACCCGCTTATCATTATGATCACCGTGCCTCTGGCCGTAACGGGAGCATTACTGTCACTCTTCATCTTCGGGAGCACCCTGAACATTTTCTCCGAGATCGGGATGATCATGCTTGTAGGGCTGGTCACCAAGAACGGTATCCTTATAGTGGAGTTTGCGAACCAGAAAAGGAAGCTCGGCCTGTCGAAGTCCGAAGCGGCGTTTGAGGCGGCAGCCGCGCGCCTGCGCCCGATCCTGATGACCTCCCTGGCGACGATTTTCGGCGCCATGCCTATCGCCCTCGCCCTGGGCGCAGGCGCTCAAAGCCGCACCCCCCTGGGGATCGTCGTGGTTGGAGGGCTGCTGTTTTCATTGATACTTACCCTCTTTGTCATCCCGGCAATGTACGTCATGATGTCGGGCAACAAAGTGAAAATACCCGATTATTCAGAAGGCCATGCCGAATAAAAAGCTCATTTTACTGTTTAGTATGCTGATGACCGCAGGCGGTTTATCAGCCCAATCACTGCTGGGCGTGGATGATGCAGTGGGAATTGCCCTCAAGAACAATTACGATGTGTCCGTTGCAAGGAACAATGCCAATGTGGCAAAAGTCAACAACACGCTCGGCAACGCCGGAATGCTGCCGAGCATCAGCGTAACAGGAAGCGACAACTATTCACTGAACAATGTATACATGAACCTTTCCTCGGGAAGCTCCATCACCTCATCCTCAGCTTCATCCAATTCTTTAAATGCAGGGGCTGCATTAAACTGGACCTTGTTTGACGGGACCAAAATGTTCATCACCAAGAACAAGCTCACCCAGGTTGAAAAACTCGGAGAGATCCAGTTCCGCGACATGGTCATGCAAACGATATATAATGTGAATGTGGCCTTTTACCAGGTGGTGGTGCAAAAACAGCAACTGCTTGCCATACGTGATGTGATGGCCTACAGCCTTGAAAGGGTTAAGATCCTCCAGAAAGGCTATGATGCGGGGATAGCTCATAAAAACGACCTGCTGCAGGCAAAGATCGACCTTAATGTAAACAGGGAAGCAGAGATTAACCAGCTAAACGTTATCAGGAATTCCAAACGGGCGCTCAACCAGGTTATCGCACGCGACCCGGATACGGAATTTGACGTGGCTGATACGATCCCACTGAATTACCAGCCCGATCCGGTTGACCTGATGAACAAGCTGTATGTGAATAATACCAGCGTGCTTTCATACCAGAAACAGGTGGATATTGCAAAACTCAGCCTGGGGGAATTCCAGACGTACCGGCTCCCGAAACTGAACTTTGTTGCCGCCTACAATTTTTTTCAAAGCGATAACAGCGCTTCCAACGTACTTACAAACCGCACTTACGGCCCCCTGGTCGGAGGCAGCCTTGTCATCCCGGTTTACCAGGCAGGCAATGCCTTACGACAGGTAAAAGCAGCAAAGATCCAGCTCCAGTCATCACAGTACAACCTCGATAACGTGAAACTCCAGGTGAATACCCAGCTGAAGACAGCGCTTACCGATTTCGACGACCAGAAAACCCTTCTGGGGATTGAAAAGGACAACCTGACCCTGGCGAAAGAAAACCTCAGGATATCCCTTGAACGACTGAGGCTGGGGCAAACCACGGCTCTCGAAGTAAGGCAGGCGCAGGAAAGTTATGCCAACTCCCTGGCAAGGTTTTACGACTTTGAATTCAATCTTAAAGTTGCAGAGACCACGCTCAAGCAGCTGGTTGCAGGATTGTAATACTTGATTTTCGCCCCAATACTCCTTATATTTGTCCTGCATGTGCTATGATTTAGATGCATTCCACTGTTACGGCTTTCGCTCGCAACCTTATACCGCGGCTGGGGTTTGCTGCGCTTCACCCAAGGCCGCTTGTGTAAGTTGCTTCGCTTTTCTACAATAACGACCATCACGATTCTTAAACCTCATAATTATGGAAGAGAAAACATTAAAACCCGAATCCCACAAAACCTCTGCATCCATCACTGAACTTCAGAAATTGAAACTGATCTTCGATGTTGTCAAATGGCTGATCGGATCGGTGGCCCTGGTTATTGTTACCATCACAATCGACTATGGCTTCCGGGATCGTGCTGCAGGGCTCAATGAAGCCAAACAATACGATCATTATGTGACTGAACTGATCGTTTTAAACAAGGAAGTGGGTCCAAGAAGGCTGCTGGCGCAGTATTTCTCATATGTTCTTCCTTCGGCCCAGCTCCGGAAATGCTGGCAGGATTATTACTGGGTTGTGAATACCGAATACCAGGCAATGCTGAAACAGGACTCCATCGCCGGTTCCAAGCTCAAATGGTTCCTGATGATGAAATCGGTGACCCCCGAGCAGCAGGTTGAAGTGGATGAACTCTCGAGGATAAAGAAATACACCGAGAAGCAATTGTATGGCGAATTCAGGATGCCGCCCAGATAGATGATCATCCGCATCTTTGCAAAGCCGCTAAGAGCCTGTTTGTTCACCTGTAGCAGCTTTCACGAAACACCCTCATAAAAGAGGTGCGTTTACAAATACCCCCGCTTCAGTATCATAATGATTTTTTAATATATTTGCTTCAACTAATCTCCTCTATGAAGCAGCTTACCGTTGTTTGGTCAACAGGCGAAAAAGATGTAGCCATCAGGATGGTTTTCGTGTACCTTATGGATGCGAAAAGCATGGGCTGGTGGGATGAGATCAACCTGGTCATCTGGGGCCCCTCGGCAAGGCTTCTTGCCCAGGACAAGGACGTTCAGAGGGAACTGGATTTTGTTCAGCAAAGCGGCATCAATGTCGAAGCCTGCAGGGGATGCACCGAAGCGTATGGAATTACCCCTGTTATCCGGGCTATGGGGATTGAAGTTAAATACATGGGCGAAGTGCTCACCCAGTATCTGCAGGGACAGGGGAAGGTTATTACGTTTTAGTGACTAGTTAACAGTGAACAGTGACTAGTGAATGTATTTAGTCACCAGTCACCAGTCACGATTCACCAGTCACTTTTTATTTTTATAATATTCCACAGTCCTGCTGAACGCTTCCTCAGCGCTGTATTTCGGTTTGAAGTTGAAATCACTGACTGCTTTTTCGGCGTTGAATGTAAAATCACCGCAGGTATAGATCACTGCGAACCTGCTGAATTTCACATTAATTTTTTTAAACGGGCGGATGAGCATGGCCAAGAACTCCGTCATGGCCCCTATTGCGTAAGCCAGGGGCCTGGGGATCCAGATCCCGGGCCATATCCTGTAGCCGGCTGCCGCCACGATGGCATCATAAAAATGAAAGAAATTGCAGCCCCCGGAATCTGTTATGAAATAGGCCCGGCCCCTTATGCTGTTGTTCCCGTCAAGCAGGGCTTTGGCAGCCTGGATATGCGCAACAGCCATGTTCCCTGCGTATATGTGCTGTGACTTTGAACTGCCGTTGCCTATCCTCACATAGAACCCGCCTTTAGCCATATCCAACAGTGAACCGATGTGAAAGGGGTCACCCTCGCCCCAGATGTCGGCAGGCCTCAGTATGACGGTCATCAACCCTTCCCCGTTTGCTTCCGACACCAGTTTCTCGGCCTCGCATTTGCTCCTGCAATACATATTCGGATGCTCAGGGGGGTATGGTATGCTTTCATCTATATTTACCAGCGGCTTGCCGCCGAACACCGCATCGAGGGAGCTCGTAAAGACAAGCGCTTTCACGCCATCCGCCTTGCAGGCATTAATGATATTGGCCGTACCCTTTGTGTTCACGGCATAAACCACCTCGGGGAGATGGGTGCCCCAGTCAACAATGGCGGCTGAATGAATCACAACGTCAATGCCCTTGCAGGCATTGATGAGGGATGGAAGGTCAAGGATATCCCCTTTGATAAATTCAATCCGGGGATCGGCCTTGCCTGTGTAATCGGCTGAATCGAAGATCCTCAATGATTTCAGCGGAAGAGGGGAACCGGGTGAAAGCATTTCCGCAATAATAAATTTCCCGAGAAAACCGGATCCCCCGGTTACAAGACAGTTTATCATCAGTATGGTTTAAGATAAGGTACAGGGCAAGCCTGCAGGAAATTCGCAAAAATACAGAATAAACCAATCACCTCCCATCCGCATTCCGGAGGGCCCGGAAAGGTTAAAATTTCACTCACTCATTTGTTTTATCAGGGCAAATATTTATGTTTGTAGTTAAATACACAAACCATGAAATCAAAGATTAAAAAGTTTTATACCTGGGCAATTGTAATATTGTTCGTCGTTCTTGCAATCTTTATCTACTGGAAATATTACTTCACTTTCAGTGAAGGAAACAGGGCAGGATTATTGCAAAAATTCTCAAAACGCGGTCAAGTCTTTAAAACCTGGGAGGGAGAGATGATCCTGAGCAGCGTGAAAAGCAGCCAGAATGTTGCCCTTGCATCGGAAAAATTCCTCTTTTCTGTTGCTGATAAGGATGTTGCAGAGAAGCTTTCCCATATGGAGGGCCACTTCATCACTGTACATTATGTAGAGAAGAACGGGAAATTGTTCTGGAAGGGAGATACGGAGTATTTTGTTGATAGCGCATCAGTCATAACGAATGAGTGAAAAAGCAGATTATCTGATCATAGGAGCGGGCATCATAGGACTCGCTATCGCCAGGGAACTTAAATCACGTTTTCCGCAGGCTGAAATTGTCATCATAGAAAAGGAACCGGATGTCGCATTTCACAGTAGCGGCAGGAACAGCGGGGTACTTCATGCCGGGTTTTATTATTCGGCCGATTCCCTGAAAGCAAAGTTCACCCGTGACGGCAATATTCAGATGAAAGAATATGTGAAAAAGAACGGGCTGAAGATCAATGAATGCCACAAAGTCGTGGTAGCCACGAATGAATCGGAGATAGATGGCATCTATGAGCTTGAGAAAAGGGGCAAGAAAAACGGCGTTAATGTAAAAGTGATCAGCGATCAGGAGCTGAAGGATATCGATGCCAACGCAAAAACCACACAGGTGGCTCTTTACTCTCCTGATACCGCAACGGTTGATCCGACGGAAGTCAATGTCTTTCTCAGGAAGGAATTGCAGTCCCTTGGCGTTAAATTTCATTTTTCGGAGGGTTATAAGCGGAAGATCGATGCCAATACTGTTGAAACAACGGGGGGCCTGCAGATCACGGCCGGCAGGATTATTAATGCAGCCGGACTATACGCCGATAAAATCGCGAAGGATTTCGGGTTCTCACAGGACTATACGATTATCCCTTTCAAAGGAATTTACCTGAAATACACGAAAAAGGACAAACCGATAAAAACCAATATTTATCCGGTCCCCAATCTGAAAAATCCTTTTCTCGGGGTTCATTATACGGTTACGGTGGATGGCATCATTAAAATCGGCCCGACCTCGATCCCGGCTTTCTGGAGGGAAAATTACAAGGGGATGGACAATTTCAGGATGAAGGAGCTTTTCAATATTATGGGTTGGGAGGCCCGGCTTTTCATGAGCAATGCTTTCGGTTTCCGCAGTCTTGCATTTGAAGAGATGGCCAAATACAACAAGTCGCATTTCGTGAGCATGGCGACAAAGCTGGTCCATAATATCGACAAATCGGGATTTACCGAATGGAGCAGGCCCGGCATAAGAGCCCAGCTTATGAATATGAAAACCCTGGAACTGGTCATGGATTTCGTGGTGGAAGGGGATAAAGAAACGATTCATGTGCTGAATGCTGTTTCTCCTGCATTTACAAGCAGTTTCCCTTTTGCTAAATGGGTGGTTGAAAATTACATTAAATAATACGCAACATATGGAACCAACTCTCAGGTTTAACCGGAATGATCTGATGGATTTTGTAGTCAGCTATATGACAAAACTGGGCGTGCCTCCCGAGGATGCAAAGATCGTTGGCAAGGTGCTGATATGCGCGGATGTGAGGGGCGTTGAATCACATGGCATGCAGCGCCTCGGCTCTTATTACGGCAGCCGGATCAGCAAGGGATGGCTTGATCCCAAAACACCGTACCAGGTTGTTAATGAATCTTCTTCCACCGCTTTGATCGACGGGGGGAATGGCTTGGGGCAGGTAACTTCCCATAAAGCCATGAGGATTGCCATTGAGAAAGCAAAAAAATCGGGGATCAGCGCCGTTACCGTCCGTAACAGCAACCATTACGGGATTGCCGGGTATTATGCCATGATGGCTCTCGAGGAAGGAATGATAGGTTTAAGCCTTACCAATTCACAGCCGCTTGTAGCACCGACTTACGGCAGGACGGCAGTGGTGGGAACAAATCCCATCGCCCTGGCTGCCCCTTCGGGGGACCATTACCCTTATCTTCTCGACATGGCGACTTCGGCTGTCGCTTACGGCAAGATCCAGATCTATGAAAAAAAGCATGAACATATCCCGATAGGATGGGGAATTGATGAAGAGGGGCAGGCTACCAATGATCCTGCCAAAATCAAGCCGGGGGGCCATGGTGCCCTTCTGCCCCTGGGGGGGATGGATATCACTGCAGGATATAAGGGATACGGGCTGGCGCTGCTGGTCGAGGTTCTGTGTTCAGTACTTTCGGGCGGGAATTTTCTGACAAATGTGGGCGGGCCGGGCAGGCCTGAACCTACTGGTGTTTCTCATTTTTTCATGGCGATAAACATTGAGTCTTTCAGGCCTGTTTTTGACTTCAAGGAATCAATGGATGCCATGATAGACCTTCTGAAAAAATCACCGCTGGCCGTGGGCCGTGATGAAATCATGGTTGCAGGCGAAAAAGAATTCGAATATGCAAAATATAACCAGGAGCATGGCGTGCCACTTATCAAACCTATTGTAGAGGACCTCCGGAAAGAAGGCGAAAGGGTTGGCGTGCCCTTTGCATGCCCCGTTCTCAGGGAAGACTGAACCTCCCGAAAAGATCAATCCTGGTCTTACTGAAAAATCATCCCTGATCTTCCTGATTTAGCAGTCATTGCGCTACAGGCGGTCCTGCACATGCAGGAATTCGGTATCTTTGACGGCAATATTTTTATCATGGAAAAGAAGAAAATAAATCCTTACATGCCGCTCTGGTTTTCCCTTGTTATGATAGCAGGGATGTTCCTGGGCATTTGGTTATACAGCCATACACCGGTCACAGGCCTTTTTAAAATTCAGGGTTCCGGCAAGCTGAACCAGGTTCTGCAATATGTTCAGAAAAATTATGTGGATACGATAGGGAAGGCCAGGCTCGAGGAGAAGGCAATCACCGGATTGCTTGAAAGCCTTGATCCCCATTCAACATATATTACATCCGCCGAATTTCACGATGCCACCGACCCCTTGCTTGGAAGTTTTGAAGGAATAGGGGTGCAGTTCCGTATCGAGAATGACACTGTAACCGTGATCCTGCCGGTTGCAAACGGACCATCCGAAAAACTTGGAATAAAAGCCGGGGACCGCATCGTAAAGATCGATGGAAAAAATGCGGCAGGCATCAAGATCTCCAATACCGATGTAATGCGTAAACTCAAAGGGCCAAAGGGCACCCAGGTTACCGTCAGCATTTTCAGAAGGGGAGTGAAAGACCTTATCGATTATACAATTACAAGGGACTTAATCCCCACATATAGTATGGACATCGCCTATATGGCTGCGCCGGGGATAGGTTATATCAAGCTTAATAATTTCTCGGCTACCACCCATGATGAAGTCCATACAGCCCTGGAACAGTTAAAACAGAGCGGGATGAAGAAACTTATCCTTGACCTCAGGGGGAACGGTGGAGGGTACCTTACTGCAGCCGTTGATGTTTCAGATGAGTTTCTCCCTAAAGGAAGGCTTATTGTTTATACCAGGGGGGCAAATCATGAGAAAGAAGAATATTCCTCCGACGGCCAGGGCTTGTTCGAGCATGGCGACCTCCTGGTGATGATAGATGAGTTCTCAGCTTCTGCGGCAGAGATCGTGACCGGGGCTATCCAGGATAATGACCGGGGGACCGTTCTGGGAAGGCGCTCTTTCGGGAAAGGACTTGTACAGGAGCAGCTCAATATGAAAGACGGAAGCGCTGTAAGGCTTACCGTGGCACGTTATTATACGCCCAGCGGCCGCTGTATACAGAAACCCTATAAAGAAGGCCTGGATAAGTATAACAACGATTACTATCACCGTTACCTGAATGGCGAACTTGAACATCCCGACAGCATCAAGTTCCCAGATTCCCTTAAATTTAAAACCCTTTCGGGAAAGATTGTATACGGAGGGGGAGGGATCATGCCCGATATCTTTATCCCTATTGAAAAGGACTCAACCCTTAAATTTTACAACCTGGCAGTAAATAAGAGCCTGGTATACCAATGGGCCTTCGACTACACCGACAAATACAGGCCCCGGCTCAGCCGCTTTAAAAACGTTGATACCTTCGAATCAGGATTTAATATCTCGGATGAAATGTATGCCGACTTCCTTGCCTATGCCTTGAAGAAAGGATTGAAACACGAAGGTAAAAACCTTGCCGAGAGTGACCACAGGGCAAGAGTATTGTTAAAAGCGTATATTGGCAGGAATCTTCTCGACAATGAAGGGTTTTATCCCATACTGAATTCCATTGACCCTGCCTTCATCAAAGCGGTGGAAGTTGTCAAGAATCATTCTAAATAATTTCATAATTAACCCGGGGCTTCGTATCTTTGCATCAGAAAATCTTTAAAAACAATCAACATGGTACATGAACTTCCTAAACTTCCATATGCATGGGATGCATTGGAACCTTATATTTCAAAGGCAACTATTGAATATCATTACGGCAAGCACCACCAGGCTTATGTGAACAACCTCAATAAGCTGGTTCCAGGCACCGAATTTGAAAATGCTTCCCTTGAAGACATAATCCGCAAGGCTTCCGGCGGAATTTTCAACAACGGAGCCCAGGTGTGGAACCACACGTTTTACTGGAATTGCCTGAAGCCACAGGGAGGCGGGGAACCAACAGCCGCGCTTGCCGAAGCCATCAATAAGAATTTCGGTTCATTCGGAGATTTCAAAGAAAAATTTTCGAATGCGGCCGCTACTCTGTTCGGTTCAGGCTGGGCCTGGCTGGTAAAGAAAGAAAACGGCTCGCTGGAAATCGTCCAGGAAAGCAATGCCGGCAATCCCCTTAAGGGCGGAGCCAGTCCTATCCTTACCTGTGATGTTTGGGAACATGCCTATTACATTGACAAACGCAATGCACGCCCCGATTACATAGCTGATTTCTGGAAGCTTGTCGACTGGGCGGCGGTTGCTACTCGACTGTAACCGATTTCGCTAAATTCCGCGGCTGGTCTACGTTGCAGCCGCGCATCACGGCCACATAGTATGATAAAAGCTGGAGCGGAATGGTTGCCAGCAGCGGGATCAGCATCTCCTCGGTATCGGGGATCTCGATATAATGATCGGCCAGTTTTTTCACACTCTCATCGCCTTCGGTTATAATGGCGATGATATTTCCCTTGCGTGCCCTCACTTCCTCGATATTCGTGATTACTTTCTCATATATCCCGCGTTTCGGGGCAATGAACACCACCGGCATATTCTTGTCGATAAGGGCAATGGGGCCATGTTTCATTTCGGCGGCAGGATATCCTTCGGCATGGATATAGGAAATTTCTTTCAGTTTAAGCGCTCCTTCAAGTGCCACCGGAAAGTTATACCCCCGACCCAGGTACAGGGCATTCGTACGATCCTTGTATATCGTTGCAATATCCTTGATCCTGTTTGCCCGTTCAAGGATCTTTTCCACTTTTGATGGGATTATCCCAAGCTCAAGCCTGAGTTTATGAAGATGCGATTCGGGTACAGTACCTTTCTTTTCAGCCAGCAGAAGCCCTATCAGGGTCAACACCACAACCTGGGCTGTAAATGCTTTGGTTGACGCCACCCCGATCTCAGGTCCTGCATGGGTGTAAACTCCTGCATGGGTTGCACGTGCAATGGAAGACCCCACTACATTGCAGATCCCGAGCACGGTGGCACCTTTCGATTTGGCGAGTTCAATCGCCGCGAGGGTGTCGGCAGTTTCTCCCGACTGGGAGATGGCGATAATGATATCTTTTTCATTGATCACCGGGTTGCGGTAGCGGAATTCCGACGAATATTCGACCTCAACCGGTATCCTTGCAAGGTCTTCAATAATATATTCGCCTACCAGTCCTGCGTGCCAGGATGTGCCGCAGGCTGTAATAATGATACGCTCGGCATTCAATATCTTCGGGAGGTAATCACGGATGCCCCCAAGGGTCACCGTATCCTGGTCGAGGTGCAAACGGCCACGCATGGAATCCAGGATAGAACGGGGTTGTTCAAAGATCTCCTTCAGCATGAAATGCGGAAACCCGCTTTTCTCAATCGCCGTAAGGCTCATTTCAAGCTTCTGGATGTAGGGGGTCCTTTCCTGGTTGCGGATAGTCCTCATTTTCAACTCCTGGTGACGTTCAATGATCGCAATTTCCTCATCGTTCATGAAAACCACATTATTGGTGTATTCAATAATGGGAGTGGCGTCTGAGGCGACAAAAAATTCATCCACGCCTATACCTATGACCATCGGGCTGCCCTTGCGTGCTGCAATGATCTTATCGGGATGATCCTGAGAAAGGACAACAATGGCGTAAGCCCCGATAACCTGGGTCAGGGCTAAGCGTACGGCTTCTTCAACCTCAACATGTTCATTTTGCTGAATGTCTTCGATAAGGTGGATCAGTACCTCGGTGTCGGTATCGCTGGTAAATGTATATCCTCTTTGCTGAAGTTCCTTGCGGAGTACCAGGTAATTCTCAATGATGCCGTTATGGATTATCGACAGATGTTTGCTCTGGGAATAATGAGGGTGTGCATTAATCTGGTTAGGCTCGCCGTGCGTGGCCCAGCGGGTATGGGCCATGCCAATCGTCCCTTCGAGATTTTCGCCTTCAATAAATTTTTCAAGTTCAGAGACCTTACCCTTGCATTTCCATACCTTCAGCTCGCCATTCAAAAGGCAGAGACCTGCGCTGTCATATCCACGGTATTCAAGCCTGTGAAGGCCTTTGATAAGGATGGGATAAGCAGGTTTGGGGCCCACATATGCTACTATTCCGCACATAACAAAACCATTTTAATTTCAAAGGTAAGAAAAAAGAATTTTACACGATCAGTTAAGCAGGGTATAGGTTATCTGCAATCTGAACCTTGATGAATAGGACCCGGGCAACAGTGGGTTATAGCCATTGATCGTTACCCGGTTCATGAGAAGTGAACTGGAAGTCGGATCATTGACCTGTATATACAGTTCCCTGTTCTTGGAATAATACCCGTCGATGAGTTTTTGAATGTGGCGCGTAAGCCTGAAATAATAACTTCCTGTTGTTTTATTATACATTCCGCCAAAATAGCTGGAGCCTTCAGCCTCGTCTATGACTGAACCCATATACCCTGAACTGTCGCGGATCAGGATGATGGTCGGAGGCGGCCTCAGGGTAGTATCGGTGGAAGCGTTGTCAAACATAAGAAGGGCGTCATTGATTGCGATCTTCCTGTTCTTGGCGAAGTTCATGATATAAGGCATGCGGAATTTGATCCTGGTTCCTCCAAAACCCTGTAAATACAGCATGTTCTGGCCAAGGAGGGTATCATGGTTCACCATCTGCTGTTTGAGATTCTGATCGGCATCCACATAATTATTATGATCGATATGGAGCAGCCTGGCGCAACCGGCATTCAGAAGGAATGAATAGCTAAGCGAATCGGCCGACTGGTTATGAAAGAACAGGATCATCTTGGACAGGCTTTCCGAAATATTGAACTTCAGGTAAGCCCCTCCGTAGTTCACAGGCTGGGTTTCAATGTAAAGGCCTTTCATAAACAGGTTAAACATTGCATTGGTCGAATACACCGAGGTAGGGCCATATAACAATTTATTTGCAAAATAATTGGTGTACTTGCTGAGGTTGATCCTGATATGGGCCGAATACATGGTTCCCCCGACTTTCACACTGTCTTTAGGGCTTGGCTTGAAAGTGAGTTCCGACAGCAGGTTTGGATATACCTGCATCTTCCTGTTCGAATAATATGCCGAGTCGATATGGAGATCTTCAGCCACTTCATAAACCCTGATCCTTTGCTGTGTTGTTGTATCACCGTAATAACCTGAATAATAAAGCATCAGGATCAGCGAGTCAACAGCAGGGGCCGTTCCAAAACTAACGGAGGAGGAAGATGGCTGCAACTGGGTGTAAAGGCTTATTGTTGAATTGCCAAATACAGGATCGGCCAGGCTGCCTAAAGACAATTCGGCGCAGTTGCTGGTATACACTGAATCGACCCTTTGGGTGTATGCAATTACAGTACAGGTATCGGTAGTGCTGATCCTGAGAGTATCGCCCGGTGGAAGGAGGTCAAGCCCAACCTCGTAAGGATCTTTTTTACACGAAAAAAGAACCAGGATAATCAGAAATGATACGCCGAGTGATGAAAGAAAAAAGCGAAGTTTTGAGTTCAAGGCAGTTAAGGATCTTGTGGTTAATCAACTGAAACAGGCTCAGCGACAAGGATCTCGTCATAGAATTCGGAAAATGCATCAATATACCTGTCCATCGGCTGGAATTCAAGGAATGGCTTATCTGTGTTTTTCAGGTAATCCACAACTTCAGGGTTAACAGACGGGGAACCGATAATAACGCCATCGGAGAAATCTATCGCTGACTTCATTAGATTAACGAAGTTTGCCGTTTTATAGTGTTTGAGGTCTTTGGCATTTATTCCGTCAAGTTTAACTTTTTCAGAAAAATTCTTATTCATGCTGTCGGTGAAATCGTCATCATACAGCGAAATAATTATCCTGGTATCTGTGAAAAGAGGATTGTCGGGATATGCTTTCTTGATATAAAGCGGAACAAGGCTTGTCATCCATCCGTGACAGTGGATGATATCGGGGCCCCATCCCAGTTTTTTAACTGTTTCGATTACACCCCTTGAATAAAAGATCGCCCTTTCGTCATTATCGGTAAAGAACTTATTGTTTTTGTCGTAGAAAGTATGTTTTCTCTGGAAATAATCTTCATTATCGATAAAATAGATCTGCATCCTGGCCTGCTGGATTGAGGCTACTTTAATAATCAGCGGATGATCCGTATCGTCGATAATCAGGTTCATCCCTGATAAGCGGATGACTTCATGAAGCTGGTTGCGCCTTTCGTTGATATTCCCGTAACGGGGCATGAATGTGCGGATTTCCCTCCCCTTCTCCTGGATACCTTGCGGAAGATAACGCCCGATCATACCCATGTGACTGTCTTTAAGATATGGCGTGATTTCCTGTGTAACAAAAAGAACTTTTGTTTTTTCCATGTTTTCCTTTGATTTTTTATCCTGATTCAAAACCGGCTGCAAAGATACTAAAAATTTTTCAGATAATTTCCAAGCGTTTCATCTAAAATAATGATTCCTATTGAATTAAATATTTTTTTTCGGATTCCATATCACTTTCAGGTTCAAGGCGGATTAAGTAGAAAAAGAAAGGGGGATTTGTGGATTCGAGTTAAAATTGGAGCAATTGTGTTCTGGTAATTATTATAAAACGGGATAATGGCCTCCCCGTATTAAGTCAAGGCCGGCGGATCTGCTCCCCGCATCAGGAGCCTGGAAATTAAAACCTTAAATCAATGAAAAAAATTGTTACCATATGCGTTTTAAGCATTTTTATGTTATCCGGAGCCATTCAGGCCGGGAAGAATAATGCTGTAACTTATAACCCTGGTCCCTCACCTTCTTTTTCGGTCTGGGTAAAATTCATTATTACGTTCCATCGTCCCAAGACCCAATGTAAAACAGGGTTTGGGATCTGCTTCGACATAGAATTCGGAACCGATAAGCCTGCAGGATCAGGCCCGGGCTATTGCCCTGTACAGGCAAGAATCTCTGATTCCCAGCAGCTTGAACTTATGGTTTCAGAGGCAGACCTTCAGAAGTATGAAAATGGATCCACGCTCCCTTATTTCAAGAAAGGATCAGTGACATTTGAAGATCCCTACACCTTTTCAGAGCCCGTAGCAAGGCTCCTTGGCGTTGCAGGCCCTGTCACAATCAAACCCGGAACATACAGGGTGGCATATGATGCCCTGGCCGGGACATATACCGTTGATTTCCCATTATAATCAGGTCTTTGATTACAGGAATCATGTCCCAATATTTTAAAATTAAGGATCCGGCTGAAAAGTCCGGCTTTCTCAGCCGGGCCCTTTTTATATGAAAAACATGAAAAAGCTGCTTATTCTCACTGCTGCGATAATGATGGTGCTGGCTGCCTGTAAATCGGCAATGATGAGGCAATATACTGTTGGAAGCCCGAAGATAGAAACCATCGAATCGGTCAGAAACGACCTGAAAAAATACAAGCCTGATTTTGAGGATTACCTCTGTGTTTTCAGGGATTCTGCAGCCCTGGTTGACTGGTTTAAGAACAAAAACCTGCCGGGGAGATCACAATTTTACAACTCCGGCGGTTACAGGATCATTACCCAGGATTCGACATTCTGCTCGGGAGTTGAAACGGATTTTGCCGGCAACCTGAAAATCAACCAGGTGTATGGCATTGATTCACTTACAACCTTCAACAGGCTGAAAAAAGACATACTGCAGGTTGGAGAGAAAGCTGACCTTGATCCTTCAAATTATTCTTTTACCTGTGTGATATTATGGGCAAGATTTATGGGAAAGCTTAATACCTCGAGCTTCGCGATTGCCGCATCGGCCCTGGAATCCCGGCCGGCAAAAACCGGGAAGGTCAATGTATTGCTTGTCAATATTGATATCCTTGATTTCTGGAATACATCAGGCAATATGATTAAAACCGAGATCAAAACACGCTGATAAGATAAATTCATGTTGAAAAAATCAGGGTATGAAAGCAGGAAGGGAGCGGCTCATGCTTGGGTCGATAATGATATGCTTCCTCGCGACCGGCCTGGCGGCCCAGGACTTTTGCTGGGACGATTCCGTTAAATCCCTTGTCTTCAGGCCGGTAATCCAGAAAATTCAACCCAGGCTCAAGCTTAGCAATGAACTCTCCTACAGCATATCGGTTTCAGGGTATTCCTGCTTTAATGGAACGGGGAATAAGACCGCCGGGCAAATGGCCTTCCTCCATAGCCTGAAATACAGGTTCGGGATCTCATCCAGGAGGTTCCACCTTACGAATGACCTGGTCCACACGCTTGGGCTGGTATATTATTTCGACAGCATCAGTAAATTTCAGACCGATGAAAATACCCTGACTACAAGGATGAGTTGCGAGGTGGTAAAACGTATCCAATTTTCAGTTTCCTCCATCCTTACAACCAGGATATTTGATTCATGGGATGTTTCCCAGTCCCCCGGGGGAGGCCCGCTTATCAAAACCATCAACTCATCCTTTCTCACTCCACTGGTTTGTAATTTTTCGGGAGGATTTGGAATAAATCTGATGCCGGCCGGCATGCTTGATATCGGGATCAGTTCAGCTAAACTTACTTACATCCGCGACCGGGGCATCTTTGATAAAACCGGGTTGGATTTATTTTACGGAGTTGAGAAAGGCCATACCAGCTCCCTTGAATACGGAATGAGCCTGCACCTGATCATCGACTGGCTTATCATGAAGAAGGTCCAGTGGAACTGCGACCTCCTGCTGTTCAAGGGTGAGAAAGCCGCAGCCGATATGACCTTTAAAAACCTGTTTGCATACAGGATCAACCGCTTTCTTAAGACCAGTCTGCAAACCAGGTTATTTTACAATGAAGATGCGAGCCCGGGAATAAGGATGGAAAACCTGCTTTCATTCGGGTTTGATTTTCACCTGTGATAAATTTCACAGCCGATGGTCCCGCAAAAAAAAATGTGTAATTTTGCAACCTCGTTTAACTCAAAACACTCTGATGATGAACATGCTTTTTTCATCACATCCGGCTCATTCAGCACATCCATCACGATCCTCGGGATTTTCCACACGAACTTACCAGACCTATGTATAAAATCGACAAGCATCCTATTCTCGATATCCCTGAATCCAGGCCAGCGACCTTCCTGTTCGAAGGCAAAGAAGTTACAGGCGAAAACGGATTCACTATTGCGGCCGCCCTCCATCAGGCTGGCCACCCGGTTCACAGTCACAGCCTGAAAAACCGCGAAAGAAGCCTTGAATGCGGCATCGGAAAATGCGGAGCCTGCGAGATGCTGGTCGACGGGCAGATAAAACGCATTTGCATTACCAGGGTTGATGGGGTGAAGGAAGTAAGGGAGATCCCTGCAAATTATGAGCCCAGCCCGGTGGAAGTAAAAAAAGACGAACGCATTAAAGTATTCAAGACTTCTGTTGTCATTGTAGGCTCAGGCCCGGCCGGGCTTGCAGCCCGTGAAGAGCTGAACAATCACAGGGTCGATTGCATTGTAATAGATAATAACGATAAGATTGGCGGACAGTTCCTGATGCAGACCCACCAGTTCTTTTTCTTTGAAAAGGAAAAGAAATTCGGGGGGATGCGCGGTTTCGACATTGCAAAAACTCTTGCGGGAGAAAGCCATGAAGGGATATTTCTCAATTCAACCGTATGGGATATCCTGGAAGGAGGCCGGCTTGCAGTCAAGAATATTCTTACCGACGAGATCTACTTTGTTGACAGTGAGTTCCTGGTTGTGGCATCCGGGGCGGTGCCGTTCATGCCGACGTTTGAGAATGACGATCTTCCCGGTGTGTTTACCGCGGCCGTGGTTCAGAAAATGATGAATAACGAATTCACGCTGCTTGGTAAAAATGTACTTACGGTAGGAGCAGGAAATATCGGCTACCTGACTTCTTACCAGCTTATGCAGGCCGGTGCAAAGGTAAAAGCAATCATCGAGGCCATGCCTTTTGAAGGTGGGTTCCCTGTGCAGGCCAACAGGGTAAGAAGGCTTGGGATCCCGGTACTGACATCGCATATCCTGCTGAAAGCCATTCCTAACGGGAATCACGACGGGATAGTTGGCGCGGTGGTGGCCGAATGTAAAAATTTCAAACCCGTTCCCGGTACTGAAAAACTTATAGACGGCATTGACGCCATCAACATCTGCACAGGCCTGGTATGTGATGACCAGCTCCTGATCAAGGGTAATGAAGTCTTTGGCAGGAAGTGTTTCGGGGCTGGGGATGCAATACGAATAGGGGAAGGCACGAGCGCAGTACTTCGCGGCAGGCAGGTTGCATACGAAATACTCCAGGAGATGGGTGAGAGGTACGATTATGATGCTTTTCTTTCCCTGTCAAAGGAATATATAGATTCGCAGCAGCATCCCGTCAGGGTGATCGCTGAGCCGGTTACGCCCGCCGTTGAAAGGATGAACGAAAAAGGCTTTGTGCTTATTGACTGCCTGTATGGGTTCGCCTGTAATCCCTGCGCATTTGCATGCCCTAACGGGGCCATCACCAAGTCATCCACCAGCACAGTGCCGGAAATTGATTTTGACAAATGTACCGGTTGCATGGATTGTGTTTACCAATGTCCCGGTCTTGCCATTTTTGGATATAACTTCAAAAAAGACTGGCTTTTCCTTCCCATCGAATATGAAGCTCAGGAGAAATCGGAATGCTTCCTGGTAGATAATAACGGCGACAAACTCGGGCAGGGGATCGTTGAGAAGATCCTGCGCAAACCGAATAAAACAAACATTGCCCGCGTGAAGGCAACAGACATCCATGGCGGGGACCTTGTGAAGGTGAGGGGATTCATTGTTAAGCCCGATTACCCCGACCCGATTAAGTTCAAACCATACAAGCTTGAATCGGAGGAACCCACCTACGTTTGCCATTGCGATGATGTGACCCTGGGCGAGATCATGGAGGTGATAGGCGACAGGAAGTTTATTTCGGTGGATGAGGTTAAACACACAACCCGCCTTGGGATGGGTGCATGTCGCGGAAAGCGTTGCATCAAGCGCCTGAAGACCCGGCTGGCCGGAACCGGGATCAGCATAGTGGGGGAACCCACACCACGTGGTCCGCTCTCGAACCAGGTCTCGATGGGAGAGCTTTATCCGAGGAATGCACACGAACAGGTCATAACTGAGATCAACGGCAAGAAAACAAGAAGAATAAAGGTCCGTTCACTGGTTGCCGGAGGCGGCATCGGGGGCAGCTCTTTATTCAGGTACCTGGGTGAGGCCGGACTGGAACCGGTATTGCTGAATTACGGGCGGGGTGCTTCATGGCGGAACATTGCCGGTGGCCGTCCGAATTTTTCGGTGCCTGAATTAAGCGATATCGCCAACCATAACCTTGAAATATTCAAAGAGCTGCAGGCCATCCATAACATCGATTTCAGGGCCATATTGTATGTGACCTTTGCCCATGATGAACAGATGTACCGTGCCCTGGAGGCATCCATGGCCTGGTCCGATGCATACATGGTCGGGCCCGGAGATTTTCTGAGGGAAATTTCCCCGAGGATGAATCCTTCCATAACCAATTATTCAGCGGCCCTGGTCACAAGAAATTGCTGGCAGGCTACCCCGGGAAGGGTCATAGACCTCATCCGCAGGATAGGTATTGAAAAGGGAGGCAAGGTGGAAGAAGATTGCCGCCTTGTGGATGTGAACCGTGAAAACGGACATTACAAGGTCCTTGTGATAAACCATCAGAAAGAATATGTTGAATATGAGACTGAGGTCTTTATCAATGCATTGGGGCCCGAAGGTGGAAAATTCGCCAAAACCCTTGGTTTTGACACAGGCCTTTATTCGGTAAAACACCAGGCATTCATTACCCGCCGCCTTCCAATGCTGGGGAATAACGGCAGCCCACTTCCTATGCTGATCGACCGGAGGAGATACAAGGGGTTTTCGGCAGTCTACGGGCAGCAGCTGGGCGAAACCGGGCAGATCATCGGCTGTGCTTCCCCTGCAGTCGACGCTCAGGAAGCCGAAAAGAATATAAAAGTCAATACGGAAGATTTTATTGAAATTGCTTCAGAAGTATTTACAAACTGGATACCCGAGCTCTCTTCAGTTGGGTTCCAGGCAATTTGGGCAGGATACTATGTGGAGCCAAGGATGGTGATCGACCCCGAACTGGGATTATTCCTGGGACTGAGGGGCCAGGGCTTTATGCTCGGGCAGTACCTTGCGAAAATGTATGTCGACAAATTGCAGGGCAAACCCACACCTTCATATTTTGAGAGGTTGAAACTCAGCGGGGACGGCATGCCGGAGAAGGCGTTTAAGTAGTGAAATTCAATCATCCTCTCACAAACAAGGCTTTGATAATATGTGAGGCCATTTTGGGGTTTTCCTTGAGCCGGCGTGTGGAATAACCAAACCATTCTTTCCCGAAGGGGACATAAACCCTCATGGCATGGCCTTTTTCGACAATATTTTTCCTGAGGTCGGGAGTTACACCGTAAAGCATCTGGAATTCGTATGCTTGTTTGGGCACTTTGTATTTTTCTATCAGTTTGTATGCTCCTTCAACGAGCGGCTTGTCATGGGTGGCTATGCCGGGATAATAACCGTTTGAAAACATGAACTCCAGGTCCTCCAGGTAATGATGGTTGATTTCCTGGTACTTCTTATAGGCAATAGCTTCAGGTTCAACATAGATGCCCTTGCAAAGCCTGAAATTCAGAGGCACTTCAACGGAATGAAGATCCTTCATTTCTTCCAGGTCCTGCAGCGTGCGTTTCATATAAGCTTGTAAAACCAATCCCACGTTCCCGGGAAATTCCTTCTTCAGTTTTCTGAATAGCTCGATCTCAAGGCCGGTACAGGGTGAATCTTCCATGTCGATCCTCACAAAATTGTTAAAAGAAGCGGCATATGCAACGATCTCCCTGATGTGCTTATAACAGAGTTCCTTGTCGAGGAGCAAACCAAAACTGGTAGGTTTCAGGGAATAATTCCCGTCTATGTTTTCTTTTTCAACTCTTTCGATAATTGACAGGTAGGCTTTTTTATTTTCAGCTGCCTGTTCGAGATTTGTTATAAACTCTCCCAGCAGATCTATGGTGATCCTGATTCCACCGGAATTGAGGTCCCTGCTCACTTTAATGGCATCATCAATGGTCTCGCCCGCAATGTATTTTTTTGAAAAAACCCATACAAGTTTCTTCGGCATAAAAGGGATCATCCAGGTAATAATCTTATTGAACATACGGCTGAATTTTATGGTCTTATATGTGCAAATACAAATATATCACTAATTACAGGTTTGGTAGTCACCAAATTAATTTTTAATTTTGCAGGCTTTTTCAAAGGAAGTGGAGAAGATGGAAAAATATCAGATCCAGTTCAGTGGATTGAAACCTGGGACATATAGTTTTGATTTCGATCTGGATCAATCGTTCTTTGATCATTACCGGTTTGATGATGTCACAGGAAGCAAAGTGATTGTGCATATTGATATGGAGAAGGAAGACCGTATGATCGTTTTCCGTTTCGATATCCGCGGAAGTGTCGATGTGTTCTGTGACCGTTGCGGGGATCCGCTTACAGTGAAGATTGAAGGTCAGCAAAGCCTGGTTGTCAAGCTTAGTGACCATAATGAAGAAGAAAGCGAAGATGTCCAGATCGTAAAGGAATCGGAGAGCAGGTTTGACCTGAGCCAGTTCATTTATGAATATGTAAGTCTTATGCTTCCGGTATACCGTGTTCACGGGGTTGACAGCAAGGGTAAAACCCTGTGCGACCCTGACATTTTGAAGAGACTTGAAGAGTTAAAGGAATCGCATGCTCCTGACCCGCGATGGGAGGTTCTGAATAAGCTCAGGGAAAAAATATAGTGTTATTAATATTATTAAATCTAATTTTGTATGCCACATCCGAAACGAAAAATTTCCAATCAGCGCAGGGATAAAAGACGTACTCATGATAAAGCTGAAAGTCCTACCTTTGCTCTCTGCTCTAATTGCGGTGCACCGGTTCTTTATCACAGGGTATGTCCTGAATGCGGTTACTACCGCGGGAAGCAGACTATTGAAAAGTCGGCTGCTGAATAATCCTGTCATGCAGGGTCATTCACCGATTAATTATTCAGTCGTTTAACCTAATTCTGACTAATGAAGATCGGCTTAGATGTATTGGGAGGTGATTTTGCACCAAATGCCACTATGCACGGTGCAATTATGGCTCTTAAGGAGTTGCCTTCCACCGACAAGATTGTTTTAATTGGGGACAAGGATCATATCCTTACCTTTTTAAAAGAAGAAAATGTAAGTCCGGCGATGTTTGAGATCGTGGATGCTCCTGATCTTATTGAGATGGATGAAAGCCCCACCAAAGCTCTTGTCAACAAGCCGAATTCAAGCATTTCGACCGGTTTCCGCATGCTGAAACATGAAGAGATCCAGTCCTTTGCCAGTGCCGGCAGCAGCGGGGCAATGCTTGTTGGTGCGATATACAGTGTTGGTAATATTCAGGGAATTATCCGCCCGAGTTCCCCTGCATATATAGCGAAGGAAAATGGCGGGATGTCGATTCTCATCGATGTGGGAACCAATCCTGATGCCAAACCCGACGTTATGTACCAGTTCGGTTTGCTCGGATCCTTGTTTGCCGAGCACGTGTATCACGTTAAGATCCCCAGGGTAGGCCTTCTGAACATCGGATCCGAAGAAAAAAAAGGAAGCCTTACAACCCAGTCGGCCTTCCAGCTGATGAAAGATTCAAAAGATTTTAATTTCATTGGAAACGTTGAGGGCCGGGAGTTATTCAGGGACAATGTGGATGTTATTGTATGCGACGGTTTCGTCGGCAACATTGTGCTTAAACAGGTTGAAGCCATGTACCGCGTGCTTGTAAAGCGAGGTATCAAAGATTCTTATCTCGACCGTTTCAATTATGAGATTTATGGAGGTACCCCTATCCTGGGAGTCAACGGGAATGTCATCGTGGGCCATGGTATCTCAAACAGTACTGCAATAAAAAACATGATCCTTCTTTCAAGGGAGATCATTGAGGCCAATCTTCCATCCAGGATCAAGCATGCCCTGGAGCAGTACACTATCAACAATATTTAACATTTTTTTCATGACCAGAATCAGAGCGGCAATTACTGGGATTCAAGGCTGGGTCCCGCCTTATATTCTTACAAATAAGGAACTGGAAGCCATGGTGGATACTTCCGACGAATGGATTATGAGCCGTACCGGAATCAAAGAACGTCACATCCTCAAGGGCGAAGGCCTGGGCACTTCCGACATGGCCGCTGAAGCTGTAAAAGCGTTACTTGAGAAAACCGGGACCAGGCCCGATGAGATCGGTATGGTAATCTGTGCTACGGTTACCCCGGATATGATTTTCCCTGCAACTGCAAATATCGTCTGTGACAAGACCGGGATCAAAAATGCTTTTGGGTTCGACATGAACGCTGCCTGTTCAGGCCTTTTATATGCCCTTGTTACCGCATCCAAATACGTTGAAACAGGCACAGTGAAAAAAGCAATAGTGATAGGTGCCGATAAGATGTCGTCAATCACCGATTATACAAGTCGTGAGACCTGCGTATTATTCGGGGATGCAGCGGGGGCTATTTTGCTGGAACCAACCACTGAAGAAATAGGTATCATGGATTCTATAATGCATTCGGATGGCTCGGGCCGTTTCTACCTGCATATGAAGGCCGGAGGTTCTGTAAAACCCCCATCCTACGAAACCATTGATGCCAAAGAACATTTCGTTTTCCAGGAAGGCCAGCCGGTTTTCAAGTTTGCAGTGACCAAAATGGCGGATGTTGCAGCAGAGATCATGGCCAGGAACAACCTGAAGTCTGAAGACATATCATACCTTGTGCCCCACCAGGCAAACCTTCGCATCATCGATGCAACCGCCAGGCGCATGGGGGTAGGCACAGAACAGGTAATGATCAACATCGAGCGTTACGGGAATACCACAGGCGGAACGATACCCTTATGCCTCTGGGAATGGGAAAACAGGCTGAAAAAAGGCGACAATATTATACTTGCTGCATTCGGAGGAGGCTTCACCTGGGGAAGTATCTGGCTGAAATGGGCGTATTAAAAGATAGCGGGATAATGCGATAGCGGGATTATCATCACGCCATCACGCCCTTCAAGTTTCTTATGGTTTTTCCCCCAGCAGAGTTTCTATAAACTTGCTTGTTTCATCGCAGAATTCGGTGTAATGCTGCCCGGTTCCCGGGCCTGAAAATCCTGTTTCAACTTTCCGGATCGCACCTTTCCTGTCAATAAACAAAGTAGTTGGGTAGGCCATGCGGCCCTCAAGGTTAAATAACACAGATTGAAGGGATTCACGGCCTCTTGGCCCTGCATAAACGAAGGTATAACCGGCACCCGTCTGGCCAATAAAGCGTTCCATCCCGGGTTTTGAAATTTCCAGGGTCTTATCTTCAAAACACAGAGCGACTATCTCAAGGCCTTTTTCCCTGTAATTCGAGTATATATCCCTGTAAAAGATAGTTTCATCAAGGCAATTTGGGCACCAGGTTCCAATAGCCATCACAATTATAACCTTGTCTTTGAATTTAGGGTCGTCAAGCGCGACTTTATCCCCGTTGATGTCTGGCAAATCAAAATAAAAAGGGCGGGCACCGGGTTTTACTTTAACCAGTTCATCCATCCCCGGAAGCTTGATGGATTCATTCCTTTCGGCAGTCCAGATGCTTTTCCATTTTGGGCTCCCCATAAAACGGCCATTCTCCAATTTCCCCTGAGGTGAGACATCGGCCGTGAGAATCAAAGTGTGAGCCCCGTCAATTGCCGAGATCATGAATTTGTTCCCTGAAACTTTCCCCTCCAGGTAACGGTAGTCGCCCCCGGAATTCAGGATCGTTCCTGTGATTCGGTTGCTGTCCTGCATGAATTCACCAACCATGATCGTGGAATCAGGGGTGTTGGCATTTTCGGTGATCTTCCATCGTCCGCTAAGGTTTGCAGAGGCCGGCTTATTGGCCCATGGGAAACGGTCGGTCACACCCGGAACAGCATAAAATGCATACCAGATGCCGGCTTCCTTCCCTTTCGGATAATATCTGCCGATAAGGGAATCATGCCTGATGATTGCAATTATCTCGGAAGTAAAAACAGGAAATTTCATAAATACCGTATCACCCGAAAGAGCCAGTTCATTGATCATAATGACCTCGCCTGCATTGGAAACCTGCATGACCTTTTGTCCGTCGGGTGTCAGGGCATAGATCATATTGAAGGGAAGGTCCATTTCGGGTTCCGCACTGTCGATCCGTATTACTCCCAGGTAGGGCCCCTGTTTCAGGATATTATGACGGATGCAGCCCCCTGAGAGCATTATGATCAGTGACAGAAGACAAATAAATTTTTTCATAAAGGATTTCCTATCTGTTATAAATTCCCTCCAATCTGGAGCTGAATCCGTAACCGGGAAATTACCCGGGGTTCATACCAATGACCTATTCCCTCACAAAGTGAGGCATGTCAAAAGGAATTTCCAGGGATAATTCAACCAGCCCCCTCAACTCCCCATCCACGATCCATGGTGTTTGGTATATCAACTTTTTCTTCCCTTTTTTTTCTATTGTATACACATTTTTAACCTTCTCATCCATGATCCTGCCGATGATCTTTTTTGAATTCTCGTTATGGCAGCCCATGAGGTCGCGGCCCAGAAGGGAAAGCTCTCCGGGCTTTACGAATGTGCGCTCTGCCATTGAATTTGCATAGATCACTTTTCCGCCAAGGTCTGTAACTATAACCGATCCATCCAGTTTTTCAATCCATTCTTCCATTGTGTCATCAATTAGATATGCATTTATTGTTACGGTTGCCTGCAGGTTTCAATTGCAAGTGGTTTACCATTTCTCCCAATGAATCCTTTCAGGCTTAAATTTATCCTTGGGGAGATCCTCTCCCGAAGGGTAGCCAAGGGGTATTATGGAGAACGGGCTGATATGTGCGGGAAGGCCAAGGATATTTCGAACATGAGCACTGCGGTCTTCATAGGGGAATAAGGCGCTCCACACCGCACCCAGTCCCATGGCAGAAGCCTGAAGAAGGATGTTTTGAGATGCTGCTGCAGCATCCTGGTACCAGAGGTCAGTGGCCCCAGCCTGCAGTTCAATTGTTGAATCACCGCAAACTACGATAGCGGCACCTGCTGTATAAAGCATTTTGGTGTACGGAAGGCCTTCGGCCAGGGAATCCATAATGGGACGCTCAGTAATGGCTATAAAGGCCCATGGCTGGCGGTTCCTTGCAGATGGTGCTGCCATTGCGGCTTTCAGCAAAGTCATCAGCAAAGAGGGGTCAGGCACCTGAGCTGTAAAATTCCTGACGCTTCTGCGCTTGAGAATGGTTTCCAATACGATCGCGGAAGAACCTTGCATAATGCAGAAAAATTACTCAAAAATAGAAAATACTTTAACACCATAACATGCATTTCATAATTTCACCGGGGGCTGTTTATAAAATTGTCTGCCGGAGAGCAGGGGATTAGCTAAAAGGAGCGATATTCACAGGCTTATTTTTCGGAAATGGAGAACTCAAATTATAAAATACTGGCTGTTGATGATAATCCCAAGAACCTTAAGGTACTGGCTGCTTTGCTTTCACCCCAGCACTACCAGGTTGATTATGCGTTCAGCGGCAAGGAGGCGATAAACATACTGGAAGTTGAAAGTTACGACCTCATCCTGCTTGACATTATGATGCCCGAAATGGATGGTTACGAGACCTGTGTCAGGATTAAAAGTATGTCGAAACACAGCCTGGTTCCCGTGATCTTTCTGACAGCCAAGACCGACACGGCCAGTCTTAACAAAGCGTTTACCAGCGGAGGGGTGGATTACCTCACAAAACCTTTCTCTCCTGACGAACTGCTTGCCAGGGTGAGGACGCACCTGGAACTTAAATCAAGCCGCCAGCAGTTGCTGGAGGTTAATTCATGGCTGGAACAGAAAGTGGAAGAACGCACCGAGGATTTAAGATCGGCTCACGAGGAACTGGAAAAGGCATACAGCAGCTTAAAATCCCTTGATAAAGCCAAGACCGATTTCCTTCACATGATCAACCACGAGCTGCGCACACCCTTGAATGCGATCCTTGGTTTTACAAATATACTGCAGGATGAAGTGGAATCTCCGGAAGTAAAGGAGCACGTTGAGTTTATTTTTTATTCTTCGATGCGGCTTGAGAAATTCCTTGCCGTTGTGCTGCAGCTTACCGAATTAATTGCCAGGGAGAAACCGCTCCAGAAAAAACCCGCCTCGCTGGGAAGAATACTGGAGTTTTGTCTCAATGATTATGTCTTGCAAACAGGCAAAAAAGGCATAAATACCCTTCTTGATCCCCTGCTTACCGAAGCCATGGTTGAAGGGAATGAGAAGCTGATCAGGAGCTGTTTCCAGGGGGTGGTCGAGAATGCGGTGGAATATTCACCCGAAGGCGGAGAGATCAGGATCAGGCTGATCGAAGAAAACGGGTATAAAGGCTGTGAGATTACCGACCAGGGACCCGGTTTCAGCGAGCAGGCCCTGAAAAACCTGTTTTCCCTTTTCGGGCTTGGGGGCGAACACATTGACGAAAATGTAGGGCTTGATCTCTGCCTTGCCAAGATGGCTATGGACGCTCACGGCGGTAAAGTCGAAGTGAGAAACAATCCCGGTTCCGGGGCTTCGGTAAAACTGCTTTTCCCGGGATAACCTGGATTGCTGGATAGCTGGAGGACTGGATAACTGGATCACTGGATTGCTGGATCACTGGATATCCAGTAATCAAGTCATCGGAGCGAAGTGCCATGTCCAGTTATCGGCGCGCAGCGCCTTATCCAGTTATCCCTAATCCTCTATCATTTCTCCTGCTTTTTTATCACGATTTCCCCAAAAAAACGTACCTTTGCACACTTTTTTTAAAGGATGAAAACAAAATACGCTGAACACCGGAACCTGGACCTGACAAGAATCGGGAGAGAAATCCAGTCATATTGGAAAGAACATAATACGTTTGAAAAAAGCCTGGAACTTACCAGGGGCAGGACCCCTTATATTTTTTACGAAGGGCCCCCTTCGGCCAATGGCATTCCCGGGATACACCATGTTATGGCCCGCACCATCAAGGATATCTTCTGCAGGTACAAGACCATGAAAGGTTTCTATGTCAGCCGTAAAGCAGGCTGGGATACACACGGCCTTCCCATTGAGATAGGCGTTGAAAAAAAACTGGGAATAACCAAAGAAGACATCGGCAGGAAAATATCCATTGAAGATTACAATAAAGAATGCCGCAACGAGGTGATGAAATACAAAGACCTCTGGGATGAACTTACGGTACAGATGGGCTATTGGCTGAATCTCGATGATCCATATATAACCTACGAAAATAAATACATTGAATCGGTATGGTACCTCCTGAGTAAACTTTATGAAAAGGGGCTGCTTTACAAGGGGTACACCATACAACCATACTCCCCTGCTGCCGGAACCGGCCTGAGCACCCATGAACTTAATCAGCCCGGGGCCTATAAAACCGTCAAAGACAACACCGTGGTTGCCCAGTTTAAAGTCATACAGGACGAAAAATCGGAGTTCCTTTTCAGGGATCTTTTTGGTGATGTATATTTCCTGGCATGGACTACCACTCCCTGGACACTTCCATCGAATACCGGCCTGGCCGTGGGGAAGGATATCACATACCTGCTTATAAGGACATATAATCCATATACTTTCCGTGAACAAACGGTGATCATGGCGAAGGATCTTCTTCACCAGTACCTTCCCGAAAAAAATGCCCAGCTTGAACTGGATGAATACCATGAAGGCCAGAAGAACATACCCTACAGGGTTGTTGCCGAATATAAGGGCGCTGATTTCGAAAACCTGCGCTATGAGCAGCTGCTTCCTTATGCCCGGCCAGAGGAAGGGGATCCTTTCAGGGTTGTCATCGGGGATTTTGTCACTACCCAGGACGGTACAGGCATTGTGCACATCGCGCCAAGTTTCGGGGCTGACGATTTCAGGGTTGGAAGACAGTATGGCCTGGGATCTCTTACCCTTGTCGACAAACAGGGAAGGTTCACTGAACAGATGGGCGAGTTTGCCGGCCGTTATGTAAAAGTCGAATATGATGATGACTGTTCAAATAAGGAATGCCCGCCTGTCGACATCGACATTATTGTCAAGCTAAAGCATGAGAACAAGGCTTTCAAATCTGAGAAGTACGAGCATTCATACCCGCATTGCTGGCGTACCGATAAGCCTGTGCTTTACTATCCGCTTGATTCATGGTTTATCCGCACTACTGCGTATAAGGATAAGATGATCAGCCTCAATAAAACGATCAACTGGAAACCCGAATCAACAGGCACAGGAAGATTCGGGAACTGGCTGGAAAACCTTGTCGACTGGAATCTCAGCCGTTCAAGGTTCTGGGGAACCCCGCTTCCTATCTGGAGAACCGAAGACGGTAAAACGGAAATCTGCATTGGCTCGGTAAATCAACTCAGGAAAGAAATTGAGAAGGCGGTGAATGCCGGTATAATGAAGACCAATCCCCTGGCTTCATATAAGGAAGGCGACCTGGCCGACTCAAATTATCAGACATTCGACCTCCATCGCCCCTTTGTGGATGATATTATCCTGGTAAGCGATGACGGGCGCCCCATGAACCGGGAGACCGATCTTATCGACGTATGGTTCGACTCAGGGGCAATGCCTTATGCACAATATCATTATCCTTTTGATTCAAGCCGCAGCCTGGAAAGCTTTTTCCCGGCCGATTTTATTGCCGAAGGTGTTGACCAGACCCGTGGCTGGTTTTTTACCCTCCACGCCATCACGGTGATGCTGTTTGATTCGGTTGCTTATAAGACCTGCGTCTCCAATGGCCTAGTGCTTGATAAGGCCGGGAATAAAATGTCGAAACGCCTTGGGAATGCGGTGGATCCTTTTGAGACACTTAGTAAATTCGGTCCTGATGCAACCCGATGGTACCTGATCACCAACTCCCAGCCCTGGGATAACCTGAAATTTGACATTGAAGGCATTACCGAAACACAGCGTAAATTCTTCGGAACCCTTTACAATACCTATACCTTCTTTGCGCTCTATGCCAACATTGATGGTTTTTGCTATTCCGACGACGAGATCCCTCTGAATGAACGGCCTGAAATTGACCGGTGGATACTGTCGGAATTAAATTCACTGATCCGTTTTGTCGATGAAAGTTACACTGAATATGAACCTACAAGGGCAGGCCGTGCAATTTCCGATTTTGTTGATGAACACCTGAGCAACTGGTATGTTCGCTTATGCAGGCGCCGTTTCTGGAAGGGCAATTATTCTTCAGACAAAATCAGCGCGTACCAAACCCTTTACACCTGTCTTGAGACCCTGTCACAGCTCATGGCTCCCATAGCACCTTTCTTTGCCGAACAGCTGTTTACCGATTTGAATCAGGTATCGGGCAGAAAAAAGACCGATTCTGTTCATCTTACAGACTTTCCTTCCGCCAGCCTGTCAATGATCGATAAAGATCTTGAAGAAAGGATGGAGATGGCACAGAAAATCTCTTCACTGGCACTTTCGATAAGGAAAAAAACCAACATCAGGGTAAGGCAGCCGCTGAACCGTATACTTGTCCCTGTTCTGAATGAAAAACTGAAAGGGCAGGTTGAATCGGTAAAGAACCTGATCCTGTCAGAGGTTAATGTTAAACGCATCGAATATATAACCGATACGGAGGGCATCTTATCCAAAAAGATCAAACCCGATTTCAAAAAGCTCGGGCCTAAATGCGGCAAGGACATGAAAATGATAGCCGAAGACATGAAAGGCTGGACTCAGTCGGAGATAGCTGATTTTGAGAGGAAAAAAACCTGTACCAGGATGTACGCAAACGGTAATTCATACACCTTTGAATTGGGCGACATCGAGATCCAGAGCGACGACCTCCCCGGGTACAATACAGCGGCAATGGGATCCCTTGTTGTTGCGCTGGATACAAATATTACCCCTGAACTGAAGAATGAAGGAATTGCAAGGGAACTGGTCAACCGGATACAGAACCTCCGGAAGGATAAAAAATTCGAAGTAACGGATAAGATCAGGGTGAAAATACAGTCACATCCTGAAATGGATGAGGCCGTGAATCAGAATAATTCTTATATTTGCAGCGAAATTCTGGCTCAGTCATTTACTGTTACGGGAAATTTAGAAGGTAACGACATTGATGAGATTGAGCTGACAGAAACAATTAAAACTAAAATTTCCATCCAAAAGGTGGATTGATTTGCAAACGGCAGGGAGCTAGATTTCTGTCGTTGTTTGTTTTAGAATATTAACGTGACGCGCTATGAAAAAAGCAACAGCACCGGAGAAAGCAAAAACAAGGTATACCGACGAGGAACTTGATGAGTTCAAACAGATTATTCTTCAGAAGCTTGAGAAGGCCCATAATGACCTCCAACTTCTTACCGATGCCTACACAACGGGGAATGAACATGATACCAACGATACTTCGCCTACCTTCAAGGTTCTTGAAGAAGGGTATCAGGTTTTTTCAAAGGAAGAGAACAGCAAATTTGCCGCACGCCAGGAAAAATTCATCAAATCCCTTGAAAATGCTCTTATCCGCATAGAGAACAAGACCTATGGCATATGCAGGGTCACGGGAAAGTTGATTCCCAAAGACCGTTTACGCTCGGTACCCCATGCCACCCTGAGCATTGAAGCCAAACGCGTACAAACTGCACCCTCTGTTGTTCAGAAGCAGACTACCGATCTGTTGGATCACGAAGAATGAAAAAAGCCGTCTGGATAGTACTTCTGATCCTCCTTGCAGATCAGATCCTCAAAATCTGGATTAAATCAACGTTTTATCTCGGGGAAAGCCATCCTGTAATCGGCCATTGGTTTTATCTTCATTTTACAGAAAATGAAGGGATGGCCTTTGGGATGAGACTGGGTGGGCAATGGGGAAAGCTGATCCTGAGTATATTCCGCATTATTGCGATCACAGCCATATTCTGGTGGCTTAAAACTGCAGCGAAAAAGGGGGCAGGGACCCTGATGATCGTTTGTATTTCCCTGATACTTGCAGGAGCTATCGGCAATATTATAGACTCTGCTTTTTACGGCCTCATTTTCAATGAAAGTTCATATATGCAACTTTCCACCCTGTTTCCTAAAGGCGGGGGGTACGCTTCTTTCCTGCATGGGAAGGTGGTTGACATGTTTTATTTTCCGATCATTGAAACCAGGTTCCCCAACTGGGTCCCCTTTTACGGAGGGGAAGATCTTGTCTTTTTCAGACCCGTTTTTAATATTGCCGACTCGGCGATAACCACGGGTGTGCTTTTGCTGATTGTTTTCCAGAGAAAGATATTCCCGAATAAAGTGACTGGTGAATGATTTTAGTCACTGTTAACTAGTCTCTAGTCACTATTCACTGATTTTATTTTACCCTTATCGTACTTCCAACCTTCAGTTTCGAATTCGTCTTGATTTTATTCATGGCACAGATCTCCTTGACGTTGGTATGGTATTTCCTGGCCAGGTGGCCCAGGGTATCCCCGTTTTTGATCTTGTGGTAAACGGCATTTCCATTATAATCGTTGGGATAAAAAACCTTTTTGGTGATGGGGAAACTTCTTGTTATAAGTTTCTGGTTGTCGAAATCTATAACCCTTAAGGCATCCATCGGAACATCTTTATACCTCAGTTCGAAATGACAGTGGGGGCCTCGGCTTCTGCCGCTGGAACCGCCGAGGGATATGGGATCCCCTGCTTTCATGACCTGGTTTACGCGCACAAGGAGTTTTGAATTATGGGCATAATAGGATTCTAGCCCGTTATAATGCCTGATGATGACCAGGTTGCCGAAACCACCACGGTTGTATTTGGCATAACGAACCACGCCATTGAAGGCGGCCCTCACGGTATCACCCTTGTTGAGTTTGATATCCAGGCCCTTGTGAGTGTATGTAAAGCCACGGAAAAGGTGCCCGTATACCGGCATATGAAACGGATGGATAGAATCGACAAGTACCAGAAGGGTATCCTTTATGGAGTCCCTTTGCATCTTATATGCAAATATTTGGTCATTGATCCACTGGTTGCTGAATATCCCGGTAGAATCCTCCTCGATACTCATCATCACGGGTTCGTTCTCAAGATATTCCCAGGTATAATTTTTAAACAGCAGTACAGTCCCGTTCTTCATTTCAACGGTATCGATGATGGCATCGACATTCCGCTGTCCGAATGACATAAATGGAATAAAAACCAGGGCAAGCAACCACTTCTTGCAAATGTGCATTTTATAAAACTTGTTAGGGTTGGGTAATTCAGAAACGCTAAAATTGCGGATTTATTCTTTCTGCTCTTGTTCATTTCGCCAAATTAGCTTAGGTTTGTATAAATTTTCCACAGGTATATGCAAGCAAAAGTATCAAGTAAAGAACTGATTAAGGGGAAGATATTACAGATCATCGGCCCCGTTATCGACGTGGCTTTTAATGAAGGAGTTGCTCTCCCGAATATCTATGATGCTCTTGAGGTAAAGAATGAAAACGGGGACGTGATCGTTCTTGAATGCCAGTATGACATAGGGGAGAATACCATGAGGACCATTGCCATGGATTCCACCGATGGTCTCCGGAGGGGTATGGACGTAGTTGAAAGGGGAGGCCCTATTTCAATGCCTGCCACCGAAGATATCAGAGGAAGGTTATTTAATGTCATCGGGAATCCTATCGACGGCCTGGGTGATGTTTCCAGGGCTCATACTTACCCCATTCACCGTGACCCGCCGGCGTTTGACCAGCTTACGACGACCAAAGAAGTTCTGTATACCGGGATCAAGGTTATAGACCTGATAGAACCGTATTCGAAGGGTGGTAAAATTGGTTTGTTTGGCGGTGCCGGCGTTGGCAAGACGGTAATCATCATGGAACTCATCAACAATATTGCAAAGAAATATTCCGGGATGTCGGTGTTTGGCGGCGTTGGGGAGCGTACCCGTGAAGGGAACGACCTTCTCCGTGAAATGATTGAATCGGGGGTAATACGATATGGGAAGGAGTTCCTTGAGGAAATGGAAAAAGGCGGATGGGATCTCTCAAAGGTTGACCGCAAAGAACTTGCAGAATCCCAGGCTACACTTGTATTCGGCCAAATGAATGAACCTCCCGGGGCACGTGCGCGTGTTGCATTATCGGGTTTGACTGTTGCCGAGTATTTCCGCGACGGGGACGAAAAGTCGGGAGGCCGTGATATACTGTTCTTCATTGACAATATTTTCAGGTTCACCCAGGCCGGTTCTGAAGTCTCGGCTTTGCTCGGACGCATGCCTTCGGCAGTAGGTTATCAGCCTACATTAGCAACAGAAATGGGGATCATGCAGGAGAGGATCACCTCAACCAAAAGGGGCTCCATCACCTCAGTCCAGGCTGTTTACGTTCCTGCCGACGACCTTACGGACCCGGCGCCTGCGACTACTTTTGCCCATCTTGATGCCACTACGGTCTTAAGCCGTAAAATTTCCGAATTGGGGATTTACCCAGCCGTTGACCCCCTTGATTCCACTTCGAGGATACTGTCACTGGATGTGGTCGGTGAAGAGCATTATAACACAGCACAAAGGGTGAAAAGGATACTTCAGAGGTATAAGGAACTGCAGGATATTATTGCCATTCTTGGTATGGATGAGCTTTCCGACGAAGACAAACTGGTAGTTGCCCGTGCAAGGCGCGTCCAGAGGTTCCTGTCACAGCCTTTCCATGTTGCCACCCAGTTCACCGGTATTCCGGGGGCGTTCGTCAATATTGAAGACACGATCAAAGGCTTCAATATGATTATGGACGGCATGGTTGATGAATATCCCGAATCGGCATTTAACCTTGTTGGAACAATAGAAGAAGCCATCGAAAAAGGGAAGAGACTGATGGCCGAGAGTAAATAGGGAAAACCATGAAAGTAGATATTATAACTCCCGACGCCACCCTGTTTACCGGCGACCAGGTAGAACTGGTGCAATTGCCCGGTATTGACGGTTCCTTTGAAATCCTGAAAGACCATGCCCCCCTGATCTCAATCCTGAAAAAAGGCAGGGTCAAGCTTCAGAATAAAAACGAAAAGGAGCAGTATTTCGAAATCAACGGAGGGGTTATTGAAGTTCTCTCCAACAAGGTTCTCATTCTTGCGGAATAATTCCGGATTTGCCTTATGCGACGTTCACGAGCCATATTGATACCGGCCTTCCTGCTGATTATTTTCGGAGGCTGTTATAAAAATGAACCAGTTCCTATAGCCGCATTCACATTTAAAGGGACCAATGGTTTTAAAATACCATGCAAAGTCACGTTCATCAATAATTCCGAGAATTCGTATGCCTGGGTATGGAACTTTGGGGATGACTCTACTTCTTGGGCAAAAGAGCCGGTTAAGATCTACACCCGTCCCGGAAAATACATTGTAACCCTGAGGGCTTATACTGAGAGCCAGAAAGAATGGGCATCCACAGCCCAAAACGTGGTTATCTCAGATACGGTAAAATAAGAAAGGCTGCCCTGTTTGAGCAGCCTTTCCTGTTAATTCCTGCAAGAATCCAATCCTGCATCTAAAAATCCTAATAGAACCTCAGCCTGGAATCAGTGATTTTAGAAATTTTCTGAAGGGCAGGATATAAAGAGCTGGCAGCGCGCTGCTCAAAAAGGGATTTCTGCATCTGTATATCAGAAAAATAGTCATCTTTCTTAGGGGCATCGTTTATACCGTCAATGATTGCAGCATAAGATCCTGAGCGGCCTTTAAGCGGGCCGAGAAGTTTAGCAAAAGGTGATGTGAAGAGTATTCCAACAACGTTGGCATCGCGTGCAATCGCGGCGCGGTTCATTCCATTAAAGCTGATCACTGCTGTATCAACTTTTGACTTCATTTGTGCCGCAATAGCATACAGGTCTTTTGTGCCTTCCATAACCTTTGCAAGCTTATCTGCTTCCAGATTCACTTTCTTGTAGCTTCTTACCGATGCTTCGATACGGGTCTTTATATTATCCAGAGGGATAGCTCCTTTAGGGGTTGATGATTTTAGTATTGCCACCATATATTTACCCTGGAGGTCAAACACGGGAGAGATGTCCCCAACCTTTGTATTCTCAGAGAAAGCCCAGCGAACAACTTCTCTTCCATTTGGCAGGCCCATGACCGTGTTATCGGCTTCTCTCAAATTAGGAGCCTGGCGTTTTGAAAGGCCCTGCTGGGATGATGCCTTGTCAAAGGCTTCGGAGGTCCTGTACTGGCCTGCAAATGCACTTGCCTTGGTATAAGTGTCCTGGTATGTCTGGTTACTGGGCTCAACATTTCTGGCCACAACTGCAACCCTCATCTTTTTCACGGGTTTTGATTTATCGTCAAGTCTGAAAATGGCATAACCAATCCTCGTTTCGAGAACCTTGATTTCTTTGGGTTTCATTTTCAATCCGGCATTATAAAACAATGCATAACCGGCATTTCCATCAACAATTGCTTTAAGTTCACCCCCGTCATCTTTTGCCGATCCGAAATCGGAAACATTTCTTGCAAAACTGGCGAGCATGTCGGGTTTCTTCTTCAGAATTTCCATAAGGCTGTCGGTCTTGGCCTTAGCCTGCTCCTTGGTCCGTTTGATCGCTTCGTTACCAGGGCTTGAGAAGGCAATCAGGCATTGCATGCCTTTCATAGTATCGGGACGGTCCTGCATGTCGAGGAGCTTGGCCATCAGCCAGACATTATTTTGTTCAAATGGCTGAACGATGGTGCCCACCTTCGAATCGTAAAGCAATGAGTCTAAACGGCCTGCAAGGACTCCCTTTTTTACAAAACCGGTATCGTATTTTTTATCCGAATTGGCATTCATGAAAGTGATTGGATCAGGTGAAGCCAGGAAATCTTTATATAGTGAGACAACGTCTTCGGATGTCCTTTTACGGTCGGCCTGGCTGGGGAGAACGTCAAAAGTAATAAAGTCAATATCGCGGTAGGGTTCTTCCTGATAAAAGTACTGAATGTTATCATTATAAAATCCCTGGTAATCGGCATCGGTTATTTTTATTGTGCTGTCGGGTATATCCATAGGATTCGGAGAAACGAACCTGAGCTTCATGCTGCGGTTTTTATTGATATAATCCTGCTTGATGAAAGCTTTTGGGATATAAAATGATTTTGATACCAGGTTGGTGAATTTCGACTCCTGGCGGTCGTCCTTAATGGCTTTTTCAAAAGCCAGCCATTGTTTCCTGGCTTTGGGTTCCATCTGGTCGAGCTGTTTCAGGTAGTTCAATACGATTGCAGGATCGTAAACCCCGGTTTTAGGATCTTTAAAATACTGGAGAATATACCTGTGAGGTTGTTTCCCCTGGACCTGGTCAAATAGTTCTTCAGGCGACACAACAAGACCGATCTCATCATATTCCTTACCCATGATAACTTCTTTGATCAGGTTATCATAAACACCCTGACGGATTTGAAAAGCTTCCTGGTCGGTAATCTTTTCATTACCCCGGTTTTCTTTTTGCATGTCCAGGGATTCTTCAACTTTTGCGGAAAAATCGGTATAAGGGATCTCCTCACCGTTAACTACGGCTATGTCGTTTGTCCCTTTTGCCCTTCTCTTTCCGAAATCACCAATTACAAAAGCAGCAATAGCCACACCTACAATGATAACCGCGAGGCCTGATTGCTTTCTGATAGTTCCAATAATCGCCATTATTCTTAGTTTTAAAAGGAGTGCAAAGGTAGGATTTTTTTGGAAAACAGCAAAGAGAATTACGATTTACGTCAGGCGAAGCCGAAATGAGCACCAATAAAATCAACAATGATTCGAATAATTAGAAATCACAATTTCCGGCCGGCTTCAAAAGAAAATTCGTAATTCGTAATTCGTAAATTGGAAATCCTCACACCGAATCTTTCTTCACCATCATCTGCCCGGTAGGGTTTTTGAAATTGTAACGGGTGAAGGTTTCATCCGATTCAAGGTCATTGCCGTAAAGAATTTTCCCGGGTGTGATGATCTTTATAGGGTCATTATTATAAATGCGGTGGTTACGTTCATCCCAAACCAGGTGTTCGGTATTGAGTTGTTCGTTCTTCAGCTCGTTCCTTACGATAACATTTCCCCTTCCTTCCATATACCCTTTGAAATCAAACCTGATCCCGTAAAGAGCTGACAAGGTTGATTTAACCCGCATTATAGAATCGTACATGACAAGTTTGACCCCCCTGGGGAAGTCCATCCTGGGGTTTTTTCCCCCGTACTGATTCAGCAGAGGTGCCGTAAGCCTGGCCTGGACTTTGCCTGAATCGCTGAACAGGATCTCAACATTGACTGCCGACATAGACGGGTCTTCCGAGCTGTGAAGTTTGATTGAAGCTGCTTCTTTTTCTTTGGTACAGGCTGAAAACATAAGGAGGATCAGCTGAAGAATAGCCAGAAGCCTGATAAGCCGTGGAGGTATAACTGCTTTCACTTCATTAAAAATACTTCCGTTTATGGAACCAGCGTTCATAAATTGAAAAACCAAGAACGAATTTAAAGTACGTTTCCTTGATAAGGTCACCCTGGACGGTACCCCGGGAACCAAATTGTCCGCCTATATTCATCATGGTCTTCATCCCGCGTAAAGGGAGCCCGAAGCCTATAGAGATACCATATTCATTGAGCTGGCGACCCCTGAGCTGTAAGTAGGTGCGGTCAAAATAAAAGCCAAGCCGGTACCTGATCCTGGAAAAATAACTGCTGTAGTTGTCGGCATTCGGGACGAATTCACCGCCAACCGATATTTTATAGCTGTTTGCAAGGGAATCGTTCAAACCAAAAGCCCTGAAAGACTTCCAGTTCTGATAACGGTAATCGACAGTGACCATGAAGTTATCGGTCTTCTGAAATGTGAGTCCACCGCCGGCCATCCATGGCAGAAGTATCGCCCCTTTATAGGAATCCAGGATGGAAATTGTATCTTTTGGATATTCCACCCCGCTTGAGCTGATAAGGAAGGTGTTTGCGATTCCGCTGGCATGGGAGGTGATGCTGGTGGTTGGAGCGAAGACTGCCCCGACAATGACCGACATTTCCCTTTTCAGCCGGATCCTGTATTGAGCTCCGAAACTGTAGTAAAAATCCCCGACATTGATATAAGCATCAGTTTTATAGTTCATGGTATGAAGGGAGTCGTAAAATAACACAGTTGCTTCCCTTGTCATGTTCCCGAAGAGGTAGGAGACATTCACGCCTACCGACAAGTCCTTCGTAACATTAAATGCGTTTCCCCAGAAAAAACGGTTTACACCGCCAGAACCGGTGTATAGCCTGAGAATGGTCCCGGCAGTCTTACTTTCTTCAGGACTGATAACATTGTACCCGACATCACTGAAAGGGACAAGCCCGAGAGCTGTTTTCCACCATTTGGTCACGGGGATCCCAAAGGTAAGATAGCCAAGGGAAGCATAGGATCGGGAAGTGCTTTGAAGCCTTGAAGTAAGCTTCACCGACTCGGAAGTGAACCCCCCTTCAAAAACAAACGAAAGGGAATCGAAAGCCGTATAGGATGCAGGGTTTGTATAATTTATATGAGTCGAACTGCGAAGTGCTATGCCGGTTTGGCCAAGAGAGAAATTCCAGGCATTGTTGTTCCCGCTCAGATCGCCGATACCGAACCTTGAGTATGGGGAGGCAATCCGGATCTGGGCATACGAACCTGAATACATACACAGAATGAACAATGGAAGCAGCAGGTATTTTTTAGTCATTCGTTCCGGCATTCAGTTCAAGTATTTGATATAAGCCTTCTATTACTATATTTGGGACTGCAAAGGTCTTACTTTTTAACCGCTTATCAAAATATTTAAGATCACCTCCGCTAAGGATCACCTTTAACTTCCTGTTTTTCTGAAGATATTGGCAGATTATCCCATCCAATTCGGCCAGTGTACCGTTGATCACACCCGATAAAATGGATTCATTTGTTGTGGTCCCTGTAAGATCGGCACTTTTCTTACCTGATATCAACGGTAATTTGCCGGTAAAAGTATTCAGGGCCCTGAATCTCATCTGAATTCCCGGGGAAATACTGCCTCCCAGGTATTCTCCCCGGGAATTAACGAAGTCACAGGTAATACACGATCCGGCAGTGATAACCAGTACAGGATATCCGGGAAAGCGCAGGTGCCCGGCAACAGCTGCAGCCAGCCTGTCTTTGCCAAGAGTTCCCGGGGTTTTATAAAGGTTCCTGACAGGCAGGGGCGTATGCTCGTCAAGCTCAAGCAGGCCGAATCTCTTGTCCAGGAATTTTTTTACTGAAGGCGGATAAGACGTTACCGATGAAAGGATGCAATGTGTTATCTGCGGATATTCCTGTACCAGGGATCTGACTGCCGGGAGACTAATCTCAGGCAGCATCCTGATGTCTTTCAGCCTGCCCTTGCTGAAGACGGCAAGTTTTTTATTGGTATTTCCAAGATCAATGACGAGGTACACTTTTATTTACGATTTACGTTCGGCGAAGCCGAAATGAGCACAAATAACATTGACAATAATGCGAATAATTAGAATTACGAATTCATTTACGATTCAGGAAGGAACAATAATAAATCGTTCTTCTTCAAACGGACGTCAAATCGTAAATCCTTACAAAGGTATTGGAAATTTAAAAAAACTTCCTATTTTTGCACTCCCATTCTCAAAATAGGGAGATGGCGTCGTAGCTCAGATGGTAGAGCAGAGGACTGAAAATCCTTGTGTCACTGGTTCGATTCCAGTCGATGCCACTGCCAAATCACCCTAAAGCCCTGATTCAGCAATGTTTCGGGGCTTTTTTACGCCTATTTGTGCCGGAATTGATATGGAACTACCCTGAACCATCAGGACTAATCCCCCGTCAAGAAGCACCTCCAGTCTACTATTCCTTTGAAAGTAAATCAGGGTTCAGGAAAGGCCCCACACAATAATCATTGTACCCCTTTCTTTTCACCAGACGGCCACGAGCTGGGTTTTTCCATTCAATTCAGCCCGGCCCGTTATTGAGGTTTAATTGCTTACAGAAATGCTGAACTATGAATCTTTTTTATCAGGCAGGCTAAAATAAAACGTACTTCCTTTTCCTGCCTCGCTTTCGATCCAGAGTTTACCGCAGTGTTTTTCGACAAATTCCTTGCAGATTATTAACCCCAGGCCGGTACTTGGTTCTTTATCAGTTCCCTTTCGCCGGGTATCTTTATCAAGCCGGAATACGTCGGCAATCATTTCTTTACTCATCCCAATACCCGAATCCTGAACAAAAATCTCAACCCATCCGTCCGGCCTAAGTTTTGCAGCAACACAAACCTGCCCGCCTTTAGGTGTGAACTTAACGGCATTGGAAGCTAAATTGCGAAACAGTCCGCCCAGCATTTTCTCATCTGCGTATACCGGCAAATCATCAGGGATCTCATAATGTATGGTAATGTCTTTTTTCTTTGCCGCTTCCTCAGCCAGCACCATATTCTCAGGAAGCCAGGGCTTCAATAAAAATGATGATGGGTTAAAAGATATTACACCTCTCTGCAATCGCGACCATTCTAAAAGGTTTTCGAGCAATATGAAAAGATTGGTCGCAGACCTCCTGATACTCCCTGCAATCTTTTGAACCTGGTCTGGTGCCATGGTCGGGAGATCCTCTTCCATCATCTGGGCAAAACCAAGAAGGCTGCTGAAAGGGCTTCGCAGGTCGTGGGCAAGTATGGACAGGAATTTGTCTTTTTCGGCATTAAGCAAATGCAGTGCTGAATTTTTTTGTTTGATTACTTCTTCCTGCTGCTTTCTCCCGGTGATATCCCTTCCCAAAGTTGAGGCGCCTATCACCTCATTGTTCTCATTTAAAATCGGATTAAAAAAACCTTCATAATAAACAGGCTCGGCATCTTTGAATATACCTAAAGATGAAAAGGATTCCCCTCGAAAAACACGATCATAATCTTGTTTAGCAGCTTTTCTGGCTTCATCCGAGCTGATGCATTCCAGGAAATTCATCCCTTCTTTAATATCGCTGTCATTAAAGAGTTTCATTAAATCTGCATGGACTTTATTGAAAAGAAGGTATTTGTAATTCCTGTCAATACTAAAAAAGAATGTGTCCTTCTGACTTTCGATGCTGGACTTCAAAAGCATCTGGGATTTTTTCAGGGTCTTTTCTGCATCTTTGCGTTCGCTGATGTCCCGAACAACAAATATCACATTTGCAGGATCCCCTTTGGCATCCCGCACAAATTCACCATTTACTTCTATATCAAAGGTGCTTCCATCGGTTCTCAGGCCCCTGTATTCTGTTGGCACCAAGCCTATCCCCTGGAACAAATTCAGAAAATTCGACATGGCACGTTCCCGATCGGCAGGGTCAAGATATTCCATCATCGAACGCCCCAGCACATCTTCCCTGCGGGCTATTTTAAACAAATGCAATGCAGAATCCGAAACCAGCAGGATCTTTCCCTTTAAATCGGTTACCGTGACATCGTCGGGAGAGGCATTAAGGATGGTAAGATACAGTCCTTCCCTGTTTTGCAATTCAAGAATTTCTTTTTCATATGATGATTTCAGGTCATCATGCTCTTTTTGCAATAAACGCAACTCATCAATGAGTTCTGCTCTCGTTCTGGCCTGATAATTCATTCCTGCCTCATTTTCAAATAGTAAAGTTAAGGCAATTAATGATTATCACCATAACGAAAGATAAAATATTATACGCCTGGAATAATCGAAACCTCCTGCTGTTCCGGGACGGCTTGTGAGTTCCTGCATCTTGAAAATTGAAATAAAGGAGGTGAAAACAAACCTCATTTCACATCAAGGAATGTAACGATACCGGTGTTGAGTTCATAGTAGGCCCCCAGAATGAGTAACTCGCCACGGTCGGCAAGGTGTTTTAACAGAGGTTCAGAAGTTCTCAGGGCAACTACATTGTTCCTGATATTGGCCCTGCATGTGGCTTCGGCATCTTGTCCTCTGGTGGCTTTAACGGCCGGCCCGAGTGCATCCATGATGGATTTTATATGACCGGCGGTGACCGCAGTATCGCGTGCGGCAGCGATAGCGCCGCATTTCTCATGCCCGAGTACTACAACCAGCGAAACATGAAGGTGTTCAATCGCATATTCGATGCTGCCGATAGTATGTTCATCGGTAATATTACCGGCTTCCCTTGCAACGAAAAGATCGCCCAACCCCTGGTCAAAAAGGATTTCAGGGCTTATGCGCGAATCTGAACACCCCAGTATGACAGCAAAGGGATGCTGGCCATTGGCAAGTTCTTTTCGCCTGACAGCATCCTGACGGGGGTGTAAGGTTCTTCCTGAAACGAACCTGGTATTACCCTCTGCAAGCAAGCGTTTCGCTTCTGCAGCTTTGATTTTCCCCACATCCCCGTCCTGCCCCGACACAAGGTTGAAACCGGTGAAACAGCTTGTGAGAAAACAAACCAGGATAAAAGGAAGATAAATTTTTCGGGTTTTCATAATTCAGTAAATATGCTTTCACCAATTTTCTTTCTTTAACAAATTTAAACATAAAAATGCGAAAAACCACTTTTTAACAGTTTCCTAAAACCGTGGAAGATATCCGGGGTTTTCGGGGAATGACCTTAAACGGATACTTTTAACTGAATAGTTTCGTTTTTGATGTAATTGTCACAAAACAAATTGAAATAATGAAGAACGCAGTGTTTGGTTTGCTTGTTTTTTCCCTCCTGATGGTTTCCTGCAAAAAGAGTTCCACCAGCCCGGCTTACACCCCCGATTGCAGCGGCGCTGCAAAATCCTTTAGCAGCAATGTGCTGCCAGTAATCCAAAGCTCCTGCGTGGGATGTCATTCGAAATATTCCAATTATTCGGGGATAACAGCAGATAAAGCTGCGATAAAAAGTACTATTGTCGACGGGAGCATGCCCCAGGGCAGTTCATTGTCGACAGCACAGAAGAACAGCGTTGTATGCTGGATTGATAACGGAGCCCTTAACAATTAAATAGCTGCCCTTGCCTTAGTTTAACTTATAAAGGCCAGAAGTAAACCTACATCTGTTGCCCGCGCATTGCGTATCTCTGCCTGATCTCAGCTTCTTTACTCTTATCGGTGATAAAAATCACCGTTCTTCCACCGTCCAGCACAATAGGGAATTTATCATGAACCGATCCGGTTTCCAGCTTTAAATGAGGTACATTGAGCCGGTGGTTTGTCAGGCTCAGCCGGTTGGCCAGCACATCATTTTTCCTGTTTTTGGTATTTTTCAATGGGGAATTTTTAATATTTGCTACAAGATACACATTTTTTGCGTCATTTGCTTTATTTTCAGGGATTTATTTTAAATATTCCCGGGAAATTCCATCACGGGACCAAATAAAAAAGAAAGAGGCCATCCCTTATGGGACAGCCTCAAGATCTGTAAATATAGCAAACGGTATAGCCTAAGCTATTTTAACGTTTACTGCATTTAATCCTTTTTTTCCTTCCTGAAGAGTGAAAGTTACTTCATCGTTTTCCCTGATTTCATCAATAAGGCCTGATGCGTGCACAAAATACTCTTTGTTTGACTCTTCGTCTTTAATAAATCCAAATCCTTTACTATTGTTAAAGAATTTGACAACACCTTTGTTCATAATACTATAATTTTTAATAATTTGTGCAAAGATACAACATTATTTACTACAATCACTAATTTATTATATATTTATTATCTGAGGTGAGGATTTACTTCTGAAATCATCATCAAAACATGGGCGGCCGACCAGCTGAAATTTTCAGCATTCATACCTTGCCCTGTAAGAGGGTTGTAGTTTTCCCTTATGGGCCGGGCAGGATCGGAGAGGCCTTCGCAGTTTCTGAAAAGTTTATTCATGAGCAGCACCGCTTCTTCACCGTATCCATATTTCATCAGGCCCTTGATGGCAAAGTATGCCTGGTCGAGCCAGACCGGGCCCCGCCAGTAACCTTTTTCAGGGTTAAACCCCGGATTGTCGGCAGCCACAGTGGGAAACGGGACAAAAGTATTGAATTCCTCACTGCTCATAATCCGGTTGCGGATACGCCGGGCCTGCTCCTCTGATGCAATCCCTGCCCACAGAGGTATCCATCCGTTCGGTTCAGGCACAACGACAGCTCGTTTGGTTGTCAGGCGAATGTCGTAGAAAAATCCTGATCTTTCATCCCACATTATAGTGCGGATCAGGTTCCCCAAGGTAATAGCTTCTTCATCCAGGGTTTCGGCAAGGGCGGTTTCGCCCAGGGCCGTTGCGAGGGATGAAAGGCAGCGCTTTTCAACAAAAAGATACGAGTTAAGGTCTGCACTTTCCTGGTCCATGCTCCAGGCATATGAGTTATTCTGCACCATACGGGCGCTGTCGAAACGCACTGCATTATCCCATCCGCTTTCCCAGCGCGCCGCCTGCAGGGTACCGTCGGTTGAACCGTATTCGCACAAACCGTTATGGTCATGATCGCGGTTTTTATACCACCAGTGATGGTATTTCACCAGCCGGGCGAACATTTCCCTTGCAAAACAGGTATCGGAGGTTTGCCTGAAGATCTCCGCCACGGCCCATGCTGCCAATGGAGGTTTTGTGTCACGGTAATTGTTTTCGGTGCTGTCGATGAAAATACAATCGGCTACCATCCCCGATGAATCCTGGTAATCGAACATAGCACGAATATTGTTCTTTGCAAGTTCAGGGGCAATACCGGCAAGGGCATAGGCCTGCTTCCAGCTGTCCCAGGCCCAGAACCCGGCAAAGTCCTTGTACGATGGATACACCCCTTCGTGTTTTAATCCCCCGGCAGGTCCCTGGCGGTTGTTCAGTAAAGTAAAAATGCATTTTGCAGCGAGGGAATTGGCAAGGATCAGACCAGTATCATTCTTGTATGAGGATTTCCCTGTTGCCAGGGCCCATCGTTCGAGCACTGAGAGGTATGCCGGCGAATCGGCCCTGAGCTTCCCGGGGGGAGGATATTCTGTACCGGTCTGTGCCGAAGCCGCAGATCCCAGCAACAGCAAGCCTGCAAAAAGCGGTTTTACCAGGTTGTGCAACCCTGGCAGAGTGAACATGCTCATACTATTTAACTTCGATATGGGCGGTCAGCAAAGGAGTTGAGGAATCAGGGCCTATAAGTAAATCGTATCCCCCGGGCTCAACGGTATAATCCTGCAGGGAGGGGTCAAACAAGCGAAAGTCATTCACCGCAACTTTAAGGATAAAAAGCTCTGTTGAAGCATTCAGTATGTTTTTACGCAAAAAGCCGCAGAGGGATTTCAGGGGCCTGTCAAAACGGGAATCCTTCTTCCGCAGATAGACTTGTACCACCTCGTCCCCGTCGAACGGCCCTTCGTTTCTCACTTTTACTTTAAGATTTATGGTGTCGGCGGATGAATATTGCGGTTTATCCACACCGGCTTCCAGGTATGCGAATTTCGAATAGCTGAGCCCAAAACCAAAAGGCCATATGGGTTCCCCGATAAAATATTTGTATGTTCTGCCTTTCATGGAATAATCGGTAAATTTAGGAAGGTCATCCGCTGACTTATAAAATGTTACGGGTAACCGCCCGGCAGGATTGTATTTTCCAAACAACACTTCGGCAACAGCTTTGCCCCCCTGTTGTCCGGGATACCATGCTTCTACTATAGCCTGTATCTGTTCGGCTTCCCGTTTTACAGCCAGTGCGCTGCCGTTTGTGAGGATGAGGATAAGCGGTTTTCCCAGGAATGCCAGTTTTTTTAACATGCTCGTTTGATTGGCAGGCAGGTCGAGGCTTGTGCGGTCGCCTCCGCTGAACCCTGGGATGTTCACATCCATTTCCTCTCCTTCAAGATAAGGGGAGATCCCGCCAACAAAAACAACGGCATCGGCCTTACCTGCTATCTGCAAAGCTGCGGCTTCCAGTTCGGCAGCCGTTGGTTCAGGAACAGTACTTACTTGTTTCTCCCGGGAGTTGATTGCAGCATCTTCAAGTCCGTCAACGCCTTTCGCATAGAGCACCTCGGTTTTGGTCCCGGCGGCTTCCCTGATGCCGTTCAGGATGGTAACAGGATTTGAAGGTTTCCCGCAGTAATTGCCCAGGAGCACCGAAAGCCTGTCGGCATAAGGCCCGATGACAGCCAGCTGTTTTATTTTTTTTCCGAAGGGGAGGGTGTGATTGTCATTCTTAAGAAGGACCAGGCTTTCTTCAGCCACTTTCAGCGCAAGCCGGTCATGATCGGGAGTATTATTGTCGGAGGGCCTGATTTTTGCATACGGCACAAGTGAATCGGGATCGAAAAGCCCCAGGCGGAACCTCGCGGTAAACAGGCGTTTCACCGAAACGTCGATCTCCGCCTCGCTTATGTAGCCTTTCTTTACAGCATTTACCAGGCTGCCGTATTCATCTCCGCAGGTCAGGTCGCAGCCGGCTTTCACTCCCAGGACGGATGCCCTGACTGAATCGGGCTGAAGCTTATGCCCGTTATAAATATCCCAGATCGCCCCGCAGTCGGAAGTCACATAACCCCCGAATCCCCATTTCTTCCTGAGGATCTTATCCAGCAGGAGGTCGCTTGCTGTGCAGGGTTCATTCCAGAAGCGGTTGTAAGCTCCCATTACCGAATATGCCTTCCCGTAACGCACAAGGGCCTCGAAGGCGGGGAGGTAAGTTTCATAGAGGTCCCTTTCGCTGCACCAGGCGTCAAAGCTGTGCCTGTCGGGTTCCGGACCGCTGTGAACGGCGTAATGCTTGGCTGTGGCAATGACCTTGAAATACCGGGGGTCGTTTCCCTGCAGGCCTTTCACAAAAGCAATGCCGATGCGGCTTGTCAGGAACGGGTCTTCACCATAAGTCT
>Ga0194053_10000172_pt1 | contig 49894 bp, 52 predicted proteins | sample SepL228m_MetaG_FD_161684 | JGI IMG/M metagenome (GOLD analysis project Ga0194053, IMG submission 161684) | Anoxic zone freshwater microbial communities from boreal shield lake in IISD Experimental Lakes Area, Ontario, Canada - Sep2016-L227-8m | ecosystem: Environmental > Aquatic > Freshwater >...
AAGCAAGGCATCAAAGACTACAAGCAACTACACTTCCAAAAACTTCGTAATTAGTCACCAGAGAGAAATATTCTTTTGGCACTGGAACTCCTCATACCCCGTCAGCTTGCTGCGGGGTAGTTGATTTTAAGATTAAAAACCGCAAGTTTGGCAGGAGCCAAACTTGCGGTTTTTTCTTTTCTAAATAAATGTTATAATTTTTGTAGTATTTTATAAGCACCAAGTCGTAAATGAAAAATAAAAAACTTTTTCTTTTTACCTTTCTTCTTTTAATTGCAGCTATTTTTGCTGGAAGTTCTTTTCGTGATTTCAAAATAGAAAAAGTGACAGCTGATACCAATTTGCCAGGTTGTAGTGATAGTTTGATCGGTCGCCTCAGTGGCTATATCTGGTCTGACAATATTGGCTGGATTAGTCTTGGAGAAAATGAGGGTACTTATGGTGTGGGTATAAAATCTGACAAAAATCTCTGTGGTTATGGCTGGGCAGATAATATCGGCTGGGTATCTTTTAATGCCCTGGATTTAAATAATTGTCCTGCTGGTGAATGTACAGCCAAAATCGATGGCATGTCTAATAAAAATATTTCTGGTTGGGCCAGAGCTTGTGCGGGTAGTACTGATGGCATGTGCGGGGAATATACTGGTAGTGGAAAAATTCTATCTACTTCAACCGTGACGACATATGTTACTAAACCAGCGGGGGATACTTGGGTACAAAAGACGACTGTTAATAGAAATTGGTCTGGTGTAGCCATGTCCTCGGATGGAAAACTCCAAACGGCGGTTGTTAATGGTGGCAAAATTTATTTATCCAAGGATTATGGAGAGACTTGGACAGCAACTTCTACTAATCGTATGTGGACCAGTGTGGCCATGTCAACTGATCCATCTACAGATGGAAAATATCAAACGGCAGTGGTGAATGGCGGTTCGATCTACACTTCTTCGGACTATGGCAATACTTGGACGGCCACTGGCTGTACAGGATGTGGAGCTAGTTGGAAAAAAGTTGTTATGTCCAACAGTGGGCAATATCAGGTAGCTATCAGTGATTCGGCTCTGGCTGGCGTATCGCAAACTTATGGCGCGAGCTGGACAGTTTATGATATGGGCGCAGATCCACGTGGTGTGGCTATTACCTCAGATGGCAGTAAAGAATTTATGGCCGTCGATGCTGGTGGTGATGGTTTTTTGGGTATATCAATAAATCATGGTTTAACCAATGGCTCTTGGCCGACGGTCAATACTAGTTTCAGGAATTTCGATAATTTCAATGTTATGCAGTCATCCGCAGATGGTTCGATACTAACTGGTCTTATGGCTGAGGGAACGATATATATATCAACCACTACTGGAAGTAAGTGGACACAACTTGGCTCTCAGTACGCACAAATGAGTTGGACAGATGTGGACATGACTGCTGATGGCAGTGTGCAGGTGGCAGTGTCTTGGGGAGACACAGCGACTCAACCAGGCGAGGGCAGAATATATGTTTCCACAAGCACCGGTTTGTATTGGGAGAAAAAAACAGCACCAGCTGGTGGTTGGACTGGTGTAGCAGTTTCCGCTGATGGCTCAGTTATGACTGCGGTTCAAGAAAACGGCACAATTTATACTTCGATTTCTCCAAATAAGAGAATAGAGACTAGTACCACTGTGGTTAATGTTCCTCAAACAGTCACGACTACTACTGGTGGGTACGGAGACAATTGGTTAGAGAAAGCGACAGACAAGAATAGAAACTGGGTTGATGTTGCAGTTTCACGTGATGGTGTAATGCAAGCGGCAGTTGAAAAAGGTGGTTATATTTACGAATCAAACGATTCTGGTGATTCTTGGACAGGGAAAATGACCGATGTAAACCGTGGCTGGCGTTCGATTGCTGTATCTGCAACAGGTACATATCAACTGGCTGCTGGTTGGGATGGGGTTTTTGTTTCAACAACCTCGGGCAACACCTGGGTGAATGTTAGTAAAAATTTAGCGGGTTCAATGTGGACATCGGCGGCGATGTCTGCTGATGGTAGTAAACAAATGTTTTCAGAAAATAATTATTATGGAGACATGGGTACCGGTTGTGTTTATTATTCTACAAATTATGGCAAAACTTTTTTATCCGAAAGTGGTCCTGGTTGCACTGGTTTTTATGACACTTATATTACTCAAAATGGCTTGATTAAATCTGTGGTTGGTACTTGGGATATTGATAAAGGGGCTGGTTGGGTTAGTGGTTACAGAGGAGTTCCTTATGGTTATAAAGTAAATACCTCTATGTCCAGTAATGGTACTGTTAGAACGGTTGTTGCTGGTAGTGATCCAGATTTGGTTGCAGGTTTTACTGGCCTGACTCCGTCTAAAATATATACAACAAAGAATTCTGGTACAAATTGGTACCAAAAAACTCCTAATTTAGACTGGCAGGGTGTAGCAATGTCTGCTGGCGGCTCGATACAGGCTGCTGTGGTTAGTGGTGGATATCTATATATGTCTACAAGTACTGGTGATTACTGGTATCCAAGGACAAGCGATGTTGCCAGGGTGTGGCGTTCTGTGGCCGTATCGGACAACGGTAGTATTCTGACTGCAGTTGTTTACGGAGGTAAAATATATGTTTCTAAACCAGTGACCTCAACTAGTACAATAAATGTTCCAACCAATGTTTCAACTTACACTCTAGTTGATATTGGTGGAACACCAGTAACTACCACAGTAGTAAGAACTATCACTGATCCAGCAAGCTTAAAAGGTTCACTCAATGGTGGTTGGGATGGTTGGATTTCTCTATCAGGTACAACTACAGCCCGCGAAAAATATGGCATATCTGGACTGTCAGGTGACGCTCTCACGGGTTTTGCTTGGGGTAGTGATGTTTTGGGATGGCTGGATTTCTTTGATGTCAAGATAGATTTTGCTACCTGTGCGAATGGAGAAGTAAAAGATGATAATGGTATTTGTTGTCCGGCCACACTAGAAAATAATAAGCTGGTTACAACTATTACAACTGGTCTCTTGGGTCAAACAATCAGAAATACCTACTGCCAGGTTTGTGCAGGGGAAAAAGTGGAGGTAGACGGACAGTGTTTGTGTCCAGATGGCAAGGAAGATGTGGCTGGACAATGTGTCACCGTCTGTCCGGAGGACATGACATATTATGATAGTCAGTGTATTAGTATTATAACTTGTGAACAATTGGGTAAAGTGACTTATCAAGGTACTTGTGTTCCAAGCTGTTTAGGTGGATCAGAAGCCGTGAATGGTGTATGTGAATGTCCTGCTAATGAAAAAATGGAATTTAATATTTGTGTACCGGATTGTGAAGCTTTGGGTAAAGTCAAATCAACAACTGGGGTGTGTGTGGATGTCTGTCGGGAAGGAGAGGTGTTGTTTGAAAATGAATGTCGAACTGTTTGTCCAGATGGCACCGTAGATTTTAGCGGCCAGTGTATCACCACGAGCTGTCCATTGGGGATGGTTGAGTCAAATGGTGAGTGTAAAGATGGATGTACAGATGGTCAGGTAGCTCAAGATGGTATTTGTACAGATGTGTGTTCAGATGGCTTAGTAAAGTTGGCTGGTGTTTGTGTTCCGGAGTGTCCATCACAATACAGAGAAGTAGCCGGGGAGTGTGTGATTATTTGTGATGAAGGCAAAATAGAGAAGAACGGTCAATGCGTAATAGATTTAATAGATTGTGGAGAAGGATACAAAGATAATGGTGATGGTCAGTGCGTATTGGATTGTTTACAGGGATACAAAGATTTTGGTAATGAATGTGTTTTGGATTGCGCTGTGGGCTATGTTGAATCAGATGGAATCTGTGTCAAAGACTGTGGTTTGGGTTACAAGGCAGATGGTGGACAGTGTGTTTTGGATTGTCCGGAAGGTCAAATTCAGTCCGAGATTCCTCCACCAGCGCACTGTGCTCTACAGTGTTCAGATGGACAGGTAGAATCATATGGTGAATGTACGAATATTTGTGCTGATTGGCAAGTGAATGTAGATGGAATTTGTCAGGATGGTTGTGGTGGAGGTGAAGTTGATGACAATGGTATTTGTAAAAATACTTGTACCCCGCCAGAGGTTGAATTTAATCAAGAATGTATCGCTGGTTGTTTAGATGGTTACGAATCAGTTGATGGAGAATGCAAGAAGATCTGTCAGGAGAATGAGTACAATTTCATGGACGAATGTCTCATTGATTGTCCAAATGGATATACCAAAGACGAAGCTAATGGAATGTGTAATCTAGATTGTGATCCAGGTTATAAAGATGTAGCTGGACAATGTGTTATGGATTGCGGTGATAAGATTGAGTCAGATGGCGTTTGTCAGGATCAGTGTAATGAAGGAGATATTCCAATCGATGGTAGATGTGTTAAAGATTGTCCAGAAGGGCAGGTAGAATCCTCTGATGGTACAGACTGTGTTGATAATTGTTCATTAACTGAAGTGGAGAACAGTGGTCAGTGTGTGGCGGATTGTCCAGAAGGGCGAGCTGAACTCTTGGGTGTTTGTGTTCAAGGTTGTCCGATTGGGCAGACTGAAAATGCTGATGGAAAGTGTGTAACTGATAAAACAATTCAATATTGTGGTGGAGTTAGACCTTATGGCTATGTTCGTTCCGGAGCATCAAGTGTTAATAAAGCTTTGGTTACTCCAAGCACAAAGCTAGTCTGGTCATTTATGCCCGTCAAGACTAGAAGTAAGGATTTAAAGGTTTGCGAGTGGACATGTAAAGCTGCAAATTCCAAGAATATTTACTCTCGTGGTGGTAACCGCTGTTTCAAAAACACTATTATTCTAGATTAAAGAATCATTATTTGTTATTATTAAATTATGAAAAACACTATTAAATTACTTTTTGTTACTTCTCTCCTTGTTGGTGCTGGATACCTGTATGCTTGGACTGGTCCGACCGGTGTTCCACCAGAAGATAATTTGCCAACTCCAATCCATGCTGGAGATGTTGAACAAACAAAGCTAGGTAATTTGATATTGGGTGATGACATGTTGCTTGATCAACCGACCAGGGCAAAATTGCAAGTAAATGGTAACGCCCTTTTCGGTGGACGAATTTTCTCCACGTCCAATGCGACTGCCACTTTTTCTGGAGGAATTAATTTGACCGGTGGATGCGTGGCAATTAATGGGGTTTGTGTGGGTAATGGTTCAATTAGTAATAATGGTTGGGGTACTACTTCTACAGATTATTGGAAATCTCAGAGAGATATGTTTTCGACCACCTCGGCTGATTACTGGGTTACCACCAAAAGTCTCGGATCTGCATCCCAATGGACTACTTCTGGTGCAAATATTTATTATACTACAGGAAATGTGGGGATCGGAACCAATGCGCCAAATTCTAAATTAGATGTTAATGCAGGTACTACAAACTATGACCCAACTCTGACCTTTGGGGCGCCATCAGCTATCTCGTTTGAAACGGCTGGAGTTGAGCTGAGTCAAGGTGTCTTCACTGCTAGCCCTTGGGCATACTGGATGCAAGCTAAGGTAAGTAATAATACTGCCTGGCCAATAACATTGAACCCACTCGGAGGTAATGTTGGTATCGGGGTAGTTAATCCAACAGCTACACTGGAAGTGGCTGGTCAAGTTAAAATAACTGGTGGTGCACCAGCGGCGGGTAAGGTTCTGACATCTGATGCAAATGGAGTGGGAAGTTGGCAGGCGCTGAACACAGGCAATCAAGGTTTAGGTTTTAGTATATCTGATAAGCAGGCAGCTTATGATACTTATATAACAAATCCGATGACTTATACATACACTTTTACTGCTTCCAAGACTGGAAATGTTTTGATTTTGGCAAAAGGTGATATTTCTGGTAATTACACCGCAACAATAAAATATGTTTTGTCGGTTGGGGGGACTGAGCTTGATTATGCGCGGTCAAATGTGTTGAATAATGTTGGTGGAAGTAGAGCATTTACTTTAATGGGAACAATACCGGTGGTAGAAGGCACTGCATACACTGTGAATGTTACAGCCAGTGGCTATTCAAGCGAAAAGATGTATAACACAAGAGTAGTAGTTATATATTAAAGTTTGGTAATATTAAAACCGCGAGTCCGACGAAAGTCAGGCTCGCGGTTTTTCTTTTTATTGTTTGAGTGTTATAATTTAGCAAGTAATTTAACTTTATCTATTAGCAAAGTTAAACCATTTATTAAAAACATTTTAGCAATCAATGAAAAATAAAAAAATCTTTCTAACTACATTTTTTCTCCTGATTATATCCATCTTTGCCGGTGGGTTTTTGAGTTCTGTGAGAATAAATAGTGTCGAAGCTGATACTAACTTGCCCGGTTGCAGTGGTGTCCTAACAGGACGCCTGGGGGGTTATGCTTGGTCTGATACTATTGGCTGGATACATTTAGGTGAGAACCAAGGAGAATACGGTATTGGGGTGAAAAAGTCTGCCACAGACAATGCTATATCTAGAGAATTGTGTGGATATGTTTGGTCTGACAACATTGGTTGGATAACTTTCGACTCTACAAAATTGACTGGTTGTCCAGACGGAACATGTACTGCCCAAATTGACTCAAATCAGAATCTTTCTGGTTGGGCCAGAGCCTGTGCTGGTAGTATCGATGGTGGATGTGGCACAGTTTCCCGAACTGATGGTTGGGATGGTTGGATTTCTCTAGCCGGTAAAACTATTGATGGAAAAAGTAGTTATGGAGTAAAAAGTGGAACCAATAATCATCTTCTTGGTTATGCCTGGGGTGGTAGTATTGTTGGTTGGATTGATTTTATGAATACCACCACCAACAATCCTGGCGGTAGTTGTGGAAATAACGAAGCGCGCGATGATAATGGTGATTGTTGTGCTGGTGATAAAATAATTCCTAGTGATACTGGAAGCTATTGTGCGGCCTGTGGGGAAGGATTAGTAAATAATAATGGCCAATGTGTTTGTCCTGAAGGGGCAGAATTGGTTAATGGTGAATGTGTAAGAGTTTGTCCTGACGGACAAGAGGTTGTGGGTAATGGTTGTGCCAACATTGTTATTTGTGGTGCGGGACAAGAAAAAGTTGGTAATAACTGTGTGGATATCCCCGTTGGTGGAGGTGGTACGACTGGTGGTGGAACAACCGGTGGAACTACTGGTGGAGCAACAACAAAGTCTTGTCTTGGTTCGGCCCCAACTGGCTACGTTAGAATTCTGAGTGATAAATTACCTATTAGTGCTACAGACAAGAATTGGACCTTCGTGCCAGTTTCTACTAGCGATGTTGATTTAAAGGCTTGTGATTGGACTTGTAAGCCGGCTGATACCACCTATACTTATTCTCGAGCGGGAAGTAAGTGTGTACGAAATAGTATTATTATAGATTAATCATTAATAAATATGAAAAACACTTTTAAATCACTCTTACTCCTTTCAATATTTGTTTTTGGTATCGGCTATATCTATGCCTGGACTGGTCCAACAGCCCCAGCGCCAGATAAAAACGTAGCCGCTCCACTCAATGTAGGTGCAAATCAGCAAATTAAAGTTGGTAACTTAATCCTTGGAGAAAATATTTTGGGCAATGAATTAGCCAAGCTTCAAGTCAAAGGGAATGTTCTTATTGTGGGAACCACTACCATAATCAATGGATCTCAAGGAGCTGGAAAAGTCTTGACATCCGACGCCAACGGCGTGGCGAGTTGGAAGACCCCAGCTGTTCAAGAAAACATTACCCCTCCAGCCGACCTTGGTCCAGATTTTGTTTATTTTAGTAATAAGGAAATAGAAACCAGCGGTAGTATTCCAACCGCTCAAACATTTTGTGAGGGTATTGCTTCCACAAATAGTTATAAAAAAGGCTACGTTGTGGCCTATGATGATATCAGTGGTAAAGATGTCTTTACTTGTTGGCTCTATGGAAAAACTGTTTTTACTAGTTACAAAGTCTGTATAGATGGTACAACCAAGTGTGTTAACACACCAAACCTTAATGTCGTCATCAATCATAAAAGATCTACTGGTTATGTCACAGATACATATGTAAACCAAACTGCTTTGGCTAATTGGTCTTCAGGAAAGCTTGTTGTTGGAAATAATAACATAACCCTTAAAATGGGAATAAACTATTGGAACCTTTGGGGCGATAATGGAGACGCTGATCCGGTTACTTGTACTCAGGGTGTGCGTGATGAAATCATTTTCCCGGATGGAAGTAAACTAACAACAGACGATTGGATGGATACATCAATTAATGGCTATTACACAGGCTATTTGACACAATCTGGAATCAAGTACGTCTGGGTTAGATCTTCGGCTTGGGGAGATTGCGCAGCTGTGACTGGAGGAAGAATACTAAAAGTGACTGGGGTGGAATAATTACAAAGAAAACAGACGGGTTTCGCTCTTGGCCGAACAAATTATTATTTGTTTTAGGCACGCGAAACCCGTCTGTTTTCTTTTGTCTGAATCAATAATCTGATATAATTACAGAAGTAATTTACAAAACTATTTATGATCATTCAAGATAAACAACTGCAGGAGTTCATTGCCGATTCCGGCTTGGTGTCCAAGACAGATTTGGATGCTATTGCCAAAGAAGCTCTAGAGAAGGGCCAGAGTCTTTCGGATATGTTAATCTCCAAGGGTAAAATGACCGATGATGATCTGCGACGTACCAAAGCTTATATTTTGGGTGTACCTTTTGTGAGTTTGAAAGATGAAAAAATTCCGTTTGAAGTCTTATCTCTGATCCCGGAACCGATTGCTCGCAAAAACAATGTTATTGCTTACAAGAAAAATCCTGACTCTTTAGAGGTGGCTATGCTTGATGTAGGGGATTTGGTCTCACTCGACTTTATCAAGAAAAAAGTTGGTGTAAAACTGTTGGTGCGTCTGACCGATGGGGATTCTATAAAAAATTCTTTACTACAGTACCAAAAAAGTTTGAAAGCGGAGTTTGGTGATTTGATTCAACAAGATGCTCAGACTTTGAAAATGGCTTCGGAGGCTGGTGCTCCAGAATTGGGTGAGAAGGATTTGAAGAAATTAGCTGAAGATTTGCCAGTTGTCCGCATTGTCGACACGCTTTTGAAACACGCTATCCTACAAGGCGCATCAGATATTCACATTGAAGTATTAGAAGATAAAGTTCTTGTCCGCTATCGTATCGACGGTATGCTTCATGATGCGATGGTGTTGCCAAAAAACGCAGCTGAAAGTGTGACTGCCCGTATCAAAGTTTTGGCCAACCTTAAACTCGACGAAAAGCGTTTGCCTCAAGATGGACGTTTCAAAGTAGAACTCACCAACGAAAAAGTTTCTTTCCGTGTGTCTATGATACCTACCTACTATGGAGAGAAAACAGTTATGCGTTTGTTGCGTGAATCAGTCTCTGGTTTTACTTTGGAAGCGATGGGTTTTCATGGTGAATCACTAGAGCGTATTTATGAAGCGACCAAAAAGGCTAACGGCATGATCCTCACCACTGGTCCGACTGGTTCCGGTAAAACTACCACCCTGTATACTATTTTAGATATTTTGAATGAGACCGATGTGAACATTGCGACCATTGAAGATCCAATTGAATATCAAATGCAGAGAGTTAATCAAACTCAGGTCAAACCAGAAATCGGATTTACTTTCTCCAACGGCTTGCGCTCTCTTGTGCGTCAGGATCCAGACATTATAATGGTAGGTGAAATCCGCGATAATGAAACCGCTTCTTTGGCAGTGAATGCTGCTCTGACTGGTCACTTGGTCCTCTCCACACTTCACACCAACTCCGCCGCTGGTACTATTCCTCGCATGATGGATATGAAGATTGAACCTTTTCTACTCGTCTCTACCCTCGATGTAGCTATTGGTCAACGCTTGATTCGTAAACTGGCCCCAAGTAAAGAAAAATACAAATTAAACGCCGCCGAGATTGAATCATTAAAAAAGGTGGCCAACTTGGACAATGTTATGCGTTATCTCAAGGCAGAAAAAATTGTCAAAGAAGATGCGACTTGGGAAACTGTGGAAATGTGCAAAGCTGTGCCAAACACTGAATTCAAAGATGGTTACAAGGGTCGCGTCTGTATTAGTGAAGTGCTGAAGATGTCACCAACTATTCGTGATTTAGTGATTAAGGGCGAGACATCACAGAAGATTGAAGAACAGGCTAAGAAAGAAGGAATGATGACAATGATTGAAGATGGAATATTTAAGTGTGTTCAGGGAATAACTACTATTGAGGAGGTTCTGAGAGTGGTCACAGAATAGAAAAAACGGTCTGCAGAGCAGACCGTTTTTTCTATTCTGCTTTCCAAGCAGTTTTGATTTTCTTTGCCACTTCTTTAGCTTCACCTTCTTTGTATTTTTTATCTACTTCCCAAACCTTTAGACCGTCACCTTGGTGGCGGGGGACAATGTGCCAATGAGCATGGAAGACAGCTTGCCCGGCAGCATGATCGTTGTTCATAAAAACATTTATACCACCAGCGTTCATTGACTTCTTTACTGCAATTGACGCCTTTTTTAGTGTTGGAGCAAACTTAGTTAAATAGGCATCAGAAAATTCATAGATATTGGCGAAGTGTTTTTTGGGTATAACTAAAGCGTGTCCGGGGTTGACTGGTGCAATCGTGAGAAAAACAAAGGCATATTTATCTTCGTAAATCTTGCTATCAGTAGGTATTTCGCCAGAAACTATCTTACAAAATACACAGTCCGAAGCCGGTTTTTTCTTTAAAATTTTCTTTTTATCTTTATTCATGAAATAATTATAACATGAAGCGCCATATGCTATTAATAGTCATTTTTCTTTCCCTATTGCTGGGGATTTTATATTTGGCCAATAGAGACAAGCGTGAGGTTATAGTATATGAGAATATAAAACCAGCGATAATTAAACCTGAGATTATTCATCTTGGTTTTGTGGGTGATATGATGTTAGACCGTAGTGTAAAAATCAGCATTATGAAAAATGGGGGAGGCGATTATCATTTTCCTTTCGCCAAGATTCAATCGACACTCGATCAATTTGATTGGTTGTTTGGCAATCTCGAAGGCCCGGTATCTGACAAGAAAAATATTTGTGGCTCAATCTATTCTTTCCAAATGGCGACTACCGTACCGAGTGTTTTGGCGGATGTTGGTTTTGATGCCGTGTCTGTCGCCAATAATCACATGATGGATTATTGCCAGTCAGCTTTTGTTGATACCTTGAAACGCCTCGCGTCATCTAGTCTGGAATATGTCGGTGGAGGAAATAACTACGACGAAGCTTACACTGTTAAAAGTTTTGAAGTAAAAAAACTTAAAGTGGCAGTGATGGCGTTTAGTGATTTTGGTAAAACTTGGACGGAGAAAAATAAAGATGAACCAGGGGTGGCAAAAATTGATCAAAACAAAATCTGTCAGATGGTCCAGGATGTTCGTCCAGATAATGATTTGGTGGTGGTATCACTGCATATGGGGGATGAGTATAAGACCGAGTCAAATACTTATCAAAAAACCGTGGCCGAAAAAGCCATTGATTGCGGGGCAGATATTATTGTGGGGCATCACCCGCATGTTTCCGAACCTTTAGTTCAATATAAAGATGGCTGGATTACCTATAGCCTCGGCAACTTTGTTTTTGACCAACCGTTTTCTGAAGAAACGATGAAAGGTAATATTTTGAATGTGGTAGTAGAAGGCAAAAAGTTAAAAACGGTAGAGTACTGGCCGTATAAATTGAATAGTTTCTATCAGCCGGAGTTGGTTAAGGAGTCTAATTAAAAGTGCTATACTGTCTCCATGGTTAAATATCGTGTCAGAGCCGGTCGCACTGCCAAGGGATTGGAGAAATATTCTTCTCTGATTCAGATTTTGCTTGGTGAGAGAGGAATCAATACCGATGAAGAGGCAGAGAAATTTTTTGCACCAGATTATGAACGTGATTTGCATGATCCGTTTCTTTTGCCAGATATGGACAAAGCGGTGGAGAGAATTTACTCGGCGATTGATAATCAAGAAAAAATTGTAATTTTTAGCGACTACGATGCCGATGGTATTCCGGGTGGTGTGGTATTGCACAATTTTTTTACCAAGATTGGTTACACTAATTTTACGAATTATATTCCACATCGCCATCGTGAAGGTTTTGGTTTGAATACTGGAGCGGTGGATGGTTTTGAAAAAGAGAAAGTAAAACTAGTGATTACAGTAGATTGCGGAATTACTGATATTGAAGAAGCGGATTTACTTAAAAAACACAAAATAGATTTGATTATTACAGATCACCACCTGCCTGGTGAAAAACTACCTCACGCAGTAGCGGTAGTTGATGCCAAAAGACTGGACTCTAAATATCCTTTTAAAGAACTGTGTGGAGCCGGTGTGGCTTTTAAATTGGTTCAAGCTTTGATTCAAAAGCGTGATTTTGGTTTGAAGCCGGGCTGGGAGAAATGGCTGCTTGATGTCGTGGGGATTGCCACTTTGTCAGATATGGTGCCGCTTTTGGGTGAGAATCGCGCTTTGGCGTATTATGGTTTGAAAGTGATTCGCAAAACTCCGCGCGTTGGACTACAAAAGATCTTTCGTAAGATGAAAATTGAGTTGGAGACCATGACCGAAGATGATATTGGTTTTAGTTTGACCCCACGCATTAATGCTGCTTCTCGTATTGGTGAGCCAGAAGATGCTTTCAAAATGTTGGTAGCCACAGATGAGCTTGAGGGTGATAAATGGGCGGAACACTTGGAAGATTTGAATAATTCACGCAAAGGTCAGGTAGCCGCTATTACCAAAGAAGCGAGAAAGATTATGGAGGAGAGATATACCGAAAAGAAAAAAGTAATTGTGATTGGCAATCCAGATTGGAAGCCAGGACTACTCGGACTCGTAGCTAATGCACTTCTTGAAACCAATGGTGGCGCGGTGTTTGTCTGGGGTAGAGAAGGGGGAGAGAATCTCAAAGCTTCATGTCGGGCTGATGCCTCGGTCAATGTGGTGGAACTCATGAATTTGGTCCCCAAGGATGTGATTTTGGATTTTGGTGGACATCAGGCCTCTGGAGGTTTAACTATCTCAAGCGACCTCGTACACACGCTGGAGGACCATCTAAACATTGCTTACGAACAAGTGGCTAGTTCGATTGAAGCAGCCATGCTCGAAATTGATGCGGTGATTAGTCCCGAAGAATTAGTGCCAAGTTTGTGGCAAGATCTGGAAAAGTTTCGTCCGTTTGGTGTGGGTAATCCCAAGCCAGTGTTTTTGGTCAAAGGGGCCGAACTAGTTTCTGTTAAAGCTTTTGGTAAAGAAAAGAATCATACGGAATTAATTATTAAAACCGGACGAAGTACTGTCACGGCCATTGCTTTTTTCTGTCTGCCTGATTCGTGGGGGAGAGAATTAAAAGTGGGTGATAAAGTGGACATGGTGGTGAACTTGGAAAAAAATGTTTTTCGCGGAAGGACAGAGAAAAGACTTAGGATTGTCGAAGTTCTGTAGTATTTGACAAAACCTGTAATTACAGGTATTATCTTTGACAGCAAACCCTTGATTGTTTCTCATTGTTTGAGAGATATAAAAAATTAAGGAAGCAAAGAATTGTACCTTGCAGGAGAAGATCTCATGTTAGAGACTGTTAAAGCGTGCGGCGTAGAAGTCGGTTTGACGGTTGTGGGCTTTACATCTGAGGGAGGCTTCGGGCATGTCCTGTTTGCCGGCTCAAATGACGCCACCGTGAAGGTATTCTTTGGTGAAGAAGATCACCCGATGAATATCAGTCTCAATGGTCGTCAATGTGTTCGCGCCAACAGCGTTAAGCAGCTGGGCGAATTCCTGGCGAAAATTGGCCCGGCCGAAAAACCACCAGTCACTACGGCGCCAGTCAAGAAGACGAAGAAGAGAACCAAGTAAGGAATCATCCACTTGGCAACCCGCATCTCGGAGGAGATGCGGTGTTTTGTTTTTTTTCAGTTCATGGCTAGGCACGAGATGAGTCCTCGAATTTTTCGTGCTATAATTCACGCAATGGAAAAAGAATATAAAAATAAAATGGTAGAGAATAAAATAATCGTTTTTTGTGACGGTTCGTCTTCTGGTAATCCTGGTCCTGGAGGTTGGGGAGCTGTGGTAGTTTTCCCTAAAGGTAGTCGCACCAATGAAGTTGTGGAAAAAGGCGCTAGTGATAAACATACAACCAACAATCGCATGGAGATTACTGCCGCTCTAGAAGCTTTGAAAGAAATTGGTGCCACCGATAAAGAAATTGTGATTCATACTGACTCGGCCTATGTGATCAATGGTATTACTAAATGGGTTTATGGTTGGATGGCACGAGGTTGGCAAACTATTGATAAGAAAGATGTGTCCAATCGCGAATTGTGGGAAGGTCTAGCTAAACACGCCCATGGTAAAAAGATTGTCTGGCAAAAAGTTAGTGGTCACTCCGGTATTCCGGGCAATGAAAGAGTGGACGAGATTGCCACAGCTTTTACTTTTGGCCGTCCGCCAAAATTATTTTCTGGTTTGAAAAAAGATTATTCAGTGGATGTGCATGATATTAATGTGCGTGAAGAATTGGCTAAAGCCAAGAGTCGCTCGGGTGCCAAGGCTTACTCTTATCTATCTTTGGTTAATGGACAGTTTCATATAGATCAGACTTGGGCTGAGTGTGAAGCTAGGGTCAAAGGTACCAAGGGTGCCAAGTATCGCAAGTCTTTGAGTACTGATGATGAGGACGCGATTAAGAAAGAGTGGGGAGTGTAAAAAGTTGTGTCGAATAAAATTTTCTACATTTTAACATCGGGATTCATAGTTGGTATTCTAGCCGGCCTATTAGGGGTCGGCTTATCGTTTGGATTACTGTGTTTGTTTTTATTTTTGTGTTTTCTTTTTTCTATTAAAATCTTTGATACTAGTCGGAGAGAATTATTGTTAAGTCTTGCTGGAATATTATTTGTTTTATCTCTGGGAATTATCCGAGCTGAGTGGCATATGAATGTTTTATCAGCTCAGGAAAAAATAATTGCCAATTATGATAAGCAAAAAATTATTTTGACGGGAGTGGTAGCTGGCGAAGCTGCCAGCGATTCCTTGGGCTGGTCTGTACCTGTGCTCGTATCATCTATTGGGTCCACAACTATTCAAACAAAAGTTTTGGTTCGTTCTGGTGATATTATGAGACCGGTTGTTGGAGATATTATTCAAGTCAAAGGCAGCTTATCTCTACCAGGTATAATCGCCGGAGACAAAGATCGGCCTTTTGATTATCGTTTATATTTATTGAAAGATGGCATCACAGCCACGATTGGTTTTGCCGTGACTAACAAAGTGGGTGAAGATAAAAGTTTTTGGTTTAAGAAAAGTTTAATTAAGATTAAAAATTACTTTCTCCAAAATATTAATCAAGCCATTGCGGGGGATGAAGGAGGACTTTTGGGAGGTTTGATTATCGGCGATAAGGCCGGTATCTCTGATACAGTAAATAATATTTTCAAGCGCGTTGGCTTGTCTCATATTATTGTTTTATCTGGTTACAATATTTCTGTGGTGGCAGGTCTTTTGGTAAAGGGATTAGCTTTTATTTCCACTCCAATATCTTGGATAGCCGGTTTTATTGGCATAATTATTTTTGTGCTTATGACTGGTGCTTCTTCCACAGCCATGCGCGCGGGTATTATGGCGAGTATTGTTATTTTAGCCCAAGTGTTAGGACGACAGTTTAATTTTATTCGTGCTTTGTTTGGGGCAGGAATAATTATGATTTTATGGAATCCACTAACGCTGACTGAATTATCATTTCAATTATCTTTCTTGGCCACCTGGTCCTTGGTTCTGGTCGTTCCATATTTTGAAGATATCATTTTCAAAAAATGGGGACGTGGATCTTGGCAAGAGACTATTACCACCACTTTGGGCGCACAGGTCTTGGTCATGCCATTACTTCTCTACAAGATCGGCATGTTTTCTTTGGTATTTATTATTTCCAACTTGTTAGTCTTGCCACTGATTCCCTGGATTATGTTTCTAGGATTAACTATTGGAGCGGTATATGGTTTTTTGCCATTTGTTTTGCAACCCCTAGTATGGTTTACGGGATTATTACTAAAAATTATTTTATTGGTCTCTACAGTTTTGGCCAAGCTGTCTTGGTCGGCTTTTACTATTCCAGCTTTTTCTTTGGGGTTACTGATAATTATGTATCTCGGAATTTTTATTTGGCTCTGGCGTTTCTGGAAGAATAGAAAAACGGTATAATGTAATTAATGTTAAGGACTAATAAAATTTATTCTCTGGTCATTTTGTTTCTCATAGTTTTGAGTGTTTTGGTTTGGTCTGGATATTTTTTTGAAACAAATACCACAAGCGATGCTCGCGTTTATTTTTTGTCGGTGGGGCAGGGGGACTCATCACTGATTGTTTGGCCTGGTGGAAGACTGACCCTGATTGATGTTGGTCCAGATAGTTCGGTAGTTAGTCAATTAAAATTGGTTTTACCTTTCTATCGGAAAGATATCGATTTGGTGATTTTAACTCACTTGGATGCCGATCATATCGGAGGACTAGATAGCTTGCTCTCACTATATTCGGTCCATGAGGTTTGGTTACCTGAATATGGTAGTGCTGATAAATTTACCAAGATGGAAAAACTTTTAACTGACAAGAAACTGACTTATAAAAAAGTGGTTATGGGAGATTACCTGACTTCAGGAGGGGCTAATCTTCGCGTCCTATCGCCATACAAAGATAAGATTTTTTCTGATGACAATGATGAAGCCGTGGCGACCAAGTTTAGTTTTGGCCAAGAAGACTTTTTGTTCATGAGTGATTTATCACAAAAAGCGGAGAACTTTTTATTGGGACGGTTTGGAAATATATTACCAAGTGAAGTTTTGAAAGTCGGTCATCATGGCTCCAAAAATTCTAGTGGCGATGGTTTTATTGAGAAAGTGGCTCCAGAATATTCCATCCTATCTTTTGGAGAGGGGAATAAGTATGGGCATCCGAATATTGAAGCGGTTAATATTTTGAAACACTGGTCACAAAATATCGTGAACACTTTGGCTGGTCCGGTTTGGTTTGAGACGGATGGAAGCAGAATAGTGATTAAGTAATATTAAAAAAGTGATATAATTCAGTAATGGAAAATATAATACAAAAACAGCCTACTGGTGATTTATCAAAAAAGAAAGAGCCTCTATGGATCAAGGTCTTAATTATAATCGTTACATTACTGATTGTTTCTTGGGGTGTCTTGGAGTTTTTTAACTACAAGGAATATGTGACAGAGGTAAATCAATATGAAAAAGATCGAGTTGCCTTTAATTTTTTAAGCTATATGGGTGAACCCAAATATAGTATGTTTGTTACTAAGGTGTGGTACCAAATATTCCCTAAATATAATAATTACGAAATTCAGCCGGTTGATAAACCTGTTATATATCTTTATCCTCAATCAGTTCAAGATGTTGAGGTATCGTTGAAGTATGACGGTAAAATTTTTGCTAGCTATCCGACATATAACGAAAAGACAAACGGCTGGTCCGTTAGGGCGTATCCTGATGGACAAATTATTAATATAGGTGACGGTAAGGAGTATAGTTATTTGTTTTGGGAAGGAATGCCAGACAAGAAGCCAGAGTACGATTTATCTACTGGATTTGTTGTAAGGGGTGAAGATACCAAAGCATTTCTACAGAATACACTTTCAAAGATTGGTTTAACACCAAGAGAATACAATGAGTTTATTGTCTATTGGTATCCTAAAATGCAAAACAATAAATACAACCTAATTCATTTTGCACGTAGTGAATATACAAATACTGCTCACTTGAAAACCATACCTGAAGCAGATTCGACCCTACGAGTTTTTATGGTTTACAAACCATTAAATGAACCAACAAAAGTGGAACCGCAGATTTTTCCAAGGTTTGAAAGGAATGGTTTTACTTTGATAGAGTGGGGAGGGTCAGAAATATAAATCAAAAAACACTCGCTTCTGGCGAGTGTTTTTTGATTGAATTTACCCAGTTGTGAGATTTGGCGTTGTTTTTCTGAAATTGACGTTTTTTAATAATCACGAAAAATATAACAAAACAGACCCTGGTATTTCACCAGAGTCTGTCGCGTCAAAAACAATTTCGACGCCAAATTCTACAACGGGGTTATTTATTCTTCTTGTACTTTACTTCGCCACCACGGATGAGACCAGCTTTCTTTAGGGTTGCGTAGGCACCGTTTTTCTGAATAGTCTTGATTGCACGAGCAGAGATAACCATTGAGACGGACTTTTTCAACTCCGGAATGTAAATCTTCTTCTTTTGCAAGTTTGGCATACGGCGAACTTTACCAGTCGGGTTGTACTGGGTAGCACGAGTGCGGTTTGAGTAACCACCACCCATCATTGTACCTATTTTCAATATTGGACACTTTTTTGCCATAGTTTTTAAAATTAATTGTTGGTCGCCAGTCGTTCACCTAATTGGCGACGTTTGGGATTCCAGTGCGAACATGTTATCATTAAAATCGAAAAATAGCAAATAACTAATATTAAACATGACCAGCTTATCCATCATTTCATTTATTATCGTTATCTTCTCCGTAATTATTCACGAAATATGCCACGGTTACACGGCTCTTTTCTTTGGTGACCCAACAGCCAAGTATGAGGGGAGATTGACTCTAAATCCGCTAAAGCACATTGATATCTTTGGCACAATCATAGTTCCACTTCTCTTGGCTATTTCTGGTTCAGGTTTCCTGTTTGGTTGGGCCAAACCAGTACCTTACAATCCTTATAATTTACAAAATCGTAAATGGGGTGAGCCCCTCATAGCTTTGGCAGGACCACTTAGTAATCTTCTTTTGGCAGCAGTTTTTGCAATCATCTTTAGAATCGCAGTTCACTTCTTTGCTATTCCAGTCATGGTTGGTTTTTATCAGATAATGGTCATTATTGTTACTACCAACGTATTTTTGGCCATTTTTAACTTAATCCCATTACCACCACTCGATGGTTCCAAGGTGATTTCAATTTTCCTACCAAGTACTTGGGCGGCCTATATTTTAAGAGCCGATATATCTAGTATTGTTATTGTGGTAATTGCCGTTTGGTTTTTGGGTGATTGGATTGGCAAGTTGGCAATGTTTGTCTCAGCTTTTATGTTGGGAATCTAATTTGGTTAAAAGTCTCTGGTGGGGTATAATATACGTATAGATAATAATAATCCCGAAAAAATTTTGACTGATAGAAAATCATAGATTTTCCAGACATTAAGCAAGATGCTTAATGTGTCAGCCAAAACTTTAACGGGTAAACAAATTTTATAGCAGATATAAAAGGCAAAAAAGTAATAATTGTTGAGGATGATAATTTCTTCATTAGTCTCGTGTCTAAGAAGCTAAATGCCGGAGGTTTGATGGCTTTGTCTGCTAGTGATGGCAAGAGTGGGGTAGAGCTCATCAAGAAAGAAATGCCAGCGGTGGTAATTTTGGATATCATGTTACCAGATATGGATGGTTTTGAGATTTTGAAGAAGATCAAAGAAGATCCCGTCACTCGTCCGATTCCCGTAGTCTTTCTATCCAACCTAGGTTCTCGTGAAGATGTGCAGAAGGGAAAGGAATTGGGGGCATATAGTTTCTTGATTAAAGCGACTGTAACTATGGATGAAGTCCTTCAGGAAGTCAGCAAAATTATCCTAGCTAGCTAAAGTTATCTTTTTGCCGAATTTCATCGTTGCGAGCTCCGTTTGCTCCCGCGCAGTACTAATTGTACAGCTTGGTCGCAAGCCTCGCTCGCGCCTCGAACTTCAGCAAAAATCTAAACTTTAGGAAACTCTGTCAAAAATCAGAACCTAACGAAGATAGGAGATTCAGAAAAAACAAACTAATAGATAAACCCCGCCCAAGCAGAGATGTAAGGGTGGGGTTTATGTTTGACAGGCCATATTAAGTGTTATAATGTTAAATAAAACCAAATTATGCTCTGGCGAGTGCCAGAAGACAGATTTGGGAGATCTTCGACAAGGTTGCTCCTAAAAGAAATAAGGGGATTTGCGATGAAAAACAAATTGACCAAAGTTCTCAATTGGCTCTGTTTGGCAACGATAGTGTTCGTAAACATCGACGGCCTGCTCAAGTTTTTGGGAGTTTATGAGGGAGGACAGTTTGGGATATATAACAGTACCCACTTCCTGTGGCTGATCAAATTCGGCCTACTCCTTTTGATTGGCGTGGCTAGCGTTATCCTTTACTACACGGATGATAACCCACAGATACTGAAAAATTTGGTTATCATTCTTTGTTGTCAGCCGGACATCCCAATTATCGGCTTACTCATCTTATTGGCCCTGTGGCGTGTGGGTTTCTTTAAACTGAACAAATGGCCCCTACTGAAGGAGACAAAAATTTAATAGAGTCAGCCCGGCAGGGAAGAAAACAGTCCATTCTTCCTCTGCTGGGCTGTTTTCTTTGTCTGGCCTTGCTTTTTTCAAAATCTTATAGTAAAGTTATCCCCGTGCATGATTTTAATAAGAGTTGCAAATTATTAGAATTATATTAATTTAATCAAAAGGTAAATGCCTACAGTTAATCAATTAGTTAAAAGAAATCGTAAGACTACACCTCGCAAGACCAAAGCGGTGGCTTTGATGCGTGGATTCAATACGATTCAGAACCGTCCGAAGTTTTATGCTTCTCCATTTAAGCGTGGAGTTTGTACAAAAGTTACTACCAAGACACCAAAGAAGCCTAACTCCGCTGTGCGTAAAATCGCTCGTGTGAAGTTGTCTAACGGCTTGGAAGTTACCGCTTATATCCCAGGAATGGGACACAACTTGCAGGAACACTCCGTAGTAGTACTCCGTGGTGGTCGTGTTAAGGATGTTGGTTTGCGTTACACAATCGTTCGTGGTGTTCTCGACGCTACTGGTGTTGAGAGTCGCCGAAAAGGTCGCAGTCAATATGGTACAAAGAGACCAAAGGCAGCTAAATAATTATTAATTCACCCGAGAAAATTTTGACTGATAGAAAATCATAGATTTTCCAGACATTAAGCAAGATGCTTAATGTGTCAGCCAAAACTTTAACGGGTAAAGAAAAATATATGCGTAGAAAAATTAAAGCCCGAGCTGCTATTGCTCCAGATGCTGTATACAAGTCAGATAAGATTGCGAAACTTACAAATTATATTATGGAACGTGGTAAGAAAACCATTGCTCGTAAAATAATTTACGGAATGCTAGAGATCATCAAAGAGAAGGAAAAAGTGGAAAACCCAATTGAAGTTTTCGAAACCGCTTTGAAGAATGCTACTCCTACTATCGAAGTTCGCTCCCGCCGTGTTGGTGGTGCTAACTATCAGGTTCCAACTGAAATCCGCCCAGAGCGCCGTCAGGCTCTCGCTATGCGCTGGATCATCGGCGCCGCTCGTTCCAAGAAAGGCCAGCCTATGGCCATCAAGCTTGCTACTGAAATCATTGCTGCAAGTAAGAACGAAGGTGAAGCTGTTAAGAAGAAGGAAAACGTTCACAAGATGGCTGAGGCAAACAAGGCTTTTGCACATTTTGCTTGGTAAATTAAAAAACGAATACTCAAAACAAAAAACCGCTCACGCGGTTTTTTGTTTTGCGTTTTTATCTCTCCATAAATTCTTCCACCGCCTTGCCGCAATATCGATGATAACCAATAACCACTGGTTTGTCGTCGAGTCCGAGGGAGGTGATTGATTCCATACCACGGAACTCCATTGGGTCATTAGCCTCCACTATGTTTTCATAGAAATATTTACCCATCTCAACAAGTTTTGGTCCACGTCCGCCAAGCCAAATTTTATTTTCTAATTGAGGTTTGAGAGCAGCTATTAGATGTGGTATAGCCTCAGTCGAGTAATGACCATAGTAGAACATCATCCACACAGTATTACCGCGCCAAGATATTTCAGTTGTGCCAAAATTGTCGGTGTAGCTGTCGACTACTATAAAATTACCATCTTTATATGTCAGAGTTTTCTTATTATTTATTTTTTCAATTGTTACTTCTCCGCTTTTTTCGCCAAAATACCCAGCTAGCATAGCTTTGAAGTATACTTCTACCACTTCATTAATTTTTATTTTATCCATGGGGAAATTATACCACGAAAAATGAAATCAGAATTTCATCTCGTGGCAAGCCATGAACCCCGCAAAATGAAAATAAATAATTTTCATCGCGGGGCAGGCTTCCGTAAAATTAAATTCCCAGAAAAATGAAATATTAATTTCATCTCTGGGCACGCGAATTTAATCGCGGGGCAAGAAATTCGAGGGCTCATCTCGTAGTAAAACATAAAAAAGCGCCGGCCAAGTAGTCTTGGCCGGCGTTAGCCTGCTGTTTTGTTTTACCACCTTGCTGGGCAAGCTGTCTGACCTTCAATATCGGGAGGTGATACGAGGTAAATATTGGCTTTGCCAAAATACATGGTGCGACCGATGTTTTTGCCGTCCGGAGTAAACAAGATTTCTTCGCCACCAAAATAAAGCATATTATTTTGTTTGGGATTATTCTTGTATGTTCCGTGCTGACCTTTTAAATGAGTCATACCGCGCCCGCCATTCCAAACATTTCTGGAAAGGCTGTGAAGTAGGGCTTCTTCGATGATCTTCTCGGCCGCCACTCTATCGAAATATTCGAGCCAAACCACCATATTCCACACGATGTTTCCATTGTGGAATATTTCCAAGAGCTGACAGTCATTATTGACACGGAGGCAAAGTCTGAAATCGTCATGTTCAAAATCATAACAATCATACCCCGTCTCTTTGTAATGCAAGATGACAGAGCCCTCCTCTTCCTCCTTTTTCTGGTAGAAACAGAGCATGGCCTGGAGATAGAAACTGATGATCTGACCAATGGGGATTTTCTCTTTCACTGTGGACCTCCTGGTTAGTTTTGAGAAAAGAACACTTACAATCAGTCTAGAACTAAACTAGGAAAATGCAAGGGCGAGCCTGGGAAGGTTCGACCATCCAGGCCCGCCCCAACTCCTTTGTCCGGTTGTGAGCTTTGCCATTGTTTTCTTCGAAAACTGACTAATTGTGCAAACTGCGTCCTGGCTATAAAAAAAGATCATACACAAACCTGGATAAAATTCATATTTTGATGGCAAAGTCTACAACGGGATTGACCCCGTTGTAGAATTTGGCGTTGAAATTGTTTTTGTTTAAAATGTAATGCAGTTTAGTGCTAAAACCTGTTTTGCTAATTTGATAATTAAAAACGGTAATTAAACGCAATTTCAAAAACGACGCCAAATCTCACAACCGGGTTGATTTTTTAGCCTTTTTAGGTTAATCTTATGCCATCTGTAAAAAGTTAGGGCTAGCCACTTTTTATTATTAATTTATCGGCACCGCCCGCATTTTATAAACATATATGTTAAAAAGAGACTATTCATTAGACAAGGTCAGAAACTTCGGTATTATTGCGCACATTGATGCTGGTAAAACTACCACTTCAGAGCGTATTTTGTATTACACTGGTCAATCTCACAAGATTGGTGAAGTTCACGATGGTAACACTACTACCGACTGGATGGAACAGGAGAGAGAGCGTGGAATCACTATTTGTTCCGCTGCGATCACTTGTTTCTGGAACCCATCTTACATGGGTACTGATTTGTCTAAGAAAGTCCGTTTCAACATTATTGACACTCCTGGACACATCGACTTTACCGCTGAAGTAAAGCGTTCTTTGCGCGTACTCGACGGTGCTGTTGTCGTCTTTGACGGTGTGGCTGGTGTTGAACCACAGTCTGAAACTAACTGGCGTTATGCTGATGATGGTAAAGTGCCCCGCATTTGTTTCATCAACAAGCTTGATCGTACCGGTGGTTCCTTCGAGCGTTCCTTCCAGTCTATTATTGACCGTTTGACTCCACACGCCGTGCGCATGCAACTTCCTATCGGTGAGGAATCCAACTTTGAAGCTGTGATCGACCTCTTAAAAATGAAGGCCTACTACTTTGAAGGTGAAATGGGCAATCAAATCATTGAAAAAGATATCCCTGAAAACATGATGGCTGAAGCCAAGAAGTATCATGATATATTGATCGAAAAAATCGTTGAAAACGATGACAAAATGATGACTGAATATTTGGATGGAAAAGTTCCAGCCCTAGAAGACCTAAAGAGAGTTTTGCGTAAGGCCACTATTGCCAACGACATTGTTCCAGTTATGACCGGTTCTGCTTTGAAAAACAAGGGTGTACAATTGGTACTCGATGCTGTTGTTGATTATCTTCCATCTCCACTTGATATTCCACCAGTCAAAGGTCATGACCCAGTCACTGGTGATGAAGTTGTTCGTCACGCTTCCGACGAAGAACCGTTTTCCGCTTTGGCTTTCAAACTCCAAGCCGACCCATTCGTTGGTCAATTGACTTACTTCCGTGTGTACTCAGGTTCTATTTCTTCTGGTACCTATCTCTACAACTCCACTACTGGTAACAAAGAAAGATTGGGACGTATCGTTCGTATGCAGGCTGACAAGCGTGAAGAAGTAGAAACAGTTTATGCTGGAGAAATCGCTGCTGCTGTCGGTTTGAAAGATGCTAAAACTTCTCACACTTTCTGTGATGAAGACAAGCCGATTATTTTGGACCAAATCAAATTTCCAGAACCAGTTATCACTTTGAAGATTGAACCAAAGACCAAGGCTGACTCCGAGAAAATGGGTATGGCTTTGAAGCGTTTGTCTGATGAAGACCCAACTTTCAAAATCAAATCTGACTCTGAGACCAATGAAACCGTTATTGCAGGTATGGGTGAACTCCACTTGGAAATCTTGGTTGATCGTATGAAGCGTGAATTCGGTGTTGAAGCTACCGTTGGTAAACCACAAGTTGCTTACAAGGAAACTATTCTTGGTGAAGCAGAAGCTGAACACAAGTACATCAAACAGTCTGGTGGTAAGGGTCAATACGGTCACGTTAAATTGAAGATCAAGCCGATGGAAGCTTTGGTTGAAGGTGCAAAAGTTTCAAAGAACGTTAAACGTTATGAAGAGTTTGAATTCATTGATTCCATCAAGGGTGGTGTGATTCCTCAGGAATTTATCCCAGCTGTTGAAAAGGGTGTGAAGGAAGGTATGGATCGTGGTATTGTGGCTGGTTTCAAGATGGTAAACATTTCTTGTGAACTTTTGTTTGGTTCATATCACGATGTGGACTCATCCGAAATCGCTTACAAGATTGCTGCTTCACAAGCTTTCCAGGAGGCTGCCAACCGCGCTCGTCCTGTCTTGCTTGAGCCGATCATGAAGGTAGAAGTTGTTACTCCTGAAAAGTTCATGGGTGATATCTCCGGAAACTTGAGTTCAAAGCGTGCCCAAATTGAAGGTATGGAAGATCGTGGTATGAACAAAGTTATCAATGCCAAGGTGCCTCTATCTGAAATGTTTGGTTATGTTACTTCTCTCCGTTCTATGTCAGAAGGTCGCGCATCTTCAACCATGGAATTTGATCACTACGAAGTAGTTCCACCAAACGTTGCTAAAGAGATTATTGAATCTAGAAAATAACCCCGTTGTAGACTTTGGCATTAAAATTGTTTTTGCCCAAAACAGACTCTGATATTACATCAGAGTCTGTTTTGCTAATTAGACATTTAGTTTAATTACAAAGCACAATTTTCAAAAACGATGCCAAAGCTCACAACCGGGTAATCCTATAAAAAGAAAAAACGCTAGAAAGGTTTTTTGTTTGACATAAAAACAATTTTTTGCTCTACTAAATAAAGAAGTTTGTTTGTCTTTTGGTGTTTAATATCCAAAAGATGCCTATAAAAAGAAAAGAAAGAGAGGTTTGAAATGCCAGTTTTCAAAATTACTTACAATTCCAAGACGGCCGAATTCATTATCGGTATCATGGGAGAAGAGTTCCGTGACCGAGTTCTTTGGTTTTCGGGAATTAGTGAGGCTGAGCAAAAGGGGGATTTCAAGACTATCAAGGATGAAAAACTTAAACGCGAAGGCGGAGAAATATTCGACAATCCAATCATGGAACTTTTTGCTGATGAAATAAAACTCGAGGAGTATATCGCCATTTTGAGAAAATTGTTGAAATATCCCGGCTCGACAAATGCTGTCATAACAGTTTGTGTTAACCACATTGCTCAATTATATGAGTCCGATGAATTCATGAAAGATAATCCGGTTTAAAAACCGTCTATCACTACGCAATGGAGAACCCATTGCGTTTTTTTAACCACGTTTGACAGTAAATTATCTTTGTTATAGCTTTAAGCTATTGTTCTTTAAAACTATTGTCCAAAAACCCACAGAATATGGAGGCTCACAATGAAATCCGGCTATTCCCAGTCCACAGTTGCCACGATTCTCAGTTTGATCAAGGATCAAAAAAAAGATTCTGATGTTCGGAAAATCCTTCGTGTGCCGAGAGAAACGAAATTTGATTTGACCAAGGTTAATACGATTCAAGATTGTCGCATGGTCATATCAAACTCGGGTGATGATGAGGAGAGGGAGGCTGCTCGCAAAAAGCTGATAGAGATTGTCACTGAACTGGAAAAGACTGCCAGTGATTTCAAAACACTGAGAGATTTTCTCTTTCACGTCGATTGTGATTGCCCGATTGGTTTGGTGGTGGTAAATAAAATTCTGGCCTTGCCAGATACCGACCTTACACGTTGTGGCGAACTCATTTCTAGTTTTCGAAGTGGTTTGGCCGAGGAATTAGTCAAAGAGAAGATCCGAAGTCTTGTAAATCCAATCATAACCAGTACGACCGACAAAAAGGTTTGCTGGGGTATCTGGAATCTCCTACACAATCATGATATGCCTTTGAAGATGAGTGTTCTTCACAGGGTTGTTGATTTGTCGAAGGATCCACAAGAACTATTCAATATCATTACCCACCCAAGGGATTTTGATGTGGAATCACGGACCGTCTGGTTGGCAGTAGATAAGATCATCGATCTGTCTTACTCCCTCAAATTGTTGCGTGAGTTATATAATTGGTGGAAAGAACGTTCTGGTCGTTGGATAACCGCCAATAATGACTCTTGTTTAAACAAGATAACCAAGAAAATGGAGGTGATTGCTCATCGATATTTGGACAATGAATTCAACTCCCTGAATTTATTGTGTTATATCCACTTTAAGCTTCCACATGAAAGCTATCTCTATCCACGTTACAGGGAGCGCATTTCGTGGTTGGTGAATAAGAAGATTGAAAAAGAAGAACGAGTTGAACAACTTCTTTATTTGCATCAGTACCCGCAGGAGGATAGTAAGCTTTTGGAAAAAGCCTACAAAAATTCTCGGACTCTCGAAAATTTCGCAGCTGTGGCCAGAAAGGCGCAGTACTATGGCAAACAGTTAATTTTTGATGCTTGCGTAATTAAAATGGCTGATCTCATCGAGAAAGATTGTGAGCAGCCAGCTCAAGTCTGAAGGATAATTCCGACCCCGCCCGTGCCGCCAATTATTGGTGGTACGGGCTTTTTATATCAAAAAAACTGGGTTTGACTTCCACCCCCACTTTTGGTCTACTTAAGGTGGAACAAATTCTTTGAAAAATACTTTCTAAAACAAACTCAAGTTTTAAAACACAAACCAGGAGGTTACAAATGCAAACGATTTCTGAAACCGTTCTCCATACAGTAGACACTGTTCTAGGTGGGGGACAACAGGCTCAGATTTGTCGGGCGCTTGATATCCCTCTTCACTACAAGGTCAAGCTTGCTGCTGCCGACACGCTTGAAAAGTGTGAACATATCATGCAGTTGGCACCAGACACCGAAGGGCGTCGAGAGGTTCAGGACAAAATCGATGGTTTCATTATCCCGCTTTTGGAAAAGGCTGAGACCTTTCGCGAGGCTTGGTGCTTGTATCCGAGAACCTGGCGTGGCTCTGAAGTTGAATTGGCGGTTTTCGATAAATCGCTCGATTTGGCCAACGAGGTGCACGAGTGTGACAAGATGGCCGGTGACCCAGTTACCAATGAGGTACTTCGTCCTCGAGCTGTGGAGAAATTGCGCAGGTTGATTAGCCATGGTCTGACCGAGGCTAGAACAATCGATGATTGCAAAAAGTTTTTGCCACGCTCCACTCACTGTCGTAAGTGCCTCGATTTAATCAGTAATCGAATGATCGAAGTGACCAAAGATGATGAAGTATTGATTAAGATTGCTGAAAGAGAGGAAAAAGGCGACTTATCAATTCTCAGTCGGGCTTTGATCAAAGCCTCAAACATTGCTGAAAAACCCTCATCACTAAAAAGGATTTGGGAATTGAGTGGTGTGAGGCCGTACGGAGACTATGGTGAGGATTTGGACTATGCTCAGAAACAAGCCCTTCAGGGTTTAGAGATGTTGCTTGGTCCAGAGCTCAAGAATAAGGGCGAAGATCTAGAAGTTTGCAAATCGATTTACAAGAGTTTCCCTGAACACTGCCAGAGCAGAATCAAGAGTGAAGCCCTTGAAAAACTGACGGTTCATTTGCGAGTGCGATTGGAGACCGAGACTACACCAGAAGGTTTTTTGAGTCTGTGTGATTACCCAACAGGTGATGAATCAACCAGGCAAGAAGCCTTGAGGTCAGCACTCAGTCTCACATGTAGTCGTAAAATGATCCGTCTCATCTATTCAAAGATGATGGAATGGTCAATCAAAACTGACCAGGAGGATTGTATTAGAAAGTTAACAATTTTGATTGAAACAAAAGAAGACAAGGAGTAATTCTATGTTCAATCAAACAGCCCGTGGTCGCAAAGCGAACCACGGGCTGTTTTTTCTTGCCACGAGATGAAATTAGTATTTCATTTTTCGTGGTATAATTTTTACATGGAAGAAAACACACAGACAAATAAAGGTTCAAAATTAACAATAGCAATTTTATTAATTATTTGTGCCATTGCTCTAATCGTTTGGGGCGGGTTGTATTTAAAAACAAAACAAATAGAAAGAGCCAAAATTTCAGCAAATGGTCAGCAACTTACTGAAGAAAAATATCCTGGATGGTTATCAGTTGAGAACACAAATTATGGTCTAGTTATCAAACACCCTGCAGATTGGATGGTAGAAAATTTAGATAACAACAAAATCAGAATTGTTGATACAAAACAAAAACCTAGACCGGATACGGGTGATCCAAGAGATAGTGTGGCGGTAAATAAAGATATAAATTGTATTGATTCCGATTGGACAGTCGGATATGGTCTACTTGAATACAAAGATATTTGTTATAAAGATCAATCGATAAAAGTAACTTTAGCGGCATCAAGTGCCGAGTATAAAAAAATTGAACAAGAGATTATAGATTCTCTAAAATTTAGTTCAAAAAAATTATCAGATGGTTGGAAAGCATATGTAAATGATGAATACGGCTTCGAATTCAAGTATCCAGCTGAATGGAAAGTGGTTGATAGTAGTAAAACAATTATTACAGAAAGATATCCTTCAGTGACAATTGAAAGTCCTGCCCGTAACGATCTAGAAGGTTTTAAGGGGACTAATGTTAGCTACAGAATCATGTTTTGGTCGTCTAGTGATGGCTTAAATTCTCCTGGTGGTGTTGCTATAACACACCATGCTGATTTTGGTAGTTCTGAAAAACCAGCCCAGTCTTGGTGGAATATAGAGGTACCCAATAGTGTAAAAAATGCGACGGAAGAGTTTAAGATTGGAGAAAAGATTATTGATTCTTTTATCAAAAAACCCGCAGCCGCCATAACTAACCAGACTGCTGACTGGACAACATATACTGATTCACAGTTGATGATATCTTTTAAACATCCCCAAAATTGGATAGTCAGACAAGTTAAGGACACCCTGGGTGCAACTGGACCGTCTTATGTTTCTGGTATCGCAATTTATGCCAATGAGGTCCCTATAACATCAAAGGATTTTATTTCCATAGGAGGTAAAATGATTTCTGCCTGCACGGACGTTAGCGGTGCCACAGCCTGTTACGGGGGAGGAAAGAGCGATATGGTCACGTACACTAAAAGTACCGAACCAGTCCTTATTAATGCGACAAAGTTGATATACGAATCATTAAAAAATAGCTCAAATGTTATCTCACAAAAATCAGCTGCTAATTCAATACCAGAGGGAACATATGGTAGTGATCGTTTTGGTTTTTCTTTCGATTACCCAAAAGATTTTGTTGTGATTAATGGGGTAAGCGAAAATAATAAAGATATTCAGCCAGAAGTTGTTACTCTGGCTTCGGTCGACATTGTTCCAAAAGTTTGGGCTGACCGGGTAAATAAGAATGAAACCTGCGCCGGAAAAACCATAGGTGCAGATAAATCTTGCTCAGTTTTTGAGGAAGGTGGATTAAATGTGGTGGTTAGCGACTTAGATTTCGAGACTTATGTTACTAATGCCAATATTATTGGTTATGGTGATGGTTTTATAAAATATCAGGGTTATGATTGTATGAGAGTGGGCGATGATTCTGCAGATAAGCAGATTACAATTTATGCTTTTCCATTGCCAGACAATAAAACACTGATTTTGAGGAAAGTTGGTGCTACGGATAATGAGAATTTTGGCGGAGTGTTAAAAACAAGAGATTTGGACGGGTTGGTAAATAATCTAAAAATTCAGGATTAAGTAAAACAAAAAACCGACCATGACTGGTCGGTTTTTCGTTTTGATAATTTTTTAATACGGAAACAAATCAGTCAGCTCGTCAGAATAGTAGAATTCATTGGCTAAGCGACCAAAACTATAAGTCTGTCCCGCAATGTCTAGTTCCGCTCCGCCAATCTGTGGGTCAGCTTTTGGTGTAGAGTTGGCAAAACCAATATTGTATAAGGTGGCAAGAATCTCTGGGCGATTGGAAATATCGACATTACTTTTTTTCCACTGATTAATAATTTGAAGATTGTAAATTGCGGAATATAAATAAGCATAATAATGATTGTGTTCATCCGTGATTCTTTCGAATCTTTCCTGATCAATATCAGAAGTTTTGAAGTTCAAAGTGTTTTGGTGTTGAGTGCCAAGGTAAAATGGGGAAGTGGCATCTTTCAAATTCCTCTCAATTGCAATGGCCGTGTCAGGCTTTAATCCCATAATACCCCAAGAAAATTGAGTTTGACTACCGAGAATTTTAATTGGAGCAAAAACTCTTTCGAATAAGTCTCGCTCGGAATAGAATAAACGTAGTTGCTCAGCCATGAGCTCAGCTACCAATAAACGTGACTTAATTCCGGTCTCTTTTTCTACTTGCTTTAATACATCCTGATCGCGGCTAACTGCGTCTCTAAAAGTTTCCCATTCTTGGCTGTTAACCCAAGCATAAGGACTAGTCTTCTCAATGTAATTGGCAATATCATTGAAAGCTGAAGCATTGGCCAAGTTGTTTTTACTTGCGCAAGTATTATTATTTGGTTCAATCACCAAAAGAGAATTACTAATCGCTTTGTCAGCTGTTTCACCTAGGTTTCCCAATAACATTTTAGCCAATCTCTTTGCCTCCATTGGAAACTTTTTCTTTATAACATTTAACTTGCACAGTTTTTCTTCGGTCAAAAGTTTTTTGTTGACTACAGTGTCACTTTCGGCACTTTGCCAAAAAGCCTCATTTTGTTGATCAATAATACCTTTGGTATTGGTTAGGCCGTATTTAACAGCAAAATAGACTGAGACGAAGCCTAGTCCGAGAATAGCAAAGATAATAACAGCGAGTCTAAATGAATGTTGAAAGATTTTTCTCATAATTATAAACAAATCATAGCAAAAGCTTGTTCATTCTCCAAATTCTTTGGTTTTGTGGAAAATTTTGTGTTAAAATATAGACTAGTTATGGCTTTGTTTCATTTTAAGGCGATGAAAACTGATGGCACTTCTTATGAAGGTGATTTGGATGTGCTCGACCGCCCAGCTCTATTTAAAGAAATTAAAACCCGTGGAGATACGGTTATTTTTATTGAGGAAAAAGAACATGAAGAGAGTGATAGTTTGGTAAAAAAAGCCAATGCTTGGTTTGCTGGTCTCATTGGTCATGTTTCTGCTCAGGATAAAATTATGTTTGCTCGCAATTTGGGAGCTATGATTAGCGCTGGTTTATCCTTGTCTCGAGCTCTTATGGTATTGGAGAAGCAAATCCATAATAAAAAGTTTAAAGAAATTATTGCCAGTTTGAACTCTGAAATTAGTCAGGGTAAAAGTTTGAGTACTGCGATGAAATTATATCCTGAGGTTTTTTCCAATTTATTTGTATCTATGACCAAGGCCGGTGAAGAGTCTGGTGGCTTGTCGGAATCTCTTAGAATTGTGGCCTTACAAATGGACAACACTAACCGTCTGCAAAAGAAAATCAAAGGCGCCATGATTTATCCTGGAATTATTTTGTGTGTGATTGGTATTGTGGCAGTGCTAATGCTTGTGTTTGTTGTTCCAAGTATCACTGGAACTTTTACAGAAATGAAAGTCGAGTTACCAATGAGCACCAAGTTGATTATTTTTGCAAGCAATGCCTTTCAACATAATTTTCTTTTGGTTTTATTTTTGTTTTTACTTGTTGGCGGTTCTTTATATTATTTTTATAAAACCCCACGCGGTCAACGTTGGTTTGAATTTACCATCTTGCGTTTGCCGGTTATTGGAGAATTGGTCAAAGAAACCAACTCGGCCCGCACAGCCCGCACTCTGTCCTCGCTTATTACTTCTGGTGTACCGATCGCCGAAGCTATCCAGATTACTGGTGAAGTGGTACAGAATAGTTACTATCGAGCGGTTATTGCTGAAGCTTATGAAAATGTTGGTAAGGGTATCACCGTGTCGTCAATTTTTACAAAATACGAAAATCTCTATCCAGTTTTTGTGGGGGAGATGATGAGTGTGGGTGAGGAGACTGGTAAAATGCCTGAGATGCTCATGGGTGTGGCTGCTTATTATGAATCCGAAGTAGAACAAAAAACCAAAGACATGTCGACAATCATCGAACCTGTGCTTATGGTGTTTATTGGTATAGCTGTAGGTTTCTTTGCAGTTTCCATGATTTTGCCGATTTATTCTTTAATGGATACGGTATAATTTAAATATGAAAAATATTAATTATGGATTTGCCCAGCTAGTGACTTCTGCCTTCTATCTAATAGGTCGGATATTTGCTGTGGCAAAACTAAAGGCAAATAACTGGGAAAAAGTAATGGTCAACCAAATCAACATCAATACCGACCAAAGGCAGAAGTCTACTGCTGGGTTCACGTTGGTCGAGTTGCTTGTGGTAATTTGTATAATCGGTGTTTTATCAACATTAGCTGGTTATTATTTTCTTGGTGGACAAAAAACCAAAGGTTTAGAAAAAGAGGCCTCCATGATTGCTATCACCCTGGAGGAAGTCAAGGCAAATTCAGCAACAACTTTAGCTGGACTGAATTACGGGGTCAAGTTTTTTAGTAATAAAATAGTGGTTTTTCCGGCGCCAACTTACGTTGAAGGCAGTGCTAGCAATAAGACACTATTACTTTCTGATTCATCAGATTTTGCTCTAACAAATTTTTCCTTTGCAGGTAGTGCTGATACAGTGATTTTCAAAAAACTGACCGGCGCGACAGATAATTATGGTACCTTTCGAGTTAGTATGATTGGTGATGCCACAAAATATAAAACGATTGAAATAAAAGGGACCGGTTTGATATCTCGTTAATAAAAATGATTAGTTATTTTAAAAAAGGTGTGAGCTTGGTGGAGGTGCTGATTGGTGCCGCTATTATCGCTGTGGCTTTTGTGGCCATTATGAATGCTTACGGTTTTTTTATAACTATGGAGACGAGAACTGCCAATTTGGCCAAAGCGTCATTTATGACCGAGGAGGGTTTGGAGGTGGTACGCTTTAATCGCGATTCTAGCTGGAATACTAATATTTTAACCAAGAGTACTTCTACAACCTACTATTTATCCTTTGCTACTACTTCTCGAGTTTGGTCTTTTGTGACCAGTCCAGTGATTGACGATGGTTTTACTAGAACGGTTAATTTTTATGATGTTAAGCGCGATGGTTCGACTGGTGATATTATTGCCGCAGGAGGCGCAGTTGATTCAAATATTAAAAAAATAAAAGTCATGGTGTCCTGGTCGGAACAAGGTGTTACCACTTCCAAAAGCATCTCCACTTATTTAAGTAATATTTATGATAACTAAAAACCAAAAGCTCACTACTGGGCCTGCCCAGCTAGTGACTTCTGCCTTCTGTCTAATAGGTCGGGTGTTATTTGTGGTAAAATTAAAGGCAAATAATTGGAAAAAAGTAATGGTTAACCAAATCAACATCAATACCGACCAAAGGCAGAAGTCTACTGCGGGGTTCACTCTGATTGAAATGCTAGTCTATCTCGCTATCTTTATTGTTTTGGTTATGGCCATCACTAGCTCTCTAGTTTATTTATCCAAATCATACCAAGAATTGGCTCAGAGAAAAAATCTGACCAACTCAGCTGTCTCAGTTCTCAATCGTATTTCTTTTGAAACCCGTCAGGCTTCCAGTATCAATATTGCTAATAGTGTGTTTGGAACTTCCTCCAGCCGTTTGTATTTGGACTCAAAAAACACTGACGGTTCAAATACCAACTATGATTTCTACCTCGACAGTTCAGTGTTAAAGTTGAAGAAAGATGGTGTTGATCAGGGGGCACTCACTTTGCCTGGTGTGGCAGTAAATAGTTTTGAAATATATCGACCGGTTGGTACTTCTACTAATGCTGTGACTGTGAAAATGTCTTTGACTTCTGGTACTAAGACCGGAGATTTTGGTACGACCGCAGTAATTAGAGGTTTATAAAAAATATGATGTTAAATAATACAAAAAACAATCAGAGAAAAGGGGCTATTGTAATTTTGGCCGTTCTGTTTTTTTTGATTGTTGGACTAATTGTGGTCACTGGTTTGTCTTATGTTGTTACCAAAGATTTTCGCAATACCTCTAATATGCTGTTTTCCAAAAACAGTTTTTATGCTTCAGAGTCTGGAGTAGAAGATGTATTATACCGCATGAAAAAAAGTCAACCATATTCTGATACAGAAGTTTTGTCAGTTGACGGTTCTTACGCCACTACTACCTCAGTAGATAGTGGCTCGACCAGGACTATAACGGCCGAAGGACTGGTCTCTAACTTTTATAAAAAAATTAAAACCATTATTAAACAAGGGGAGGGGGCAGATTTTAGTTACGGCGTCCAGATTGGTAATGGAGGATTAACTATTACAGGTGGGTCAGCTATCAATGGAAATGTTTACTCGAACGGTTCTATTAAAGGAGGATCAGGTATTCATATCTATGGTTCGGCCGTAGCGGCTAGTTCTGGAGGGTTGATCAAAGATACTACCAATGAAACTCCCACCACACCACCAAATAGTATTTCTTTTAATACATCAAAAACTTTGCGTGATTTTGCTCAAAGTTTTACTGTAGCCACAACTTCATCAATTTCCAAAATCTCGATTTATGTTAAGAAAGTAGGGGCACCGGGAAGTTTCACTGCCACATTAAGATTGGATGATGCAGGAGCACCGGATACAGTTGGCTTTTCTTCTGCAACTCTAGCCTCAACCTTGGTCACTACTAATTATGGCTGGGTAGATTTAACTTTTAGCCCAATAGTAACTCTGACAGCCGGGCAGACCTACTGGTTGATTATCCAAGGAACAACAAATAGTGCTTCATCAAATTATTATGTTGTTGGGGCCAATTCAGCTTATGCTAACGGTCAGGCTAAAATTGGAAACATAAGCACCTCAGCTTGGAGTGCTACGACGCCGGCTGGTCTCGATGGATATTTTACTGTCTATCTCGGTAGTACTGCCTCAGAAATCAATGGTTATGAAGGAGATTATTTAAATGTTGGTAGTAAAGCCACTGACATCGCTTGGGCTTCAAATATAAAACATATTAGTGCCACCGGAAAACTTTATTGTGCTACTGCTACAAATATTTCGGGTAGTAAAACCTGTGATGCCGGTAGTTCTGGTATGGGGTTACCTCCACCCTCGGTAGGTGTACCAATATCAGAGGCCAATATAGATGCCTGGCACGCTGAGGCTGAGGCTGGCGGAACTTTTGTTGGAACAAAAACCTATAATTCTACTGGTGGTACATTGGGACCAAAAGTTATTACCGGTAACTTGAACTTGGGAGGTGGTGGAACACTAACTCTGACTGGTACCGTGTGGGTCAAAGGTGTTGTAGTTGTTTCCGGAGGAGGAAAAATTGTTCTGTCATCTTCGTATGGGTCAGCGAGTGGGGTTATTATTGCTGATGGATATGTGTCAGTGGCAGGAGGCGGAGCGTTTTCTGGTTCTGGTACTGCTGGGAGTTATCCTGTTATTGTAACAACTTCAAAATGTCCGCTGGATTTTGTCTGTAATTCTGATTCTCAGTCGTCAGCTCTAATGCTTTCTGGTGGAGCTGGGGCGGTTGTGCTAGCGGCGCCAAATGGTATGGTTCACATTAATGGTGGTTCAGGTTGTAAATCGGTTTATGGTGACTCCGTGTATATTGATGGTGGTGGTAACGTTAATTACGAAACGGGTATTGCCAATATGCAATTTAAGTCTGGTCCGACTGGTGGTTGGACGGTGGATAGTTGGGGGGAGGCTGAATAAACCCGAGAAAATTTTTGCCAATGCATTATGCAATACGTTTACGTCTTATTAAGTAAAAAAGACCACGATCTATACACTGGTTGTACCAAGGATCTAAAACAACGTCTAAAATTGCATAATGCGAAAAAAGTTGATTCAACCAAGAAACGTACTCCACTTGAACTCATATACTACGAAGCATATTTAAATGAGACAGACGCTTACTTGAGAGAGAAGTATCTCAAGACGAGATATGGTAGGAATTTTCTCAAGACTACCTTGGCCAACTTTTTTGTTGGCAAAAACTTTAACGGGTAAAAATTGGACTAAATGGCTTAAAAGTGATATAATAGGGCCATGGAAAAGAAAAAAATTATTATTGCGAACTGGAAGGCCAATCCTTCATCTCTAGATCTAGCCAAGAAGATTGTTCTTGAACAGAAGAAATTCTGGCCGAAATTAAAAAATACCAAAGTAGTCATCTGTCCGCCGATGGCTTTTTTGCCGGTTCTGTCTACCAACAAGTCTGCTAATGTGTCTTGGGGTGCTCAAGACGTATCGTTAAATCTCGAGGGATCATTTACGGGTGAAAATACTGTGAATATGTTGAAATCCGCGGGTGCTCAATATGTTATACTCGGACATTCCGAAAGACGCAAGATTGGTGAGACAGCTGAACTCGTTGCTCAGAAAGTAGCTTTGGCTATGAAGGCAGGACTAACTCCAATTCTCTGTGTTGGCGAAACTATTCGTGATGACCAGGGAGATTTCTGGCACAATTTGAAAGAACAAATTTCCATTTCCTTGTCCAAGATTAAACGTATTCAAGTACCAAAAATTATTGTAGCCTATGAACCAGTCTGGGCTATCGGCAAAAAGGAAAGTGGAGCTATTGATGAGAGAGATTTGCACGAAGCTACTATTTTTGTTCGCAAATGCTTGTCTGATTTGTTTGGCCGCGAGACGGCGGACAAAGTGTCTATACTCTATGGTGGCTCAGTGTCTTCCAAAAACGCTCAAGGCTTTCTCCGTACTGGGGACGTGGCGGGATTATTGATCGGACGTGGAAGTCTCGAGACTGCCGACTTCAACAAAATTTTGATGATGTAGTATCTTAAAACAAAACCTACTTGAGGTCCGGCCTCAAGTGGGTTTTGTTGACTTTGTCTCAAAACTGGTGTTCTATGTACCCAGTTCTTTTAAATCTAAATTACATATTAAACCTGGTCACAGCCAAAAGTTCCCATCTGTATGAAAACTTTTGGCTGTGACCAAGGTTGGTCAATCAGCCCATTCCTCAGGTAGAGGATGAATAACCCTAAGAACGTGCGAAAGCACGGGGAGAAGAGACAATGACAAGTAAAACAGGCAGTCTGAAACCAGACAACAACACCGACCGCGAACCGTACACCAATCCGAGAGATTACGACAAGACGGAGACCGGTAAAATCAAAGCAGCCATTATGACTTTGGCTGCTCAGGCCGGCTTCGACGACTATGTTGATTTCTTGCGAATGATCAACTCTAAAAAACTGGTGATTTGTCCGGCTCAAGTAATATGCTCGCATCTCGTTTCTTTTGAGCATACGGTTGCCAAGGTTGTTCCCTTCAAATTTCGTAACGAAATTGAAGAGAGTGGGGTAAAGGTGATTGATAAATGTTTTGTTCCACAATATATAACAGGTATCTGTACGTGGATGTCTCCGTTCGGTGGTAATCGTTGGCAGCTTGGTGTCACCACGCCCAGACAGCTTAACCTAACGGAAAAAACCGGATGGCAAGAGCTTTATGACAGAGCCCAAAATTTTGGTCTGTCTACTTTTCATCCAGACATTATTCGCGGGTTGGTAAAACAAAAAGAGTTTATGGAGTACAGGGAAACATTACACCTTGCAGTAATGTCAATGAAATTTGAGTTGGAAGGAAATGTCAGCGTCAGGAGAACACTGCGTTTCTACTACTCCTGCGGAAGCCATTATTTGGCTCCACACGGTGAACAGGAGGATGCAACCTTCGAACCTGATGACAAGATTCTTTTCAGTATCAAACAATGATTATGTAATTTAGAAATTAGCCCTGGGCCGCTCTTGAAAGGAGAGTGGCCCGGTTTTTTATTTGGAAAGTTATCCACAGATAACTCCCAAACCAAGGTCGGTCCTTGGTCTAGGGTTATAAAATAAGGGTATTTTGGTGTCCTTTAGGTGTGATTGGTGTCCTTTTGAGCTTTTGGTACTGAGATCTGTTGGGTTGGCCCTTGCCCGGTTAGTGATTTTTGTCTTACTTCCACCGAACGGACAAACATTAGTTATCACGCTCTCGCAGAGTGAATTAGTATCAAAATCCACAATATGTCCGCGGTAGTAATCCGTTCAAAGGCAAAAATCTACTACGGGGTTGACATTGTTCTACAATTTGTTACTATGTCGGTAACGCATTTTTGCGGTTTTTTCTTACCTAGGACGACGAACCCGGGCAAGATGGACACCACGCTTAAGTGCTATTTATAAGCTGGCCACACAATGGCCACCCAATCTCAAAGATTTGGGTAAGCGAATTAAGTTATTTAGTTGTTTGAAGAGAACCACATTCTCGTGTTCACTTTAGATAATTAAAAAAATTAGTTCAAAACATAATAATATATGGCAGAGTTTGCAAGAACAAAACCGCATGTTAACGTTGGTACTATTGGCCACGTTGACCACGGTAAGACTACTTTGACCGCAGCTATTACAGCTGTTCAGTCACGTAAGGGTTTGGCTAACGCTATCGCTTATGATCAGGTTGCTAAGGCTTCTGAAAAAGACGGCCGCCGCGACTCATCAAAGATTATTACTATTGCGATTTCTCACGTTGAATATTCAACCGAGAATCGTCACTATGCTCACGTTGACTGTCCTGGACACGCCGACTACGTCAAGAACATGATTACTGGTGCTGCCCAAATGGACGGTGCTATTCTCGTTGTTTCTGCTGTTGACGGTCCTATGCCTCAGACTCGTGAACACATTCTTTTGGCTTCACAGGTTGGTGTTAAAACCATCGTGGTCTTCTTGAACAAAGTTGACTTGGTTGATGACAAAGATATGTTGGATCTCGTTGAAGAGGAAATCCGCGATTTGTTGACCAAGTACGGTTTCGATGGAAAGAACGCTCCTATTATTAAGGGTTCTGCTCTTAAGGCTTTGGAAGCTACTGGAATCGATGACGAATGGTCAATGAAGATTACCGAGCTCTTGAACGCATTGGATACTTATATCCCTATGCCAGTTCGTGATATCGATAAGCCTTTCCTTATGCCTATTGAAGACATCTTCTCAATTGAAGGTCGTGGAACTGTTGTTACCGGCCGTATTGAAAGAGGTGTAGCTAAGGTTGGTGACGAAGTTGAAATTGTTGGTATTAAGCCAACTGCAAAATCTACCATTACTGGTATTGAAATGTTCAACAAGTCTTTGCAACAGGGTCAAGCAGGAGACAACGCTGGTGTTCTTCTACGCGGTACTCGCAAGGAAGACGTTACCCGTGGTCAAGTTCTCTGTAAACCAGGTACTACCACTCCACACACTGAATTTACTGCTGAAGTTTACATCTTGAAGAAAGAGGAAGGTGGTCGCCACACTCCATTCTTTAAGGGTTACAAGCCACAATTCTACATTCGTACAACTGACGTAACTGGTGAAGTTACTCTAAACGAAGGTGTTGAAATGGTTATGCCAGGCGATACTGTTACCTTTAGCGTTAAGCTGATGGCTCCAGTTGCTTTGGAAGAAAAAATGCGTCTAGCTATCCGTGAAGGTGGCAAGACTGTTGGTTCAGGTGTTATCACAAAGATTATTGCCTAAATTTCTCAACTAAAATCGGTCGGTCGGTGACATTAAAACTCACTGACCACCGAAATTATTGAGACCCAGAATATGACTGCAAAAGAAATTACAAAAAAACCTGCAAAGGCTAAAGCTGTAAAGGAAGAAGGAGTCAACCGCCTACGCATCCGCGTTCGCGCTTATGAGTCCAAGATCCTCGACGCTTCAGTCAAGCAGATAATTGACACAGCTCTTCGTTTTGATGCGAAAGTGCTTGGTCCAATTCCTCTACCAACAGTTATACGAAAGTATACTGTCAACCGTTCATCTTTCATTTTCAAAAATGCTCGTGAACAGTTTGAAATGCGTGTTCACAAACGTTTGATTGATATCATCAATCCAAACGCCAAAGTGATCGAGGCTTTGACCAACCTTAGCTTGCCTAACGGTGTCAATATTGAAGTTAAAATGGCTTAAATCCAGAACTTCTGAATTAATGGAAGAATATCATGAAATTTACACTAGGAATTAAAAAGAATATGAGCCAGATATTCAACGATGAAGGCCGGGTCTGTCCGGTTACTGTCGTTACAATTGGCGATTTGGTAGTCACTCAGGTGAAGACCAAAGAGGTTGATGGTTATGACGCGGTCCAAGTTGGTTTTGGCGAAAGAAATGCCAAGAACATCTCCAAGCCCGTCCTTGGCCACATGAAGGGAGGTTCATACGCTTACTTGAAAGAGTTTCGTTTGAAAGAACCAAGTACACTTAAAGTTGGTGATAAGGTAGATCTAACTACTTTTAAAGAAGGAGAGGAAGTGCAAATTTCTTCTATTTCTAAAGGTAAAGGTTTCCAGGGTGTTATCAAACGCCATGGTTTCAAGGGTCAACCACGTTCACACGGTCAGAAACACTCTGAGCGTGCACCGGGTTCTATCTCCGGTGGTACTCGTTGCGGTGGTCGCGTGCCAAAAGGTATGCGTATGGCCGGCCGTATGGGTTCCGATCGTATAACTATCAAGAACTTGAAGTTGGTTGGTATTGATTTAGAGAAAAAAGAGCTTTTGGTCGAAGGCGCTATCCCAGGTCGCAGGGGAACATTAGTCGAAATTCGCGGATAATTGAAAATATATGGAAACATCAGTTTATAACCAGAAAGGTAAGGAAGTTTCAAAAATTTCTTTGTCAGAAAAAGTTTTCGGTCTTCCGTGGAATGCAGACTTGGTTCACCAAGTAATGACTTCTATGCTCTCAGACGCTCGCGTTAACTTGGCTCATACCAAGACTCGCGGTGAAGTGTCTGGAGGTGGTAAGAAGCCATGGCGCCAGAAGGGAACAGGTCAGGCTCGTCACGGATCAACCAGATCTCCGATTTGGATTGGTGGTGGCGTCGCTCATGGCCCGCGCAACGACAAAGTCTACGCTCGTAAAATCAACAAGAAGATGAAAGCGAAAGCTCTCTTCACTATTTTGTCCAAAAAGTACAAAGATGGTGAAATCTTGTTCGTTGATTCTATCAGTATGTCTGCTCCAAAAACTAAAGACGCTGTCTCAGCAATTGCTGCTTGGGCTGGTATCAAAGGTTTTGAAAAGTTGGCTACCAAGAGACGTAATGCTGCTCTTATAAATATCTGGGACAATAGCGAAGTTATCAAGAAATCTTTCCGCAATATTAGCGCGATTGAGCTTGATGAAGTTCGTAACATTAACCCACTTGATATTTTGAACTACAAGTATCTCATTATTGAAAAACCTGAAGAGTCGATCAAGTTTATGGAAAATAAGTTGGCTTCGGCTAAATAAAAGCAAAATATAAGATAAATTTTCTTGTATTTGTGTCGCTTGCTCGGAAATGAAAATGAAAATTTTCATTTCGCTCGCGACGCTAACAAATAATTTTTATGGCTACAACAAAAAAAGTTAAGACCACTAAAGTTGCCGAGACTGGAACATCAGCTGCTTGTTTGCTTTTAATCAAGCACCCAAGAATCACTGAGAAGTCCGGTATTCAAGCAGAAACCAACGGTGTTTACACCTTTGAAGTCCGCCCAGAAGCGACCAAGACAATTGTGAAGAAGGCTATTACTATGATGTATAACGTGGTCCCAACCAAAGTTAACATTATAAATTTGCCAGCTCAGAATGTCTTTGCTCGTGGTAAGCGTGGAGTTAAATCCGCTGTTAAAAAGGCTGTGGTTTATCTGAAAAAGGGAGATAAGATTGAATTTGTCTAAAATATATGATGAAACACTATAAACCTACAACCAAATCTCGCCGTCACATGACCGGTATTGATTACCGCAAAGTGTTGACAGTGAGCCAGCCTCACAAGGCCTTGGTTACCGGTGGCAAGAGATTTATGGGTCGCAACGCTGACGGACGCATTACTGTGCGTCACAAGGGTGGTGGTCACAAGCGTCTCTTCCGTTCCGTAGACTTCATGTACGACAAGATGAATATTCCAGCCAAGGTTACAACCGTGGAATATGATCCAAACCGTACTGGCTTTATTGGGTTGGTTGCTTATGCTGACGGGGAAAAGCGCTATGTGCTTTTGCCAAAGTCTGTGAAAGTTGGCGATAAATTTATCGTTTCTGAAACAGCTGAAGTCAAGCCTGGTAACCGCCTACCTCTCAAGAAAATTGCTGTTGGTACTTTCCTCTACAACGTGGAAATCAAACCTGGTAACGGTGCAAAATTGTGTCGTTCCGCTGGCAACTATGGTCAATTGACCGCTCTTGAAGATGGTTATGCACTGATTAAACTTCCTTCAACTGAAGTTCGTAAAGTGGATGAAAACGCCTATGCCTGTGTTGGAGAAGTGTCCAATGACGAGAATCGTTTGGTCAACATCGGTAAGGCTGGTCGCTCTCGCTGGATGGGTATCCGTCCTACTACTCGTGGCTCTGCCATGAACCCAGTGGACCACCCATACGGTGGTGGTGAAGGCCGTCAGGGCCGTGGTCTCCGCTTTGCTAAAACCATGTGGGGTAAGCATGTCGGTAAAGGCCAGAAAACCAGAACTCCTAAGAAATACTCTAACTTCCTCATTGTTTCCCGAAGAAAAGTCGGTAAAAACAAAGGCGAAAAGAAGTAAGGTAAGCGAAGTCTCCAAAATAAAAGCAATCCGCAAGGGTTGCTTTTATTTTGGAGACGCAATTTAATTGGTTGTAAAGAATAAAAGCGTCTTTTGCTCAGAGCATAGCTCTGATAAAATGAATTTCGTAAAACTCATTCATTTCTCGCAGTAAAACTGCGACACAAAATTCCCTTGTATTTTGACGTCGACTCGGATGTTGTAAAAAGCAAGAACCTTTTACACATCCTCGCTAGTCAAAATAAAGGAGAGAAGAAGTAATCTTTCCTCTGTCATTCCCGCGCAGGCGGGAATCCAGAAAACAAAACCCGCGCGGACTACCGCGCGGGTTTTGTTATTATATAAAAACCCCGAACATGTTCGGGGTTAGGGAAGAGCTGCGGTCCTATTTTTTTCTCCTTACTTTAATGATATTACGCCAGAGCCCTTACATTTGGGACATTTGGTCCAAACATATTTCCTTTCCATGTGGGGCGTTTCAAACCCCATAGCAAACTCTTGAAACCCTGCACTACGTCGAATCTTTCCTTGGCCGTTGCATTTTTTGCATTTCATTTTCATACCAGACCCCTTTGCTGTTTGGTAAAAGATTAAAACGGACTTCTTTTTAAAGAATAAATCATATTATGAGTCTTGCAATAAATGTACATAATATGTACAATATCAAAATGGCCTCAAAAAACATCCTAACTCAGTATATTGTGCTGACTCCGACTGAAGAAAAAATTTTTAACTGTTTAATATTAAAAAAAAGTGGTGTCACAATTTCTAAAATTTCCAGAGAAATTGGTCTTGCGCGTACCAGTATATATTTAGGGGTGAGTTCACTAGTAAAAAAGAAAATTATATCAAAGGTGGATAAATTTAAATACGGTATCTCTGATCTTAGTTTGTCCAGATATCAATCTACGGTTGTTGATCCACAGGACAAGATTAATTCATTACTTGATGAATTAACAAAATTAGGTAAAGGCGATGTGGTGTATTCAATAGAATCAGACGAAGAGATTAAAGAACTCTTTTACAATAAAAAAGGTTTAATTGAGTGGCAAAAAAAGATTGCCAAGAATGGTGTGGTGTTAAAGGGTGTGGGCTCTAATTTTGCTCTGAATATAGCCCGTTCAAAGTTTGATGATAGTTTGAAACAAGAAATTAAAAACAGAGGCGGATCTTCTCGTTTTGTGGAAGGTAAATTGCCTGGTAGTGGGGTACTTATTTCTTTTAAGAGTTCTGTGATTATATTCTCTAGAGTCGAAAAGACATTTTATAGAATAGACAATAGAAATCTGGCTTTGTTTTTTCAAAATGTAATAGGTATATTTTATGAATCGTGCAAATATCATCAATTGATAGGATAGAAAATATACAAAACCTGCTCGCGCGAGCAGTTTTTGTTTTGCTGTGCTCTAGTGTTATAATTTCCTCATGCCAAATATTGAATTAGAAAAAGAACAAAATGAGAATTTAGAAATAGTGCCAGTCCAGCCAGAGGACGCTTTGGAGATACAGAATTTAATGAACGAGGCTTCAAGGTCTGTGTATATTAATGGTGGGAAAAGTCCCGAAGATATTGAGAAAAAATTTAAAGAATCTACATCAGAAGAATCAATTAAAAAGATTGAAAACAATATAGCTGCTCTAACCGAAAATGAAAAAATGTTAGTAGTTAAAGTGGGGGATAAAATTGTTGGCTTTTGCTACGTTGAGAGAGGTGAAGATAGAAACATGCTTCAAGCTTCTTTTGTTCTGCCAGAATTCCAGAGCAGGGGAATTGCTACTCAGATGTGGCAAGCTGCAAAAGGCTTTTTAGATTTTACCAAGGATACTTATTTAGATGTTTACTGTGGTAATATTCCAGCTATCAATTTTTATAAAAAAATTGGCTTTGTGGAAACCGGCAAGAAAGCCAATACTAGAGTGTTGGAGGAAATGGAAATGGTTTTGAAGGGTAAGTAAAGTAAATAACAAAACCCGCGCGGTAGTCCGCGCGGGTTTTGTCTTTAGATTAGTATTGGAAAATGGAAAACAATAGTTTCTGCATCTCTTTGAACACTGTATCTTTGTCGAGTATGTCTGCTCTGGTGTTTGGAGACATTGAGTCTGTGTGCTTTGCTTGTAGATCAAGAACAATTCTCAGGTCTGTACCTAGTTTTTCGGCAATTGATATTTGTTTACTCGAGAGCTCGAGGGTTTTTTGTGCCTCCTCCAGTCTACCGGCTTTCATAAGTTCCTTAGCTTTTTCTGATTCAATCTTGGATCTATTTAACGCATATTTTTGATATATTTCCAGTTGTATCTCTGATTCTCTAAGTATCAAATATTTTATTTTCTTATCGTTAACAGCATCGGCCATACCAGTCGTAATTGATTCCATGAGTTTTACAATCAAGTCCTTATCAATACCTACGATAGTTCTAGGAATGTTGGAGACCTGTCCCTTGTGGTTGCCATCTAAAAAGTAATCCATCTTGGCCAAATGACCTTGGTCTATCTCACTTTTGATTCGATTTAATTTGTCAAAAAGGTGATGACTCATGGTGAGGTCGATACCTAAAGCCAAGAAGTTAATATTATTCCCAGCCTGAATAAACTTCAGCAATATATCTATACCGTTTTTTACATCATCAAATTCTGATACAGGCACGATTTCCACATTTTTACCAAGCCATTCCTTTTTGCTGATACAATAACGCACGAGTACTTCAAAAGTCCTTCCTAGCATCTGATTATATTTCAAGTCATAGCCACCCTCCTCGCTGTCTTTTTTAAAAATAGCTTTAAGCCTCGCTAATTCCTTTCTGTCTTCCTCAATTTTTTCTTTCTTATACAAATCAATAAAATGCTCAAAATCCACTTCAATTTTAGGGCGGCCGATTATTTCGAGTAATTTTAATATACTTCCTCCTAAATCTTCGCAGTGTTGTTTTGAAGGTGAATCAAATGATGTTGGTGGCATATATTTTGTAATTATTAAGTATTTCAATTCTACCGCAATCTAACCAGAAAGGGAATTGGTATAGTAAAACCCGCTAGAATAGCGGGTGAGGGAGGGCTTGGAATAAAGAGGCACTTCATCATTGGTCAAAGTGGGGTGATTTTCCCAACCAAATCCAGATAATCAGTAAAATCACCACGGCAATTACACCTATAATACATAAGGTTTTGGTTAGCATGTTTGTCTCCTAAGTGTGGTTTAGAAAGGGCAAATCAGACTAAATCATACTAAACTTTAGCCAACGCATCAAACATACTATAGGTTAAAAGTGGGCGAGAGTATTATTATATGTAAATATTACTTTTTTAAACACTTTTTGACCATTTTGAAATCCATCCCATTTTGGTGTTTCTAAAGGCTTTTTGGGTCAAATTACACCATACGAACAAAACCGGGTCAAACAGTCTCCCGAAAACCTAAAGTTATTTGACATTATTTCGTATCTTTGCTAGTATTTTCACGCATACAGCTCGCAAGAGCTATTTAATTATTATGGCAAGATCAATAAAAAAAGGACCGTATATAGACGAAAGACTTGTAAAAAAAGTCGTTGGTAAGAAGCCTCTCGAAACGGGTATTATTAAAACATGGGTACGTCGTGCTCAAATCGCCCCGGAAATGATTGGTTTCACCTTTGGTGTATATAATGGCCAAAAACACATAGATGTTTTAGTGTCCGAAGAAATGGTAGGACACCGTTTGGGAGAATTTTCTCCGACCAGAAAGTTTATTAGACATGGTGGTAAGATGCAGAAAGACTTGGATATCAAGAAAAAGGAAGCTGAAATCACCGCTGCCAAGTCCGCTAAAGCGGCTGTGGAAGCTAAGAAATAATAACTGTTATGAATATTACTGCTAAATTGAGTGATTACAGACAGTCACCACGTAAAGTGAGATTGGTCTCAGAATTGGTTAAAGGCAAGCCGGTATCTTTTGCCATGGATCAACTTTCTATTTTGCCAAAGCGCGCATCAGCTCCTCTCATGAAATTGATTGCTTCCGCTATTGCAAATGCTAAGAATAACTTCGGTTTGGATGTAGAAGCTTTGTTTGTAAAAGAGTTCCGCGTAGATGGCGGAGCTATTTTATATCGTAGAATGCCACGAGCTCGTGGAACATCCGCTCCTATCCGTAAGCGCACTAGCCACGTAATTGTGACTTTGGGCGTAAAAGAAGCTCCTGTTAAAGCTGCTAAAGCTCTCGCTGAGAAAAAAGAAGACAAAAAAGTCGTTAAGGTCGTCAAAACCGTTAAAAAAGCTAAGCCAGCTGCAAAAGCTAAATAATTTTTATGTCACACACAGTACATCCTTATGCTCATCGCCTAGGAATCATCAGAGATTGGAAATCTCGCTGGTTTTCTCGCGGTGCTGACTATCGTCAAAACTTGAAAGGCGATATCTTGTTGCGTGAGTTCTTGGAAAAGAAACTCCGTGGCTCATATGTTTCTTCTATTGAAATGGAAAGAAACGAAAAAACCTTCCGTTTGATTATCAAAACTTCTCGCCCAGGCGTCCTTATCGGTCGCAATGGTGAAGGCGTAATGAAACTCAAGGCTGATATTTTGAAATTCGTTGCTAAGAACAAATTGGTTTTGGCTCCTGACTTTAAGCTCGACTTTGAGGAAATCAAAAACCCAGAAGCTGATGCTGATATCGTTGGTCAAATGATTGCTGAATCTTTGGAAAAGCGTATGCCTTTCCGTCGCGTCATGAAGCAAATGGTAGAAAAAGTTATGGCTAATCGTGAAGTAAAAGGAGTAAAAATCTACTTGGGCGGTCGCCTAGGTGGAGCTGAAATGGCTCGTGCTGAAGAATTGAAGCGTGGTCGTGTTCCTCTACAAACTTTGCGCGCTGATATTCAGTTTGCTCGTGAAAAAGCACACATGACTTATGGCGACATTGGTATAAAGGTCTGGATTTACAAGGGTGAGATTTTTGAAAAAGATCTCAAGAACAAGGCTGCAGCCACTGCGCCTGCTAATAATAAATAAATTTTATGTTACTTCCAAAAAAAGTTAAATTTAGAAAATGGCAGACTAGTCGCGAGCATCCAGACAAGGTAGGTAAGGAGACTCGTGGAACCAAAATCTCTTTTGGTTCATACGCTCTAAAAGCTATGACTGCTGGTCGCATCACTTCTCAGGAAATCGAAGCCGCTCGTAAGGCTTGTGCCCACAACATGGGTAAGACCGGTAGAATGTGGACTCGTATTTTCCCAGACCGTCCTTATACTCAGAAGCCAGCCGAAGTAAAAATGGGTAAGGGTAAAGGAGATCCTCAGGGTTATGTCTGTGTTATCCGTCCAGGGCGCGTTATCTTTGAATTGGACGGTACCACTGCCGAAATCGGCAAAGAAGCTTTGAGAAAAGCTGGTACTAAAATGTCTATCCGTACCAAGATAATTAGTCGCGAAATCTAACTTCAAAATTATGACTGAAATTAACAAAAAATCTAAAGCTGAACTTTTGAAGATGATGGCTGACAAACAAACTGAATTGAAAAACTTTCGTTTCGGTTTGGCTGGTAGCAAGACCAAAAATCTTCGCGAGGGTCGCAATTTGCGCCGAGAAATTGCCACAATTAAAACTCAATTGCCATTTGCGGAAAATAAATAATCCTCATTTGAACAAAATATATGGCTAAAAAAGAAACAACTAAGAAAGTAGAAGCAAAAGCAGAAGCTGTAGCTTCAAAACAAAAGACCTTCACTGGTGTCGTCGTCTCAGACAAGATGAAAGATACAATTGTGGTCAAGATCGGTAATTATAAGAAGCACCCTAAATATCACAAATTCCTTTCTTCTGACAAGAAGTTCAAGGCTCATGATGCTGGTAACACCTGTAAAATCGGGGATACCGTTACTATTGCTGAATGTGCTCCAATGTCCAAGGATAAACACTTTGTGGTGGTGAAATAAGGTTTAAGAAAAATTTATGATTCAAACAAGAACTATCGTGAATATTGCGGACAACTCCGGTGGAAAAATCGGACGCATTTTCAAGGTTCTCGGTTCATCAAAGAAGCGTTATGCTGGAATTGGTGAATTGGTTATCTTGTCTGTCCAAAAAGCCGAACCACGCAAAGCTGTGAAGAAGAAGGATATTCTCGTCGCTGTCGTTGTTCGTCAGAAAGCTCCATATCGTCGTGCTGATGGCTCATACATCCGCTTTGATGAAAATGCAGTTGTGATCCTAGAAAAGAGTAAGAAAATCGATCCTCTAGCTGGCCGTGTCTTCGGACCAATCCCACGTGAAATCGCTGAAAAAGGTTTCCAGAAGATTGCTTCATTAGCTCCAGAAATTGTCTAATTCTTTAATTTAAATAAACAAAACTATGAAAATCAAAAAGAATGACAATGTCATAATTATCGCTGGTAAGGATAAAGGCAAGACCGGTAAAGTGGTCAAAACCTTTCCTGAACTAGGTAAAGTGATTGTTGAAGGATACAACCTTATCAA
>Ga0194053_10000173_pt1 | contig 49618 bp, 59 predicted proteins | sample SepL228m_MetaG_FD_161684 | JGI IMG/M metagenome (GOLD analysis project Ga0194053, IMG submission 161684) | Anoxic zone freshwater microbial communities from boreal shield lake in IISD Experimental Lakes Area, Ontario, Canada - Sep2016-L227-8m | ecosystem: Environmental > Aquatic > Freshwater >...
GCCAAGCCCAGCGAAACTCTTGCCCCTGGAACAGAATCAACCTACAACAACAACCAACCCAATGGAGACCTCTCCGAGCTAACTAAAAAACGGCTCCCGCTGGCTCCGCTTTTCGCGCCACCTCTGTGACAAGGGCGAGTAGGGTTTTCATATTCTTATTGTTTGTTGAACTTGTCCTTCAACTCCTGTTCGCTCAACACCCCATCATCACCACGGGGCGCGAAAAACCAGTAAAGGATGACCCAAAGGATATTCAGGGTGCAGAGAACAATGGTCCAGAGGATCTTGTCTGTGTCGGTGTAATCGGTTCTTCGAAGGTGAGAAACAAGCGCAATGATCCAAATGGTGAATCCAAGAGCGCATAGAGTGTAAAATGGTGTGCCGAAGAATGCGTCGTTCATATTGTGGAAAGGTAAGTTGGACGGAAAAGTCGTCTGACTTGATCTATAGCTTGTCTTCCAGCGGCTTGAAGATCTTGGGATAGAGCCATTCGTTCGTGAGTCTGTTAATACGGCTCGAAAGCCAGAATGGGAACAACATTAAAAAGAAGCACAATAGTAAAGTCCCTAAGGCGAATAAGAGATTGAGTCCGACAGCAAAGTTATTTGTGAGCCTGAAAGAGGGTTCAAGGGATTTTAATAGTTCAAACAAACCCAGTTTCATCGGTAACGTCGAAGCCAGACCGAATCCCACGATAGCGAAGATTGCCCCGATACATGATGCGAGTCCATTCAGTTTCCTGGTAACGAGCGAATAGAGCATTATTCCAGGAATCAAAGCCATGAACGAGAATATCAATAGGAACCCCAAAAGACCAAAAGATAGTTCGAGGCCCGACGAACCTTTTTGTATTTGGATTATCACACCAGAAACAAGTGAATACAGAAGGTAGGAAAGCAAGGTGGAGAGAACGACCATCAATATCCATCGAGCAGTGCGAAGTGCTTTGATGTTCATATTATCACCGATCAGCCCCATTCGTTTGTCGCACTTCAATGTTGAAGTTTAATCCATGCGAAAAAGGCATAGATCTCCACAGATAAGCAAAGACAATAGTGCATCCGACAATAAGGAAGATTACTGAAAACAATCTGAATGGAAATGTGAAACGAGGACCGAAATAGAAATAGTTGGTGAGATGATTCAAAATCAAGGTACAAGGGAGAAATAATCTTATCAGAGTCTCAGATTGGGAAGGCTTATGGAACTGGAGGCTCATCCAAATACAACCTCCAAGCAAAACAATCAGTGCAACCAAAAAACCATATTTCCATTTGAGATTATGCGCAAACTCTCCACGTGGCGGCTCGAAAAAGAATTGATGTAGCTTCCTGTTCATTTAAAGGTCTGGCGATTCGTCCTTCGGAAATATATAAATACCATTTAATCCGAATGTGATATGCCTCGCTCAGTTCAATATCTTCAAAATCTTACACTCTGAAAGAAAGGGGCTGGCGACAAAACTCCGAATGCGACCCGTAAAGCGAATCTGTTGTCCTTTATGAAGTTCTACAAGCTGTTGTTTTTGCTGTTTGTCAAAATCTAAGAAAGCGGTGCCGCCGCTTTTGTCAATAGTCTCTACTATTACACGAATAATGTCGTTGCTACCGTTTTCAATCGACTTTATAGTGCCGTTCCATATAATTCTACGATTCAGCATCAACGCTTCTAGTTCATCACGCTGAAGGTTAGTGCTTGCCTTGTAAAACCATCGGTCAAAATATTCCTCCATTGTCATTGGAGAGTATGTTTTATCCGCTGATGCGATTTCCGCATCTTGCCGATCTGGAAAAACCGACTTGGAACTAACCGTCTGTGTTGAACTAACCGTCTGCGCTGAGTCCTTCTCGGAAGGGTTAGCCACGGAAGAAATGCCCACCGAAGGGATAACCATCATAGCAGTCAAGGTGTTTTCTGATCTCACAGCCTTATGTTTCAGATCATTGTGCAAGTGGAACGTCACCGCAGTCAAGGCAAGCACTAAAGCACCAAAACCAGACCATAAAGCGGGAAGATAATTCTGCTTCGAGAGAAAATACCAAAAGGCACCGGTGGCGCAGACTCCGGCAGCGAACCATGTGAGTTGGATGAGCCAATCAGGTATCATAGAGTCAGTAGCTTTCATATCCGTGGAGGTCGTGTTGCAGTGTTTTCATTTTGTGGTGGAAGACGAGTTTTCGTGGAAATGTCATTTTGTCGTGTCCAGTAGCAGGTGCCTCGGAAGTGTGTTCAGCGGGGTTCCAAATGACAAGCTGCCGCCTTTGGTCAAAACCGGAAGATTTTGATCAATCACTGGTTTATTTGTGGTTTTCTGCGTCATCCTTCGATGCAGGGCAAGGAATTTGGAGAATACCACTGGCACGTTCGCGAGGGAATCGTGAAATCTCTCCAATTCAACCTGCTCGACCACCGATTTGATTATCTTGATCAAGGACAATTCTGATGTGAATCCCCACATGGCGACACCTCGTAGTTAAAAAGAAGCCCACCCGGAGGTAGATGGACTTCTTGGAGGGTTCAGACCCTCCTTCTGTCTGCCCGGCATGCTGCTTTCTCCTGATCAACCATGATATTGCCACGCCATGATGGATGCTGAAGCGAATCAGCAATTGCCTCCGAGCCGAAATACTCCCTCAGGTCATCAGCCAGGTCTTCCTTGAGCTGACGGATGCGGGAATACGGCTCGTTCCGATGCCTGGATGATTCCTTGGAGTTTTTACCGGCCTCCAGGTCACAGACGATGTTCCCATACCGCTGGTCGTGTGTGCCAAGAAACTCTTCCCAGTCTACATACCTGCCGGCCGCCATTGCTGGATCGTCCTGGTGGCAGCTCAGGAGATCACCCAACAGAATCTCCTCATTGGTTTCTGGGTCGAAGCCTGCAGGATCCTCAAACGACTGGACACTGCTCAGGCCGTCGAGCTGTGTCCCTGAACCGAGGACATCCGTTCTGCCAGCCGAATATGAACGCCTGCCTGACTTCATGTGGAGAATTGTGTAATACGCCACGTTGCCAGGTGTGACCTCCTTACCGCGTTCCTCCAGGTCATGAAGCATCTTGGCTGCTACCGCCAATGCGTCTTGAAGAAGTTTCTCTGCATCCTCTGCTCCAACTCCACGAATATACGGCACCTGGGCGCGTAGGCGTGGTTCAATCTGATCAATCAATACAAATCCAGCCCTTGGGCTCATTTTGTGTGTTCCTTTCTGGTTGAAGGCGACCACGGGGCACAGGAATTCTGTCCACAGCGGTCACCATTGGTTTTGATGAGGCGCGTTATGCGGCAGGGTGGGATCAACAAGGTTGATCCATCATTCTGCTATACCCTCAAATTGGCTGTTTCAGAGCCGGGGGGTATGAAATTGACAGGGGAAGAACTGGGGTATTGAATTTGCCTGACCAGAAACAGAAAACGACGTAACAACAATAAGAAGAAGCATATGGCGAAAATACCAAAAGAAGTTCAGGAGTTCCTGATTGGCAAAATGGCGTGGGTGGCGACAGCCTCAGCTGATGGCATGCCCAACACGACACCCAAGGGATCGGTTAAGGTAATCGACGATGAGCATATTGTCTTTGCCGATCTGTTTTCACGGAAGACTCGCGAAAACCTGTGGGCCAATCGCAAAGTCGCCGTCACAGTCGCGGACATGACTACCTATAAAGGCTACCAGATCAAGGGTTCGGGAAAAATACTGGAGTCAGGGCTGGTGTTCGAGCAAGTGGCTGAGGAGATAAAGAAGGCTCCGATGAAGTTGCCCCCGCTCCGGTATGTTGTCCAAATTACAGTTGAAGCCGTTTACGACCAGTCTGTGGGACCGGAAGCAGGAAAGCAGATCGTATAAGCGAACGGTCAACCAAGAGCGATGCGTCTATTTCTCACAACTGTATTTCTCGCAGTTTCTCTCGCCAATGGAAGCATTGCGGCCGAGGATATTGCTCTTTCGTTTGAACCAATTCCGCAGCGTAAGGGTTATAGGCTTTGCATTTCACCTACCGGTCCGCAATTTATCATGCTAGGCGTTCAAGGTGGTGCTTTACAGCGGAATATAAAGATGGATCGCACTGACACATATTACAGCAATCAGACCTCCATTGGGCCACGGCTTTTTCGTCCATTGTATTCTGCTGAAATACTCGATAATGACGGCAAACCCATTCATAAAAGCCTGAGGAATCAGATGTCATTACTGGATCTCCATTTCGACGCTCCAGTAGAGGCGTTTATACTTCAACCGGGCGATCGAATTGCAGTGCATGATGGCACATACCCAGAATTACCAGAGCAGATTATTGTTAAGATTGTCACATATGATGGGCGCAAATGGAATGAACGCACGCTTTACTGGAAACAATTACGTTAGCAAAGAAACATGCAACTGCCCCTTTTATGGATATTTGCCTTCATAGGAGCATTGTGTGCAGAGTCGCCGACGCCATTGCCGATTGCGGATAAACTTGTTTACAAAGTCGAAAGTGCAACTACTAGGCGCCAGTATATTTTTATGGCGAACGATGCTTTTCTGAAGGCTATCCCGCGTGAAAATCAACTTTCAATGTCGGACGCCCAAGAAATAGCTTTCTCCTACGTCGCAAAATACAGAGGATTCAAAAATGCTGATTCTGTAACAATGATTGAATGCAAAATGGCTTACTATAATGAGGTGCCTTTGATGTTCGTTACATATTCTGTCCTTGATAAGAATAAGCAGATTCTAGATCCAGAGGAAGCAATGATTCTTTTCGGTGACAAATCGTATTTGATACCATGCTTGCAAAAACGATAAGAGCTAAGCCCATCCAGTTACCCCCCTTCTCGCGAGGAGTTCGATGAACACCAATTTGGCATTTCACCGCTCAGTCTTTTGTTGCGCAATTGCATTGTGTGTTCTCGGTTGCACGACTCCAACCAAGATTGCTTCCCATAAGGCGGAACCTTTCATTTCCAGAGAAGAAGCCATTACGACCGCGCTTGCTTACGTTCGAGAGACAAAACCGAATATTGACATTTCTCCCCACCCTCACGCTGAGTATCTTGCCACAGGCCCGAAAGGTTGGCGTGTCCGCGTTGATGGAATCCCGAAGAAAGAACAGGATCCGTCGAAACCAACTTACCATTGCGGGTCTGTTTCCGTAAGCGTCTATATTACTCCAGACGGGAAGGTTCAAGAGTGGAGCACCCTGACCTTCTGTTGGTGAATCCTCCATAACCCCTCGCCAACCCCAAGCGCCTGCTCGGGTATAATAAAACAGAACGAGAGGATCCATTCTTGAAGCGACAAAGGCCACGAGGATCGAACTCGTCGCCAATTGCCGGGTTCTATTTCCAACGATGACCGACCACGACCACGATTACCAGCACTGCTGCAGCAACCGTGACGGGAATAATCAGCTTTGGAATGGCTGTGACGACCACAACCAGGGTCAGCAGAAGGCCAAGCCCTGCCATGATGAACGGGGAATAGCCGGTGATTTTGGATTCGGTGAGGAATTTGCCGAAGACCAGGATGAGGGCCGACAATACCCCAGCCAGTCCAAGGAATGTGAGCCCTTCACCCACAGGCTTCACATCTACCAACTGCCGAGCTTTCTCTTGTTCGTTACATGCTGCCAAGAGCATTGTTCCTGCGATTACCACGGCCACCGCCACCTTTCCTGGTGTTTTTCTTTTTGATTTCATTGTTTCCTTTCGTTTGATTTGGGCACGACAAGGCCTGCCCCAAAGCAGGAAATATTCGTGCTTTTGATGAAGAGGTCAGCAAATCCAGCGAATGCTGGGTGCTTCATCCTTCAATTTACTATACCAGCTTTGGGGCGGAAGAATGTGACCGCAAATTATCGGCGGTTTCCCCCCGCCTCATCAACGCAGGATTGAATTGCCACGAGAAGCGGTATTTAATCGAGAACTTCAATGCAATTTCCTGCCAGACTGTTCGTTTTCGTCGTGAGTGCCTGTGCTGCCATCAATTTCGCCAGTGCCGACACCACTCCGCTGGATATTGCCAAGAGCACCCTGGAATCATTTCGAAAGGACGCTGACAGAAAGCTCACCACGTTCACATTTCCTGAGAATGCAGTGCCTATACCCACCAGCGCCGAGATCTATTTGATTCAGGGATACATCTGCTACAACTGTATCCGTATCACCTGGAGTGATGGGAAAGCCACGGCCCAAAGAGTGAAGATGACCCGCACATGGTTCTATTCGGCTAAGGAAGGATACACTTGTGAACAATTCGATATCCCGGCAGCAGATTTCAAAAAAGCGTGGGAGGCGGCACTGCTGGTGAGATCTGCTGTGATGAGTGTAAATACTCCCAAACCACGTTCTCCTTTCAGGGGTGGGTATTCTTCATCCTCCCACGAGTGGACGTATTTCGTGAGAATCTCGACAGACAACGACAAACGTCTTTTGGAGTGGAGCGTCAGGGGGATTAAAACTAACAGCGACATTCAGTCTTTTGACGATATTCAGACTCGGGCAATATCCAAAATATTTTCTGATCTGATACCGAAAGATGCTCCAAGCACACCATTTGATTTAAAGTCATGGGGACCATTTCTCACTGGTATTTTGGCACAAGTTGAGTTGGTTACAAAAGCAAATCCGGAAAGATTGGATCCAAAGGATGAGCTGCTGATTGAAACAACGCTACGGCTCCTTGGACAAAGCGGGTATGCTCCGGCTCTGGATGTGATTAACGGATTACAGGTTGACGCAAAGCAACCGGCGCTGAAATCGGATGGGTTGGACTGGCAATCAAGGGTCGCGCGCGAAACGATCTATGCCAAGCAGAAGATTGAATTCCAGGAGAATTTCGACCCTGAACAGGCCACAATAATCATTCACAACTTTGGGCGTAGTATACTTCCCGATAGAGATTTTGTCTTGTGGCTCCGGGAGGAGTTCTTCAAACAGAAGCCCGCTGAATACTTTGCCCTGCTATCTTCGGATATCCAAAATCGTCAATCCAGCGAAGACATTTTGAAAGAAACCATTTCCGATCTCAAAACACGGTATCCAGAGAAAGCGGCGTCACTCTTGAAGGTTGTTTTGAACAACTCCTCGTCTGAGGTGGTCTCCGATGCTGCGTTGGCCCTGCTTGAACAGGACAAGAACAACGAGGACGCCCTAAAGGCGTTGAACAGGCTTGTCAGCGATCCTGCAGCATCAATACCCTCAGGGGCACGCTCGTTTGATTATTTTGGCAGAGAGCGAGCCCTCGACTACCTGGCTTCAGAAAGAGCGCCTGTGCCACAACAATACCGTTGGGATATTGCACGGATTGAGACGCAACTCAAACAACCATGGGATGACGGGCGAATGATTAACCGGCTGATTTCAAAGTGGTCGGGGCTCCTGAATCGATCTATGCCAGATGACCAGCAGATTGCAGCATACCGAAGAACCTTGGCGGGTGAGATCAATCGAGGCACGGTGGAAGCCTGCGAAGCTCTGATCAAATTAAATGACAAGGATTCAGGGAGCCGCATTGCCGAGGTTCTGCGAGAAATGGAGGCGAACTGCAACAAGGAATTGGCGTGGAAGCCAGATCCTACTGCCAAATATCCATGGATCGACAAATATGAGATTGAGCGCGTAAGGGCGGATCTGAAAAAGATGATCGTCATTATAGAGTGAGCGTTTTGTTTCCAGTGAATCACTCAGGTTTTCTGGCAAGAAACATGAGGGACATGCTCCCGTTCACAGGGTCAGCAATTCACGATGCAGCAACATGCAACAAGGTGCACATTGCATGTTTTGCAGCAGTCAATCGCCATTGCTTGTAGTAGATGCAGCAGCAGCACACCTTTAGGTGCTGCTGCACTACTGCATGGGTGTTGCAGTAATTTATTGACGAGACAATTGCCAGTGAATTGGGTATGGATTGTGAATGATCACCCCGGATGGTTTTGAACAGAGCTGATGAAGGCAAATAAGAATATTTTTGTGTTGGTTGCGGTGATTCTGCTGGTTGGCGCTGGTGACGAGTCCTTTGCTTCTGATGTCCTTCGCTATCTTCAGGCCTGTTCCGACGTAATCATTGTCGGCGAAATAACCGTCGCTCCCGATATGGTTTCTGGATCGGCACCCATCCCCTCTCAGAAGCCTGTCCCTTATTGGCAAGAAAGCTTTGCCCGAATAAAAGTCTCGAAGGTATTGAAGGGAAGATACGCAGCGCGGCCAGATCCGCTGGTGACTTTGCGAATTCCAATGGTTGCTTCAACTTCACATGGCAACGATCTTTCAGAAATGCTTGCCCCATTCGCAAAAGGATCCAAGTTCATTTTCTTCCTGCAAGACAGGCGAGTTTCCAAAGAACTCGGGACAGCCGGCCTCAACGACGAGCCAATTCACCTGGTCGCTTTTGAACAATTTCTTTCGCTACAGCCATACAGTGAAGCCCTTGAACTTGAAATCGGGAAGAATGCAAAATATTCTGGTTCTGGAAGCCGCGGAGTCAGTATGGAGGATCTTGGCACTCCATCTCCTCTTGGAAAATATTATGCTGGAATACACTTGGACAACAGCAATCGCGTTGACACTGCGTTTGGCAGTGCCCTTGGGGCTATAATCGATATCTATGATAAAGATTGCAAGGTCGTTTGTTCGATAAAGACGAAGTCAACTACGGCCTCAAAAAATACACTGGGATGGATGAAGGGAGAGAACATCGTGATTTTCAAGTCAGACGACGTAGAAACAATGGCTTTTCGTTTGGAACAAAATGGCATGCTTGTTGAGATTCCGGTTACTGATGCTATTCAACTTCGTGCGAACGAACTGGCAACCAGTGGAGTTCATGAATAGAGCTGATTGCCGTGCGTCTGCAAAAATAAGAATTCAAACCACTACCCAAGGCGCAAATATGAAAAACGTCACCTTATATACATTACTGGCAGTATTTACATTTTTGGCACTTGACCACGCTATTGCAGAAGATTTGCCTGAATGGGTTGTAAGCCAGGGTATTAAATTAAATGCAAACAGGACATTTTTGCATCCATATATAAATCTAGACGGTGTAAAATATCAATTTGATCAAGAGCGACTTGAGCAATCTTTAACTTCTGGATTATCCCTGTATAAGGAAGCGCAAAAGGACATCAAAACAGGCCGTTCTGATGTCACACTCATAAATAGCAAAATAGAAATAGCAAAGACGGCACTTGCTTATGGTATAATTGCGGCAGGGCAGTATGCGGATAATAATGCAGGGCTTATTTCGATATTTACACAAATCAAGGAACATCTCGCCAATGAATCAGTGCCTAATGGCATCGTGTCTCCTTACTATTCTATGTTGGGATTAGCTTCGCAATCGTTTGTCGATAAGAACGGCTCTACCGTTGATGTGGACTTTGTTCATCTTGGTACATACGATTTTAAAACTCTTATTCGTGAAGCGGAAGTGCAAATAGCAGCTCGATCTAAGGAAAAAGATTCACCGGCTTCTCGCTGAGAGAAATTAACTCATTACAAATTTATTCTGGTAACATTGAATTCTAACACTTCCGGCACATACCCACCGGATCTCCATGGATGCCAGCGGCCAACCGGCACCCTCCAAATCAACAATCAGTTCCGGCCATGGCACACAGCAGAATCGAGACGGCAGTCTATCCCGAGCCAGCCGTGATTCTGTTTGCCAGAAATTCCTGGAACGTCGTGCCTCAGACCGATGTTGAATTCCTCCCTGATCCCTTCTGAAACGAGATGTGTAAATTCTGAGATTGTAGCCCGTCATGATGGAATGGTGTCCCTTTTGGCCGTGGTCTGGGAGAAACCGCTTTATCAGGATATTCTGACCAGATGCACGGCGGGCCGGAGAGGCTTCGTGGAGATCCACGGAGAGGATGCAGTTCGGGTCAAGTCACCCCAGCCGCGCAAGAAGAAGTAGTCAGCTTCGGTCATCTGAATCTCTCAAGACCATCCCATGTGGATTTAATGGCCATGCGATTTCTCGGATCGACCAAGCCAACTTCTTCCAGAGTGTAATTCATGCGAGCGTAGTTGCATGGCGCGCATGTAATCACCATGTTTTCCAAATCGTTTGTTCCGCCCCTGGCATGAGGCAATAAATGGTCATACTGCAGCCACATGGCCTGGAAAGCAGCGTGTTGACTGATGTTGCTTCTCCCCCATGGCAGCGCGTCTGGGTAGGCTTTTTTGATCCGGTTGCGAGACTCTTGCCGTATCACTGGTATCCCACAAAATCGACAGTGATAGCTGTCCCGTTGTAGCAATTGATCCTTTTCTGATTTGGTGGGCATCCGCACTTTTACACGCCGATCCTTCGGAAGCCATGTGGGTGCATCTGGAATTGCCCGAAACACCACGTATGGGCTGGCCTTGCCCCAAAGTGATTCTGTCCATGCCCTGATCTCCGGCATATCAGCGAGCCGAATTAAATCAGCGGCAAGCTGGATTTGTCCTGCGAGGTGAGCCGAAACAGCGGCGTCGAGGTGCCTCGCCGCTTCAAAAATCTCAGGAATCGGATCTCTCAGACATGGAAGGTCGTGGTCCATGACGGAACTGTGGCATAGGTGAGCGGTCAACGGAAGTCCGAGGTAGAATCGGCCAAGCGGACCGGCTTTAGGCTCTCGGACATGTCGTTGCCCACTGTCAGTAACGCCTTGCGACCATGGATAACGAGGGTAATTTGATCAGTTGAAGCGAAAAATATGACACCAGAAATATCATCCAAAGGACTCTCCGGTGGCCAATCAGCGAGGGTTTCTGATCTCGTCAGCTACCAAGAGGGTTCCATTGTGAGCCGCGAGATCATCAAAAAGTCCACCGGCAGTGTGACGATTTTCGCCTTCGATGAAGGTCAGGGATTGAGCGAACACACGGCCCCGTTCGACGCCTTGGTGCAAGTGGTGGAAGGCGAAACAGAGATTGTGATTTCCGGCAACTCCCACCACCTGCGAGGTGGCGAAGTAATTCTCATGCCAGCAGGTCAGCCGCACGCCCTCAAGGCGCTCGGGCGGTTCAAGATGATTCTTACGATGATCCGCTCCTGAACTGGCGATTCCAATTTCGCCAACATGCTGCATTTTGTTGACTGACAGCTAAAAAAACGGATCCCACGAGCTGAGATCCGTTTTTGATGAAACCAGCCAGCGTCTTTGCTGGCTGGTGTCGCTCATCACCTTCCCCCGCGCATCCGTCTCGCAACTGTGGTAATCGAACAGATGAATCCGGCGACCGTGGTAATCGAGCAGATGATCCCGCAGACTCCAAGGAGGAGGAGGCTACCGGCGAGGTATTGAAGGCTACTGATCGGTTTTTCTTCGGTGGTTTGCATGGTGATGTTCCTTTCTGGGTTTATCGCTGCTCCGTGCTGTTTTCTCTCACCGCTTCTGGATTCGGGTGAAACGCTGCCGCTGATGAACGGGCGAACTGCCACGCCATCTTGACCCCCTCGGAAAGCGTCTCTTGCGCGAAACTTTTGAGATCGTGTCCGAGCGATTCCATTTTGCCCGTGAGGGAATGGAGGACACCGCGAGCGATGAGGATTCCCAAGACGAGCAATGCCGCGATGGGAACGATGATGTGGAAGGCGAACACTGCCGTTGCGGAAAGCAATGCCAGCGTGCCGGTGATGAGCAGTAGCGCCGCGAGCAACCGTGAGAGGCTGCGCTTGGCGAGGTCTGCCGGTGGATTGGTGAATATTTTCATGATGATGGTTGTTGGTTTGGTTGATTGTTGATGGGCGAAAAAGCCCGTCCCCACGCAAATGGGAACGGGCCTCTGTTCGGCAGCGGTTCAGCAACGGCGACGGTCAGACCGGCACGCTGCTTTCTCGTGATCCACCATGATATTCCCGCGCCATGATGGGATCTGCATGGAGTCTGCAATGGCGTCCTCGCCAAAATACTCCCGCAGATCGGTGGCCAGCTTTTCCTTCAGATCGTGCGCCCACGAACTGCTGAACCCGAATCTGGCGGCCGTGTGCTTCGCGCTTTTCCCCTGCGCGAAGTCGGTCACCATTGCTTCGTATCTTGGATTGTGGCCTTCCAGGAATTCCTCCCAGTCCACAAACCTCGATGCTGCCATGGAAGGATCATCTGCATTTCCAGCCAGCATGTCCCCAAGCGGAATTTCCTCATCCGTATCGGGGTCGTAGCCAGCCGGATCCTCCAGCGAGTGAACCATGGAGAGGCTGTCCAACTGGGTTCCGGCGTTCATCACATCGGTCCTGCCTGCCGAATATGACCGACGACCAGACTTCATGTGGAGAATCGTGTAATACGCGATGTTCCCCGGCGTGACTTCCTTCCCCCTTTCTTCAAGGTCGTGAAGCATCTTGGCTGCCACGGCCAGGGCATCCTGCAACAGTTCCTCTGTATCTTCTGAGCCGACTCCACGGATATACGGCATGGTGGCCCGTAGCCGTGGCTCGATCTGATCCAACAAAATAAATCCAGCTTTGGGACTCATTTGTGTTTTCCTTTCTGGTTGAAAGGCGACCTCAGGGCAGAGTGCTTCTGTCCGCAGCGGTCACCAGTTTTGGTTTTACTGATGGCCGCATGTGCGGCGGTTGACCTCAGCGGAATGCCGAGGTCGTGAATGAAAGTGCTGACGGACACACAGCGGTGCCCGCCAGAGCTGCTATCGCAGCCGGTGAATTTTACTCTTCCGAATTTCTTCTGCGGTCGAAAAAACGACCGCGATAATCGGCAGAGCAAGCCGCAGGATCTTTCTTCCGGAGTGGCCAGCCACACGGATGATGTGGATGGCCTGCCGGATTCCTTGGACTGGGTTCGGGATGGGCTTCATTGGGCACCTCCGTTGCTGGGGTCGAGGTGATCCGAGTAGATGGGTTTGAATGCCATGGTAATTTCCTTTCGTTGCTTGGTTTTTGGGCATGAAAAAACCCAGCATCGCTGCTGGGTTGGTCCGCGCCGCTTGGTTGATACGGTCAGAATTCCTCAGCACCGGAGTCGGTTGCTGGGAAAGCTTTCACTGTCTTATTCTGGTCAAAAAACGCGGTGGAATACCGAGTCCCCCCAGTGGAAATGAGCTCAATCCCGGATTCTCACTCGCTCTCCGCCTACAATCCACAAGCGTCCTTCGATCTTTTCTGACGAAAGAAGCAGGATGACCCGATCCATGATCTGGATGATCGAATTCTTGTCCTGCATTGCCATCCTCAAAACGATGATTCCCTTCGATTCTGCCGGGACGTAGGTGCGGATATCTGAAAAGTCCAAATCCAAGGTGATGATAATCCGATCCTCCCCTTGGACGACTTGGTAAATCACCGAATCCTGAGAGCCGGTGAGTCCCTCCTCGTGGACGGTATGAGCATCGTGGCCGTGAGCAACCAGCCGGTCTTTGACTTCGACGGGAAGATTTTCGTCAATTTTGAACTTCATGCCGCGTGCAGCTCGGCGGTGCGTTCTCGCGTCAACTCCGCCGCATAGGCCACGGCTGCCTGCACGTCCTCAGCGGATAACGAGGGGTAAGAGGCGAGAATCTCTTGGATGCCAAGACCTGCTGCCAGATTGTCGAGAACAACCGAAGCAAAAATCCGTGTGCCCCGGATGCAAGCTTTTCCATGGCAGACCAGAGGATCAACAGTGATTCGTTCGCGCCAGTTCATGAGCGGAAGGATACCACAGGATGGTATTTCTTCAACGAGTTTGCTGGATTGTATTGCTGGTTTGGAAGCCAGGGTCAGCCCGCCGAAATCGCCCTCGAAAATCCCCCCGGTGTCGGAGGCCTCGGGAGCAATTTCGAGCCCGATACGGGGCAGCTAGGGGGCCAATATTTTCAAAAGTTGCCTGAAAAAATCGGTTTTCGCAGGTTTTCCACGGTTGGGGAGGGGACCCTGTGTTCAACGATGTTTCAGGAAGTCGCCGATGTCCACCAACCGGGTTGATCGAGATCCCGACGAGATTTCGAGGAATTCAGCGACGAAAAAAAAGATGACCGCCTGGCCAGATATTGGTCGCCGGGTGATCGAGCGATGAAAAAAACGCTCGTGGTCGTGCGCGATTTTCTCGGCCATTGCCTGGAAATCCCAACGCCAGCAGACACAACCAACACGCTCGAATATGCTCGAACCGGTTGTTATTATTGTTGTTATTCTGGATGAAAATGACTCAGAATAGTTGCAAGTAGCTGACAATAAGGAGGCGAGCGGGTAGCGGGAATCGAACCCGCATGGCCTGCTTGGAAGGCAGGAACTTTACCATTAAGCTATACCCGCGAAAGAGGGGCAGATTTAACGCCGGTGGGGGAGCGGGTCAACTCTCAAGTTTTCGGGACCTGAGCCATCTGCCGCCCCACCAGACAGGAAGGGGCAGCCAGGAGAGGAGCCAAAATAGCGGTTCCAGGAGGCTGACGAGCCAGATTTCGCGGAGTTTGTTCGACGGTCCTGGCAGGGAGTTCGCGGATTCGACGCGGAGAAACATGAGGCCCAGATGAAGGAGCCAGCGCCCGAGGGAGAGGGGGTTGAGCAGGGCGAAAAGAAACGAGAGGCCAGCGCCGTGGGTGAGTGGGATTCCGAGGCTTCCCGCGGGATTGCAGAGGCGAAAGGTCACGAACGCGCGGTGCTGGTGCAGGATCCATTCCTTCCATGTGAGGTCAGGGGATTCAAGAGCAAGCACGGCACGGGAGATATCCACCTTGCCCCCTGCCTCGTTGATGAGGAGTCCAAGTTCATGGTCCTCGGCCAAGGCTCCTCCAAGGATTTTCCACCCGCCGATCCTTTGGAGTGTCGGAGCTTTGACTCCCATGCAGGCGCCGGTCAGAAAATCCAGATGCCCGGTTGAGCGAAGCAGCGCGACTCCCGGCCAGAGGGCCAGCCCGGTTCCAAGCGCATCCAGCCGGGCTGGCATCGTCCGGACTCTCGCAGGGGCGTAAGGAGCGGAAATGGCATCGGAATTTTTCGACTGCCATTCGGTGCGGAACGTCCACAGAAACCCGCGGTCGGGGATGGCATCGCTATCGAAGACAATCCATCTTTTGTGTGTGGCCATCGGTTCCATTTGGGCAAGTTTGTTGATCTTGGGATTCCGGTGGATTCCCTCGACAGCGAGCGAACAGCGGATATCGAGCTCCGGGTGTCCGGACGCAAGATCTTCGCAGAGGCGCAATTCCTGTGGGGTAGACGCGCATAGTATCACCTGATCGCGGGGCCCAACAGCGGAGAGAAAAATTGCCAGATTTTTTCGAAGCGCCTTTTCGCCTTTTTTGATTGGTCGGAAGAAGGTAACCGGGGAGTATGGAGGGCGCTGCGCCGTTGGGGTCGATTTGTGGATTTCCCCACCAGATAAATGGGCGGAGGCTGTCCCTTCGAGCCAGCGTCGCAGAAGAAATGATGTGACGAGGTAGAACACCGCGCTGAAAATCCCGATGCCTGCGACCGCGATCCAAGCAGGCTTTTTCACTGCATCCCCGCTAGCCGACGACAGGAAGGAGATTGTTGCTGATCGCGCGGTCAACGGAGATCGCTCCTCCCCCGAGGCAGAAGAGTGCGAGACCAGCCGCCCACACCATGAGCGGAAACTCCAGATCGAGGAAGCCTGGCGAGCTTTTTCCGACGGCAAACAGCGCTCCCGACATGACGAGGACGACTCCGATTCCCGCAAGGCGGGTGAAGAAGCCGAGAAAAAGTCCGGTGCAAATCACCAGCTCCACCACCATGACCAGAGGCGCGATCACCGCAGGGAGCCCAAGGCCGGTCGCCGACGTCCATGTCTCGATCGTGCGGTGCCAGCCGATTCCTCCGAACCAGCCGAGCGCCTTCTGAGTTCCGTGAAAGAAGAAGACTCCCGCTGTGGCCAGCCGCAGGACGAGTGGGCCCGCGTTTCCCGGCGTGTGGAAGAAGTGGTAGACCGGATTGTTCGTCACGGGGCGGCACGCTAACAGAGCCGGGACGAGGCGGGAAGCAAAAGTGTTCCCCCGCCACCGAAATTGAGCTATGAGGAAACCGTTATGGAGGAATCAAAGCAGTCCCCGCTGGCGGCTTATGTGGTGCCGTTTGCGCTCTTCATGGGCGGGTTGGCACTTGCCGGGGCTGTCCGATTTCTGGGGGGTAAGTCCGGGGAACTCCTCCTCTCGAAGCCCGAATACTGGGTTTATCCCCTGCAGACATTGGTCTGCGGGGCGTCGCTGATTTTCTTTTGGAAGCGGTATGATTTCGGAAAGGAAGGCGGGTGGCTCGCGGCGTTGGCCGCCGGGCTTCTCGCTCTCGCACTTTGGATTTTGCCTCCTGTTCTGCTCGGGGGGGGGGCGCGCACGGACGGGTTTGACCCCACGGTTTTTTCGGGCAGCCCGATTCTGTATTGGTTGACGGTGACCGCGCGGTTCGCCCGTCTGGTCATCATCGTTCCCTTGCTCGAGGAAATTTTCTGGAGGGGGTTCCTGATGCGGTATCTGATCCGCGAGGATTTTGCAAAAGTCCCACTGGGCGCTTATACTCATCTTTCATTTTTCGGAGTGGCCGGACTGTTCATGCTTGTGCATTCGACGCCCGACTGGCCGGCGGCATTTCTGACCGGATTGATCTACAACGGGCTGCTTGTCCGCACGAAGAGTCTGGGGGCCTGTGTCGCGGCGCACGCGGCCACGAATCTCGGGCTGGGAATCTATATTATGACAACACGCCAATGGGGGTTCTGGTGAAAATCGGGTTTGCCCAGATCAACACGATCGTCGGCGACTTCGAGGGAAACGCGCGCAAGATCGCCCGTGCCGCAGAGGATCTGGAGAGCCGCGGCGCGCAGATCATTCTCACGCCGGAGCTCTCACTTACCGGCTATCCCCCGCAGGACCTGCTCTTCAAATCGGATTTTGTTCCCCGGAATCTGGTGGCGCTCGACGAACTGCACAAGCGGGTCGGAAAGGCGGCCCTCCTCGTCGGCTGCGTAGACGTGAATCCCTCAGGGAATGGGCGGCCGTTTTTCAACGCCGCCGCCGTGCTCGAAAAAAACCGGCCTCTGCGGAAAGTGTTCAAGTCCCTGCTGCCGACCTATGATGTTTTCGACGAGGCTAGGTATTTTGAGCCGGGGCCGGCTCCGGTGCCTCTGGAGATCGGTGGCCACCGGATCGGGGTGACGATCTGCGAGGATATCTGGACTCCGGAATACCTGCCCAGGGGGCTTTACTCGCGCGATCCGGTCCATGACCTTGTGACGGCGGGAGCCGCGGCGATCGTCAATCTGAGCGCGTCTCCGTTCCAGGTTGGAAAGCCGGCTTTGCGAAGAGAGATGATCCGGCGGCAGGCCGGACGCCACCGGGTGCCTTTTTTCTATTGCAATGCGATTGGAGGCAATGACCAGTTGGTTTTCGACGGCTACTCGCTCGCGGCAACCGCCGACGGCGTGATCTGGATTCAGGCTCCCGGATTTCAGGAAGGCACGTTCGTGCTCGATATCGGCGACATGAACCATGAGGTGGAGTTCAGGAGCCATGCCATTGACGGAGCCAAGCCAAAAGTGACGGTGCTCAACCCCTGGCCCTCAGAAAACATGGCCCGCGAGGACATGGCCGACCTCCGCGATGCGCTGGTTCTCGGGCTGCGCGATTACATGGTCAAGTGCGGGTTCCGCACTGCGGTGCTCGGGCTCAGCGGCGGGATTGACAGCGCAGTTACCGCGTGTCTCGCCGTCCAGGCTCTCGGCGCTGCGGATGTCAAAGGAGTTGCGATGCCATCCGAATTTTCGTCCGGCCACAGTATCGAGGATGCCCTCCAACTCGCGGCGAATCTCGGTATGGAATGCCTGGAGATCCCGATCGCCGGGAGCTTCGATGCTTTCAAAGAGCAGATGAGCGGGGCGTTTTCCGGGAAGCCCGAGGACATCACAGAAGAGAACATGCAGGCCCGGCTCCGCGGGCTCACGCTGATGTCGCTGTCGAACAAATTCGGCCATCTCCTCCTCACCACAGGAAACAAAAGCGAGCTGGCCGTTGGCTATTGCACGCTCTACGGCGACATGTGCGGCGGGCTCGCCGTGATTTCTGACCTTCCTAAGACAACGGTTTACAGGCTGGCGGAATTTCTCAATGCGGACGCCCGCCGGGAACTCATTCCGGAACGGACGATCACGAAGCCGCCAAGCGCGGAACTTCGCCCGGATCAGACCGATCAGGACACCCTGCCTCCCTACGAGGTATTGGATGAAATCCTGCGGCTCTATGTGGAGGAGAACCTGGGCGCCGGAGAGTTGATCCGGAAGGGTTTCGACGAGGAAATTGTCCATTGGGTGCTCAGGCGGGTGGACCTCAACGAATACAAACGCGAGCAGGCCGCGCCTGGCCTCAAGGTGACCGGACGAGCGTTCGGCATTGGGCGCCGGATGCCGCTCGCCCAAAGATTCAATCCAAAAATCATACAATGAAACCAACCATAGGCATCACATCCGGCGATCCTGCCGGCATCGGTCCGGAGGTCATCAGGGCGGCGCTGGCCTCCCGCGATCTGCCCGGAGATTTTGAGTTCGAGGTCGTCGGGGAGATGTCCGGGTTCAAACCCGGGTCGCCAACAAAGGAGTCCGCCCAGGCGGCGGTCGAGGCACTGGAAACCGCCGCCAAAAACCTGCTGTCCGGAAAATGGCAGGCTGTGGTCACCGGGCCGGTCTCAAAGAAAGCTCTGCATGATGTCGGGTGCCATTTCCCGGGACAGACGGAATTTTTCGCGGCGCGTGCGCGTGTGGAAAACTTCGCGATGTGCCTGACTGGCGGCGGGCTGACAGTGGCCCTGGTCACCGCCCATGTCCCCATCGCGCAGGTCGCCGCTCTCCTTAAAAAAAGCGAAATTATCCGCATCGGGAACCTGCTAGTGTCCTTTCTCCAGCAATGCGGGTGCAAAGAACCGAGGATCGCCGTGGCGGGCTTGAATCCGCACGCCGGGGAAGGAGGAGATCTCGGAACCGAGGAAATCACAATCATCTCTCCTGCCGTGATGGAGCTCGGGAAATCAAAGGCCGCAGTATTCTCGGGACCGCTTCCCCCTGATACGATTTTTCAGCAGGCCGTCGCCGGAAAATTCGACGGCGTGCTCTGCATGTATCACGATCAGGGCTTGATTCCGCTGAAGCTTCACGCGTTCGACCAGGGCGTGAACGTGACGCTGGGTCTGCCCTTTGTGCGGACCAGCCCCGACCATGGCACGGCGTTCGACATCGCGGGCAAAGGCGTCGCGCGGTCCGACAGCATGCAGGCCGCCATCCAGCGTGCGGCCACGATGCTGCGCGTCAACCGGGCAGCAGGGGGGTGACGGCGTCGAGCGCGGGAGCGTAGAGTGGGTGCCTTCCCCCGCGCGCGAGTTCCGCCAGGAGAATGTCGCTGAGGCGGTCATGGCCTGCTCCGATGGTCATGGCGCAATCCGGGATCCCTGGAGCGCACAGGCTTGCGTAGAAAAAAGCGGCGTTGTCCGGATGGCGGAGGCTGAAGCAAAACCCCTCGCCGCCAAGTTCGACGAGCGAGAGTCCGCGCCCCTCGGATTCCGTAATCTCGAAAGTGATCTGCTTCCCGTCCTTCGAGAGAAAGAAATTTTCCGAGCGCAGGTGCTGGAGTTTCCAGTCGAGCTGGACTGAGAGCCAGCCCAGCAGAAGCAGGGCTTTCACCCGCTCTCCGCCCGCGCATCCGATTCGGACACTCGTGATTCCGGGAAGGCATGCGAGCGCTGCGGAGTGGTCGAAAACATTGGCCAGAGCCAGCCTCCACCGGAGCAGACGTGTCCAGTTCAGATCGCAGAGAACCATCCCCCCATCGGTGAGGGAGAGGATCTTTCGTGTCAGGGCAAACTGCGTTGCGGGGCGCTTCCAAGTCGCGCTGTCGAAAATGAGCCGGTCCACCCATGTCCAGAGCTGTTCGTCAAGCGGTTCGCGGAATTCCGCCTGGGACCAGAAGCAGAGCGGCAGATCGGAATCAAGGTGCGAAAAAACGATGTTGGGGAGCGATGCGGCGCTTTCGCCATCGAGCCGGAACGTGATCTGCTCCGAGCAGATCTGCCGTCCGCCTTTGCCCGCCAAGTGGCAGTGGGCGCTGATCCACGCGTGGGCTTCAGATGTCGCGGCTCCCGGGTCTGCGAGGATCAGGATCGCACGAAAGGCATGCTGGCTGGCGATTGTGGAAATGAGTTCGGTGTTGGCATCGAGCGACTCCGGTTCCTCGGTGTAGATGACGAGATTGAGCAGGGAGGCGCGGGTTTTTGTGTCGTCGCTGGATTCCCAGAGCCGGCCCAGCTCCTTGTCGATCCGCCCGATTTCCACCGGCAGGCCCGGCTCGCTCACAGCCGCCTCCATGTCGTCCCGTGACGCTTGGTGAGTTCATCAGCCTCGGCTGGTCCCCAGCTTCCGGAAGAATAAAACGCAAGGTCCTCAGGGTTTGACTTCCAGGTCTCGCGGATCGAATCCACAAACTTCCATGCTTCCTCGACCTCGTCGCGCCGCGCAAAGAGCGTGGGATCGCCGCTCATGGCATCGAGCAGGAGCCGCTCGTAGGCTTCCGGCGTCGCTTTCCCGAAACTCGTTCCGTAATGGAAATCCATTTTCACCGGTTCGATGCGGAGGCTCGACCCCGGCATCTTTGCGCTCATCTTCAGCGAGACCCCCTCGTCGGGCTGGATGCGGATCACGAGCACGTTGTCATCGACCGCTTCGCCTGTCGCCTTGAAGAGCACCGGCGGCACGCTTTTGAAATGAACGGCGATTTCGGTCCCGCCTTTCGGAAGCCGCTTTCCGACGCGGACGAAAAATGGAACTCCCGCCCAGCGCCAGTTGTCCACGTTGATCTGGAGGGCAACGAAGGTTTCCGTCATGGACTCCGGATCCACGTTGGCCTCGTCCCGGTAGGCTGCCACGCGTTTGCCATCGATCGCCCCGGCTCCGTATTGCCCGCGGATCACATTTTTGGAAACCTCCCCGCCTTCGAGCGGACGGAGCGAGCGGAGCACCTTGACTTTCTCGTCGCGAATCGCATCCGCATCCAGTCCGGCCGGCGGCTCCATGGCGGTGAGGCACAGGAGCTGCAGCAGGTGGTTCTGGACCATGTCGCGCAGGGCGCCGGACTTGTCGTAGTATCCGGCCCGGCCCTCGACTCCGAGCGGCTCGCTCGCGGTGATCTGGATGTGATCGATGTAGCGGGCGTTCCACATCGCCTCGAAGAGGGCGTTGGCAAACCGCAGGACCATGATGTTTTGCGCCGTCTCTTTTCCGAGATAATGGTCGATGCGGTAGGTGTCTGCCTCCGGAAAGGCCCCTTCCACAAGATTGTTGAGGTGCCGGGCGCTCGGAAGGTCGGTGCCGAACGGCTTCTCGACAATCACCCGTGCCCATCCGCCGTTCGCGCCTTTGTTGAGCCCGCTCTTCCGCAGGTTTTCCAAGATGACCTCGAACTGGTCGGGCGCGGCGGCCAGGTAAAAAAGCCGGTTGCCGCGCGTGCCGCGTGCGGCGTCCAGGCCCGCCAGTCGCTCCGCAAGGGACTTGTAGCCGGCCAGATCGTCAAACCCGCCGCGATGGTAGCTGATCGATGACGCAAAGCTTCCCCAGAGCTCCTCGTGGACGCTCTGCCGGGAATGTTTCCGCGCGGCCTCTTCGAGCTCTCCGCGAAAAATTTCATCGCTCTTGTCCCGTCGCGCAAATCCGACAACGCTCATCGCCGGTGGCAGCGCCCCGTCCGCCGCGAGATTGTAGAGTGCCGGAACCAGCTTCCTGTGCGTGAGGTCGCCGGTGGCCCCAAAAATCACGAGCGTGCACGGCTCGGGCATCGCCCGGCTGCTCAATCCCTCGCGAAGCGGGTTTATCTGGGTGGCAGAATTCGACATGGTCGATGCGTCATACCCCAAATCCCGGATTCGAACCACAAATTTACCTGAAAACCCCGGCCTCCGGGTTTCAGATTGCTTCCAACCGCTCATGTTGTCGGCTCCAGTGTCAATAGCCCGCCGCTGCTTTCCCCCTCGACGAAAGGGACGCTGTCCTTTACGAACAGTCTCCATGAAAATTGTGGGTTCACGCCATCAGGAACCGGAGTCTCCCGGGCATTCTCTCCGCAGGGCGGAGCGGATCATTGCCGAGGCGGATCGACTCGCCCCCCGGGCGAAGCCACGTGGATTCGTCGTGAAATCAAAAACCTGGCAGGAATACACCGCGTGGAGGCGGGCACAAACGAATCCGAGGTTCTGGTAATATGGAAGCTGCTCCGCCACGCCCGCTGCTCCATGTCTGCCGCCTGCTCAATGCGCAGAAGGCCGACTATCTGGTTGTCGGCGCTTGGGCAATGATCCTCAACAGCGTGATCCGTGCCACCGAGGATGTGGACATCCTCATCGCGGACAACCGTGAAAATTTTCAGAGGGTCATTGATGCGCTCTCCCTGCTCGCCGACGGAGCAGCCCGCGAACTCACTCCCGACGATTTCGCAGAAAATATTGTCATCAAGATCGCTGACGAGGTGGAGGTTGACGTCAGCACGCGCGCGTGGACAGTCACCTACGCCGAGGCCGCTCCGAACGCTCTGAAAACGGAAGTGGACGGGGTGACCGTGCCATACCTGTCTCTCCCAGACCTTATCCGCAGCAAGCAAACCCAACGTGATCAAGATCGTGTCGATGTGGAAATGCTCCGACGCCTCCTCCCCTGATCAGCCGCTCCTCGTTGATTCACAAGGAACCGTTCTCTCCTTGGGCTTCTCCGCTTTCGGCTTCAACCCCAGGTAAGCATGGACTGGCCGAAACTCCTCAAGATAGCAGAGACCGAGGTTGCCGCAACAATCGCCGAACTGCCGGAACCCGTCCGCAAGGCGCTCCTCGAGGTGCCGGTCGTCCTCGAAAAATTCCCGTCCCGGCAGGATGTCGCCGGCGGCATCGAACCAGATACCCTCGGCTATTACGATGAGGACCCCGTCGTCAGGATCCGGCTCTGGCTCGAAAATATCCGGGACTACGCCGAAGAGGAGGGGCTTTCCTACGCCGATGAGGTCCGCACCACCCTCCTCCACGAAATCGGCCATGTCCTCGGCTGGGACGAGGACGATGTCGAGGAGCGGGGGCTCGGGTAAGCCGGAATTTCACGGGCATCATTTGTTTCATTTTTTATTGAAGTGCCCCGTGGCTCGCTGCTAGTTTCGGGGGATCAGATGAGCGCCATTGTGGAAAAAGTGGTTGGGGAGGAATCGCGCCTGGGCGAGCTGGACATCGAGGCGATCGAGATGTTCATCAGTTTTTTCAAGCTGATCGGCCTGCCGAAATCGGTCGGTGAGATTTACGGCCTGCTTTTTGTGGCGACGCGTCCGCTGTCGATGGAGGACTTGATGGACCGGCTGCAGATCAGTCTCGGGGCGGCCAGCCAGGGGCTGAAATTGTTGCGGTCCGTCGGGGCGGTAAAAGTTGTCTATGCGCCGGGGGAGCGAAGGGACCACTATGTGGCGGATCTCGAGCTGAGCAAATTCGCGACATCATTCATCAAAGAGGAAATGAAGCCCCGTTTGGAGCGGGCACTCCAGCGGGTCGAGCGGATGGAAAGCCTCGCGAAGGATATGGACCCGAAAGAACGCCGGACGGCCTTCGAGCGAATCGACCGCCTCAAGCACTGGATGGAACGCGGGCAGAAGATGATGCCTTGGATCTTGAAATTTTTGGTGAGCTAGCGCGCCGCCTGGCGCAGACCTGTGGAAAACAGGAAAAAAAACGAAAAATCTGCATGGACCAGCGGGAAATTCCCGCTGATGACCAAAGGCGGCAGCCTGCCTTGCGCGCCTGCGGCGCGAATGTGAACACATGGCTGCGGGGGCAGCTTGGGTAGCCTGCCTGCAGGGCAGCCCGCAGGGCGAGACGAGCGGGAGCGAGGCAAATACAGAAATCCCGCCCGTGAATGAAAACTTGGAGGAACGACCGCCGTGTCGTCCGCGATAGAGCCCCGCATGTCTTCCCACCAATTGAGAGCTGAAGAACTCCAGAGCGATCTGATCCGGAAAATGACTCCGGGGAAGAGACTCTCGACCGCCATGGCCCTTTATCAAACCGCATGGGAAATCAAGAAAAGCGGTCTGAGGGCGCAGCACCCGGACTGGACAGACGAAGCGGTCGCTGCCCGGGCACGAAGGGTCTTCGTGACAGGATATGCAGGAGATTAACCAAATCACCCGAAAGCTGGAATCCGCCCGGATTCCCTATTGCTTTGTGGGCGGTCTTGCGGCCATTGCTTACGGTCGGCCCCGCTTGACCCTATATGCCGATCTTGTCCTTGCCCTCGGAACGGGACATGTCAACGCACTCGTCAGCGCGTTTCCGATCGAAGATTTCTACCTGCCGCCGGAAGAGGTTCTTCTCGCAGAAATCCAAAGAGAGGCCCGGGGGCATTTCAATATTATCCACCAGCACAGTGCCCTGCGCGCAGACTGTTACCTGCCTGGAAAAAGCCAGCTCGCCCGATGGGAACTCGCCAACCGCCGCAAGTTGGCCGGCCCGTTCGGCGACGAGTGGTTTGCGCCTCCGGAGGCCGTCATCGTCAACAAGCTTCTCTTTTTCCGGGAAGGAAGATCCCAGAAACATATCGATGATATCTCTGCAATGATTGATGCGGGGTCCGTTCCCGACAGGTCGGAACTTCTCCGCTGGGTGGCCGAACTCGGCCTCGATCACGAATGGGACCTTGTCGCCCAAGCCCGCTACCACAATGAACTTCCCTGAAATGCGCGGCCCGGACATCCGCCGGGCAAAGCGATTCGAGATGGTCCAACCCACCGCAACCCGAGCCTCCTAAACCAGATAATTTTATGATCCCACTACTCGATCTCAACCGGGCGCACGGCGCCCTGCACGCCGAACTGATGACGGCCTGCGAAAATGTCCTTAAAGAAGGGAAATTCATCATGGGTCCCGCCGTGGGGCGGTTTGAATCCGCCGTGGCGGCCTACGTGGGTGTGCCGCACGCCATTTCCTGCGCTTCCGGTTCGGACGCCCTGCTGGTCGCCCTCATGGCGCTCGGGCTCCGTCCGGGCGATGAAGTCGTGACCACGGCCTACAGCTTTTTTTCCACCGCGTCCGCGATCACCCGTCTCGGGCTTTCGGCGAAATTCGCCGATATCGATCCCGGCACGTTCAACCTGACGCCGGCTTCATTGCAGCGCGCCCTCACCGCGAACACCAAGGCCGTGATCGCGGTCCACCTTTTCGGTCAGACGTGCGAGATCGCCGAGATCGCCGCTATCTGCCGTTCGCGGGGAATCCGGCTGATCGAGGATGCGGCCCAGTCGCTCGGGGCGAGTTTTCAGGGAACCATGGCCGGCGCGTTCGGCGACATCGGCTGCTACAGCTTTTTCCCCTCAAAAAATCTGGGCGGTTTCGGGGACGGGGGGATGATGGTCACGGCGGACGCTGCTCTGGCCGAGCAGATGTCCATCCTCCGCTTGCACGGGGCCAAGCCGAAATACTACCACCAGCAGGTGGGAATCGGCTCAAGGCTCGACACTCTCCAGGCCGCCTTGCTGGAGGTGAAACTGGCCCATCTCGATGCCTATGCGGCCGGCCGGCAGAGGAACGCCCGGCTTTACAGGGAATTGCTCGCGGGAGTGGACGGTCTTTTGCTGCCGGATGAACTGCCGGGGGCGGTTCCTGTTTACAACCAGTTCTGCATCCGCACACAGGCCCGCGATGCGCTCCGCCAGGCGCTGTCCGACCAGGGCATCGGCACCGAGATTTACTATCCCATCCCGCTGCACCTGCAGGAATGCTTCCGCGATCTCGGCTGCAAGGAAGGTGACTTTCCCATCGCGGAGGAATGCGCGAAGACATCCATGGCCCTTCCCATTTTCGGGGACCTCACCGAGGAGGAACTCCGCGAGGTCGCCGGAGCTATCAGGACATTCTTCGCTTCCAACTCCCCCGCCCGATGACGGGCCCCGAGACCTTATGGAAAAAGTTTTGGCGAAACCCCCTGCTGATGACCAAAGGCGGCAACTTGCCCGCCTGCGGCGGGAATGAGGAATGCGAAATTCGGAATGCGGAAAAGCCAAACTGAGCGGGAGCGAGCGAGGCAAATGGGGGGGGACGATGACTACTGAAAAACAAGCGGTTTTACCGGATCAGGAATGGGACCGGGTCGTCAGCGCGAAAAGCAGTTGGCTGCAACTCCAACTCGGCGAGCTTTGGCGCTACCGGGATCTGATTTATCTGTTCGTGAAGCGCGATTTTGTCGCGACCTACAAACAGACGATCCTCGGCCCGCTCTGGTTCCTCATCCAGCCGATCCTGTCCACGCTGGTGTTCACTGTCATTTTCGGGAATATCGCCAAGCTTCCGACGGATAACATTCCGCCGTTTCTCTTCTACCTCTGCGGGCTGGTGTCCTGGAGCTACTTTGCGGATTGCCTCAACAAAAGCGCGGCGACCTTTTCGGGGAACGCCGGGATATTCAGCAAGGTCTATTTTCCGAGGCTGACCGTCCCGATCGCCAACTCGATCACGAACCTGATCACGTTCGCGATCCAGTTCGCGCTGTTTCTTGCCGTGCTCGGCTACTTCACCTGGAAAGGCGCGCCGGTCCATACGAGTTGGCGGGTGGTTGTCCTGCCGCTGCTGCTTTTGCAGATGGCCATGCTGGGTATTGGATTCGGGTGCATCGTGAGCTCCCTCACCACCCGCTACCGCGACCTCGCGATGCTGCTCGGGTTTTTCGTGCAGCTCTGGATGTATGCGAGTTGCGTGCTGTTCCCGCTTTCGCTCTACCCCAAGCAGTGGCATTGGCTCCTCGTCCTGAACCCCATGGTTCCTGTCATCGAGAGCTTCCGCTTCGCCTTTCTGGGCGCCGGAACCGTCGAAGTTTACCAGCTCCTGTCGGGCGCCGCTGTCAGCCTCGTCGTATTTCTGCTCGGCATCTTCATCTTCCGTCACGTGGAGCGGACATTCAGCGACACCATTTAATAACATGATAGGAATCCGTCAACTTGCCCGTAGCGTCCGCACCTTCTGCGGAAACCTCCCGGCTCTGCCCAAGGTCGTGCAAATGCTCTGCACCGACCCGCTGGAGCAAGCTTCCATTAGTGCCGCCCGGCGGCTTATGGCCCGCGGCCATACCAAAACGATTTCCTCCAGATTACCGATGGACTGGGACGGTCGTCCGATCCCTTGGTATACGTATCCTTTCATAGACTACATATCCGATGTCGACACCTCGAAGTGGAGGATTCTTGAGTTCGGATCCGGCCAGAGCACTTTGTTTTGGGCCCCTCGCGCGGCTTCCATACTGGCCTATGAGAACAGCCCTGCTTGGCTTGATAAAATGAGGGGTCTCGTGCCCTCGAATGTGGAACTGAGATTTTTTGAAGGTGAAAAATCGCTGGACGAGCTCGACGAACTCGACTTCGTGCCCGATCTTGTGGTCGTGGACGGATGGAAGCGGGGAGCCTGCGCCAGAAGGAGCATCCAGGCTTTCGGGCATGCGCCCATTTATATCCTCGAAAACTCCGATTGGTTCCCGAAAGCCGCTGCTGCCATGCGCGAGTCTGGGCTTACCGAGATCCGCTTCAAAGGGTTCGGCCCCATCAATGGATACACGTGGGCGACTTCCTTGATGGTTTCCGAAAATCATCTGAAGAAACTCGGCCGAATCCGCGCGTTTTCTGAAGTTCCCGGCGGCTTGGCAGCCGGTGACTACGAGGAAACGGATATCGCATCCTGATGGAACGATCCATTCAAGTTGAGAACCTCGGAAAGCGATACCGCCTCGGCGTGATCAACCGGGGGATGCTTTACAAAGACATCCAGAGCTGGTGGGCGAGGTTCCGGGGCGAGGATGACCCCAACACGCCGGTTCATATCGCCCAATCGCGTCCCGATATGACCGGCCAGGAATTTTGGGCTTTCCGAGATGTCAGCTTCGGGGTCAAGCGAGGAGAAATCCTCGGGATCATCGGACGAAACGGGGCCGGGAAATCCACGCTGCTCAAGGTGCTGAGTCAAATCACTGCGCCAACAGAGGGGCAATTCATGCTCAACGGCAGGGTCGCCAGCCTCCTCGAGGTCGGCACGGGATTCCACGGCGAACTCACCGGCCGGGAGAATATTTTTCTCAACGGGGCTATCCTGGGAATGTCGCGCGCCGAGGTGCGTGAGAAATTCGACGAAATCGTGGAATTCGCCGAGGTCGCCCAATTTATTGACACGCCCGTGAAACGCTACTCGAGCGGCATGTATGTGCGGCTCGCGTTTTCGGTGGCCGCCCACCTGCAACCCGACATCCTCATCGTGGATGAGGTGCTGGCTGTCGGGGACGCGGCATTCCAAAAAAAGTGCCTCGGGAGAATGAATGAGGCGGCATACAAGGAGGGAAGGACGATCCTCTTCGTGAGCCACAACATGACTTCCGTTCGGAACCTCTGCACCCGCGCCATAATTCTCAAACAGGGGAAACTGGTCGCGGACGGCAATGCTGGCGACATGGTTGACCGTTATCTTGAGGAAAGTTCCCAGCACGCCGGCCACGTCGGAGGGGACCAGCGCGCTGGCTCAGGGCGGTTGCGCGTGACGGCCGTCGATTTCGAGGCGTCCGACGGCCGTCGCATCGAGGACCTCCCCGCCGGGCAGCCGGTAACTGTGCGGATCCGCTACGCGGCCGACGGGCTGAAGCCCTCGGATTCCGTCATCGCGGGCATCGGCGTCGTCAGTTCGGAGGAGGCAGTTTTTAACAATTACAGCAACTATTCGGGCACGGTCTTCAGAGAGCTTCCGAAAACCGGTTCGTTTGCATTCGAATGGATGTCAGTGGATCTCGTGCCCGGCCAATACCAATTAGTGGTTCGCATCGTGGCAAACGGCGATCATCACACGGGCGAGGTGCTCGACATGCCATCCGCGATCTCGTTCCATGTCGCCCCGGCGGATTACTATGGCACTGGTCGCAATGTCGGCATGGGGTTCGGAGTTACGCTGGTGAGGGGACAATGGAGTTGACGGCGTGACGAGCGGCCCGGCACCAACAATTTTCTCCGCCTGACAGGCCCCCGCCACAAGAATTTTTCTGCCACTTATTTCCTGAATAAACATGAAGCGCCTAATAGATCGCATTGTCGCCCGAATCGCAGCGGGATCCATTTCCTCATTTCGGCGGATTCCGCTCCGTTTGGAGCCCGATGACTTGCGCAACATGAGGATCTCTTTTTCGCAATTTGGAGAAGATCTGGTTGTCGCGGAGCATTTGACCAATTTTAAGCGCGAGCGGAGAGGTATCTATATCGACGCAGGATGCTTTGACCCGTTCCGGTTTTCTAATACGAGACTGCTTAACCTGCTCGGTTGGCGCGGCATCAACGTCGATGCATCCGAAGAGGCTATCAGTAAGTTTAACGTGCATCGGCCGCATGACGTAAATGTCTGTGCGGCTCTTTCTGACCGGGTTGAAGTCCGGGAATTTCTTCTGAGCGGGTGTTCTGCGATGAACCGGCTTGTTTGCAGCGACTCGCTAACTGACAACCAATCAGACAACTCCCGCAAGATAGAGGTAAGCACGCGAACCCTCATGAGTATATTTGACCGGAGCCAGTTTTCCGGCGAGGGCGTGGATTTATTGAGCATTGATTGTGAGGGGAGTGACCTGGCTGTTTTGAAGGGGTTTGACCTCGGGCGGACCCGGCCGGTGCTGATCTGTATCGAGTCCCTAAATGAGGGCGAATCCAAAAAGATCCGCTCATACCTCGAAGAAATAGGGTATTCACACCTCTGCGACCGCGGGCTTTCCCATCTCTTTCGGGACTCGGCCACGTTACCCGAAAAACAATGACGGGCTATCTCCGGTTTTTTTTGGCAGCGCTCGTGGTTTCATACCATCTCGGCTACCGCTTCGCCGGCCAGGGATTTGGAGTGCCGTCGGTGGTGGGCTTCTACGTCCTATCAGGCTCCGTGGTCGCTTCCTTGGTCAGCGGGCCTTTCGCCGGACTCCCGCTCGGTCGCTTTTTTGCCGAAAGATTGCTGAGGATTTATCCGACATACTATTACTTTCTCGGGTTGACTTTGGCGTTCGTTCTTATCACCGGCTTCGGAGCGCCAAAATTCACAGCGCTCAATGTGTTCGGAAACCTTGCGGTGATCCCGTTAAACTATGTTTGCTTCCCGCAGTTCGTGGTGTTAGGCGACAAGGGGTTTCCCCTGATCCCAACCGCTTGGTCTCTCGGTGCGGAGTTGCAGGCTTATCTGGTCCTCGGATTTTCTCTCCGCTGCGGTCCTCGAACCCGGCTGGTCCTCGGGGCTTCCTCACTTGTTGTTTTTGCTGCGGCCGGCGTGCGGATGCTCAACCCCGACCTCTGGGGATACCGGCTTCTGCCCGGGATATTTTTTATGTTCCTTGCCGGCTCGTATCTTGCCGCGCCAAAAACGGGCAGCGGGTTTTTCGGTCGGATTGAGCGCTGGTTTCCCGCCTTGTCCTGGGTCTTCGTTGCTGTTCTTTCCCTGCGTTGCTCTCTCGCGGGAAAATACGACATTTTGCCTGTTTCTTTCGGTTTCTTGATCGGTCTTCCGCTCGTCGCCCTCGTGTTGCGCGTGCGCAGGCATTTTCCGATCAACCATCTCCTCGGCGATCTCTCCTACGGGATTTTTCTCGCGCACATTCCCGTGCTGTGGTTTTTCGAGTGGGCTTGGCCTTCTCTCGTCCGAAGCGAAGCTCGCTTTTGGCCTGTCATCACCCTCTCGATCATCCTATCCCTGATCCCGGTTTACCTGATCGAGCGCCCGATCTGGCAATTCAGAAAACTTCTTTCCAAACACCCGATGACACCCGTATCCCTATGCCTGAAATAACCCTGCACAGCGGGTTTGGCCGCGCCATGTTCCGCACGATCCGCGCCTTTTCCCTTCGAAGAATTCTTGAAATCGGATCCTTCGACGGGGATGGATCCACCCAGGTTCTGGCGGTTGCGCTAGCCCCGCTGGAATCCCCAGATCTCACCTGCCTCGAAATGCGTGAAGACCGGTTCTCCAACCTCTTGCGTAATACCGCGCATCTTCCCTGGGTGAAAGCCGTGCGCGCTTCATCGGTCGGCTGGGGATCCTTCACCGCCAGGGATTTTGACAAGGATATTTGGCCGAGTTTTGGCAGCCAGCCAAAGGATTTTTACGACAGGGTGAAGAGCTGGTGGGTGGATGATGTCCGGCACATCAAGGCGGAAACGCGGGGATTTCTCGATCAGTCCGATGCGGGCTTTGATGCCGCGCTCATCGATGGGGGCGAGTTCTCCGGTTTCGATGAATTCCGCCTTCTGAAGGACAGGGTGGATTGCTTCTTTCTTGACGATGTGTTTCATGCATTCAAAAACCGCAAGGTGTATGAGGCCCTCCACATCGATGCAGATTGGCATGCAGTTTTCATAGACCGTTCGGAAAGAAATGGCACCGCGATCTTCGTGCGCAAGGCCCGGCTAGGAAACCGGATCCAGCATCGGTTCCGTGAAGCCAGAGGCTGGACGGACTTGTTTCTGCTTCTCGCCACGGCAAAACTCCGTCGGATGGCGGCCCGACTCAAAGTAGAGAAATAGCCGGGTTTGTCAGGTTATCACTGAATTTGATAAACCCCAAGGATGACTCGTTCAAAAAAACCCTTCTTTTCTGTGGTCGTTCCAACGCGCGACCGGGCGGAGTGGCTTGAGAAGTGCATTCAGGCCGTTTTAAACCAGACTTTTTCCGATTTTGAAGTGTTGGTGGTGAACAACGACACCCTTGGGAACAGGGGTTCGGAAAAAGTCGTTGAAGTCAAGCAAGACGGGCGCATTCGGCACTTGCGCACAGGAGGATTGGGGATGGCTGCGAATTGGCAGGCGGGAGTGGAGCAAGCTCTCGGCGAATATATTATCATCTGCAGTGACAAGCTGATGATTCTCCCATGGGTGCTGGAAACCGCCTATCATTTACTCCGATCCAACAAGGCGGATGCCGTGGTTTGGAAAATCGGCGACCACACGCGTTTTTCGGACAAGGCACCAGAAGCCCTTAACGCTGCTTTTGTAGCGGGCAAGGATATTATGGATTCTGCTGCTGCAGGTTCATGGAGACTTCTTTGGGATGCGGGGGCTCGGGGGATGAATTGCGCGTTCCACTATTCCTATGTCGGCAGGGTTCGCGACCAACTCGGTGTGCCACTGTGCCGCATGATTTCCCCTGATTTCAACATTGCGTTGTCGCTGGCCGCATTGAATTCCATGCAACTTTGTCTGAAACACGTCGGCTCGGCGTTCCTTCCGGATGCCGATGGAAACGGGATGTTTTGTCTTTTGACTTCGAACAGCGAAACCATTCGCGCAAAAATCGAGGTGCCCGAACTCGATCAACTTCCCGTGCAGTATATTACGCCCGTGACGGCGATTTGCTACGATATCATTTCGACAAATAATCTTTCGCCTGTGGAGCAACGGCGCTCGCTCAACTGGGAGATGTTCTTCGTGAACTTGATCCATGAGGCGATCGATGTCGATGACATGGGAGGTTTTGGAGCACAAAGAAGAAATGAACTGTTGGCAGCAATTCTCGCAAAGCCGCTCCGGTTTCGACTCAGTTTGCTTAAAACAATATTCCATCAGGAGCTGACAAACCTGATTCGGCGCAAGCGATCATTTTTCTTTCAGCTCTACCGCATGCTCCGCCTTCTCTATTATCCGCTAAGAGGACTTGTTTAATGGCTCGCAAAATGGATGGCATCAAAGACCATTTCAGGGTTCCCCGTTCCTTTGAGCGATAGATTCGACATCTTCGAGACGCCGCTGCAGGGGCTTTGCGTCATCCAGCGGAAACCGATCCGCGACGAACGCGGATACCTTGAACGCATGTTTTGCACCACCGCTCTCGCCACCTTGCTCCAGGGGCGTTCGATCCGCCAAATTAACCGCACGCTGACCATGCGCTGCGGCACTGTGCGCGGCATGCATTTTCAAAATCCTCCGCATGCCGAGATGAAGTTTGTATCCTGCCTGCGCGGCGAAGTCTTCGACGTGGCGGTCGATCTTCGTCCGGATTCCCCCACTCGCTTCCAGTGGCACGCCGAGGTTTTGAGTTCAGAAAATGTCAAAACGCTCGCGATCCCTGAAGGGTTCGCCCACGGTTTTCAGGCGCTGACCGATCATTGCGAAATGCTTTACTTCCACACGGAAGACTACCAACGGGAATCCGAGGGCGGTCTCAACCCGCTGGACCCTGCGCTCGGAATCGCATGGCCCCTCGCGATTTCAGACATTTCTGCACGCGACTCCGCCCAACCCATGTTAAAGTCATGAATTGCCGTCACTGCCAATCTCCCATACGACTCCCGCTGATCGACCTCGGATCCGCGCCTCCCTCGAACGCCTACCTGACACACGTCACCCTGCGGAGGCCGGAAAAATGGTTTCCGCTCAAGGTCGTTGTTTGCGAGTCCTGTTGGCTCGTCCAGGCCGAAGCTTATTCGCGCGCGGCGGAGCTTTTTAACGAGGAATACGCCTACTTCAGCTCGTTTTCCTCCCAGTGGCTCAGGCACGCCGAAACCTATGTGCGCGAAATGTCCGAGCGCTTCGGGCTCGGCGGCGAAAGTTTTGTTGTCGAGGTCGCCTCGAATGACGGCTACCTCCTCCAGTATGTGAAAGATCGCGGCATACGGTGCCTCGGCATCGAGCCCACAGCCAGCACCGCCGCCGCCTCCCGCCTCAAAGGCATCGATACGATCGAGGAATTCTTTGGGGTTGAGCTCGCTGCCCGCCTCGCCGCAGACGGCCAACAGGCCGATCTCATGGCCGCAAACAACGTGCTCGCCCATGTCCCCGATATCAACGATTTCGCAAAAGGCTTCGTCGTGCTGCTCAAACCTCATGGCGTTGCTACCTTCGAGTTCCCCCACCTGCTCAACCTCATCGAGGAGGCGCAATTCGATACAATCTATCACGAGCATTTCTCCTACCTCTCGCTCAACACGGTCAACACCATTTTTACTGCCAACGGGCTCAGTGTGTTCGACGTGGAGGAACACCCCACCCACGGCGGAAGCCTTCGCGTCTTCGCTCAGCGAGCCGATACCGGCAGGCATCCGCAGACAAATCGTCTTAGCGACCTGATGGGAAAGGAGCTCCATGCGGGCATGCACAGCGCCGACTTCTATGCGAATTTCCAGGCCAAAGCGGAAAAAGTCAAAGACGACTTCCTTGCCTTTCTTATCCAGGCGCGCCGCGGTGGAAAAAAAGTTGCCGCCTACGGTGCCGCTGCGAAGGGTAACACGCTTCTCAACTTTGCGGGCGTGCGCCCGGACCTGCTTTCCTATGTCGTTGATAAGAATCCGGCGAAGCAGGGCAAGTTCATGCCGGGGAGCCGCATTCCGATTGTGGACGAATCCCGCCTCCGCAGGGAAAAACCCGATTACATCGTCGTCCTCCCCTGGAACCTTGCTGCGGAAATTACCGAACAGCTTAACTACGTAAGCGAATGGGGCGGAAAGTTTGTCACGGCAGTTCCAACACTCGTTGTCAGATGAGCCCCCGAATCCACTACACCAAGCCTTCGATCACCGAATTGGAGGTGTCTTATGCGACGGATGCCGCGCGCAATGGCTGGGGAGAACATTGCTACGACTACATTATTCGTTTCGAAGATGCCTTCAAATCACACCTCGGCGTAAAGCATGCCATTGCAACATCAAGTTGCACCGGCGCTTTGCATATGGGACTTGCAGCTCTGGAGATCGGACCCGGTGACGAGGTAATCTTGGCTGACACCAACTGGATTGCAACTGCCGCTCCGATTGTCCATCTTGGTGCCAAGCCGGTTTTTGTCGACATTCTGCCAGACAGCTGGTGCATCGATCCGGAATTGGCGGAACATGCGATCACCACGCGCACCAAAGCCATTATTGCCACGCACCTTTATGGCAACCTCTGCGACATGGACCGACTACTGGATATCGGGCAGAAATACGGGTTGCCCGTCATTGAAGATGCCGCAGAGGCCATCGGATCGATCTACAAAGGAAAGCGGGCCGGATCGATGGGCACGTTTGGAACATTTTCTTTTCATGGAACAAAGACAGCCACAACCGGGGAAGGCGGGATGTTTGTCGCGAATGATCTTGATTTCTATGAGCGTGTGCTTACACTAAGCAACCATGGGCGTGCCAAGGGATCGACGAAGCAGTTTTGGCCGGACATGGTGGGCTTTAAATACAAGATGTCGAATATCCAGGCCGCCATCGGTTGTGCGCAATTGGCGAGGATCGCTGATCTGGTCGCCGCTAAGCGCAGGGTCTTTTCCACTTACCAGCAGGAACTTGCCAGCCTGCCGGTGGCCCTCAACCCCGAACCTCCCGGCACCTTGAATGGCTGCTGGATGCCTAGCTTTGTCGTGGCTGCCGGGGTGCCTTTCGACCGCGAAGCTCTCTTAGCCGACTTCCAGTCCAAGGCGATTGATGGCCGGGTGTTCTTTTGGCCGCTGTCGACCCTGCCGATGTTCACCCCGTGTCCTGACAACCGCATCGCTTACGACATGTGCAATCGCGCCTGCAATCTGCCCAGCTATCATGACCTCGGCGAGGCGGACATTCAGCGCGTCTGCGAAGTGGTGCGCGCCCACGTCCCGCAAACACAACCTGCTTTCTAAAGCATGCCACCCCGACATCACGTCCGTGGCGGATCAAACGCGGGAAATTAGCGCAATCATGAATCCGGCACCCGATGGCGCTTTCAAACAACTCATCCTTGCGGACCTTGACGAGAGAGGATTTGAAATACGCTCGAACGAAGGCACAGCCATCGCCTATTTGAAGCTCATCGGAGCCGTTGATTTGGAAGACGAATATCTCATCCGGCAGGTTACCGATTGGCGTAGACGCCACAAACATTGCTTCCTGTCTGAGTTTGAACCAACCTGTGCCCGGACGAAAGCTTGGATGGAGGTGGCCGTGGTGAATGATCCAGCCCGCGCGCTGTTCAAAATTCTAAGCCCCCGCGGTATCCTCATAGGGCATGTCGGTGCCATTCACCGAAAAGCCTACCTCGAGTATGATTATTACATCTTGGGAGTAAAGCCCGAGGTGAGGAACTTCGCGCTTAGCGTCGCAAGCCAGTTCCTGCTCTGGCTATTGGAGCTCACGCAGTTGCAACTCATTTCCGGCAACGTCCGCTCGGACAACCATCACGGCCTAGACTTTCACCGACGCACCGGGTTTTCCGTGCATAAACAGGTGCCACTCAGGCGAATCGACGATGAGCACGGTGAAGTGAGGTTTGAGGAACAACCCGACTCAGCCCAATCCGAATACTATCTTGTCGAAATCCGCGCCACCACAGCCGATCTCATGGCGGCCAAATTCAGGCAGACTAAGCCAAACGACTGATTCGCGCACTGCCAATGCCACTTGAAACCCAACCCCGGAATTCTTCCCTGCTGTATCATCACTTATGAACACCGACGCCCAGCAACAAGAGCCTCTGATCCCTGTGAGCGCCCATATTCACAGCCTTTCGCTTGACACGGAATTGCACCATTTGTCCCGGACCTGGATCCAGGAAACAGTGAAGCACCATTATGCCTACAATTTTTCTTGGCAAGGGCGGCCGATTATCCAATACCCGCAAGACATGGTCGCCGTGCAGGAATTGATCTGGAAAATCAAGCCCGACCTCATCATCGAAACAGGAATCGCCCACGGCGGGTCGCTCATTCTCAGCGCGTCCATGCTGGCGTTGCTTGATATGTGCGACGCGATCGAAAATTGCGAAGCTATTGATCCCAAACAGTCGAAGAGAAAGGTGCTGGGCATCGATATCGACATCCGCGCCCACAACCGCGCCGCCATTGAAACTCACCCTATGGCTTCGCGTATCCAGATGATTCAAGGCTCCAGCATTGATCCGGAGATCGTTGCTCAGGTCAAATCCATCGCATCAAAACACTCGCGCGTGTTAGTCTGCCTGGACAGCAACCACACCCACGGCCACGTGCTGGCAGAATTGGAAGCCTACGCTTCTCTCACCAGCACCGGCAGCTATTGTGTGGTATTTGACACAATAGTCGAAGACATGCCGGCTGACATGTTTCAAGACCGGCCCTGGGGCCCGGGCAACAACCCGAAAACCGCCGTGCGAGAGTTTCTCAAAACGCATCACGAGTTTGAAACTGATAAGCTGATTGACTGCAAACTGTTGATCTCCGTCGCGCCAGATGGCTTTTTAAAGCGGGTCAAATAAAACGAATTTACCGTATGCCGATAAAAGTTACGGTATTTATCCCAACATTCAATCGTTTAGGCACACTCAAGCGAGCAGTAGATAGCGCGTTGGTGCAGGGGGATTTTATCCGTGTTCATGTTTTGGATAATGCCTCGACGGACGGAACGCGGATTTGGCTCGAAACTTTCGCCGAAAAGGAAAGCCGTCTGGTCCTGACATTGCGCGACAAGAACATCGGTGCCGTCAAAAACTATGCGGATGGTATTTCATCAGTTCAAACGGAATACTGCGTGCCGCTCGCCAGTGACGATGAGTTGTTGCCTGGGTTTCTTAGTGAAGCATTGCGCATAGCGGAAGAAGACCCTCAGCTTGGGGCCGTAATTTTTCAAACGGCATGTATAAAGAATAAATCCCTAGCATTCGTCAACCCTAGCGGTCTAACGGTTGGTCGGAGAATGCCACAGGATCACCTGAACGAGTGGGCTGGCGTGGGGCACTATTTTTCTTGGAGCAGCATTCTCTGGAGACGGTCCAGCCTTCAGAACGTAAATGCGCAGAGCGAATTCGACCGCTTTCCATTTCCGGGTGATGCATGGATTCAGTTTCTCGTGTTTCTCAGAGCTCCGGTTTTTATCGTGGACAAACCGGGTGCCACTCTGAATATGCATGACGGGCAGGCATCAAGGCAAATCGGGGTGGAGGATCTAAGGGATGTTGGACAAATGCTGCAGCGCATGCAGGAATTAGTGTCCGAAGAAGAAGTGTTCGATAAGCGAGAAATGGAACATTTTATGCGCCGGATGTATGAACATTGGAATCAAGTGCTGAAGTGGGGCTTTTCCAAATCTTCCAGAGAGTATGATGATGCAGACACCCGCCAAGCAATCGAATACTATTTAGAATATTTCTTTTCGCAAAATGGCTTTAACGATTTCCCCCTGCTGCCGCTTTTCAAGGAGTATCGCGAACAAGCGCCGCAGTTGAATGCATACAAAATCAATTGGATGGAGAAGAGTTTGTCCTGGAAAATCACAAAACCGCTCAGGCTTCTGGCTTCCGCGTTAACAAATAAATAGCGGCACGCCTTCAGGCTACACTGCCTGGCCGATTTCATGGTGCGAGGCAGTTCATGATCTAGGCTCCTTCCGGCATGGCGGCAGTTCAAGCTGCGGTTCTAGCCGGTGATGGCGATTGGCCAAAATGCATTCCGGTAATGGCGTCCCAGGTATTCGAAACCCAAGCAGTTTAATGCGATCCCGGGAATTACACCTCAGCCGCACACAGGCAGTTTTGTACGCGTCGCTCATGCGCTTGGAAAGTCGCCTTCCAGCAAAGGTCTGGGGGTGGTTTTACGGCCCCATCTCGCGGTGCAAACGCGAGGAGTCGCTGTTTGAAAGATGCCAGGCAAGAAGCCAGGAACTTGCGTGGCCCGCGACCTACCTCATTGATTCTGACTTGGGCAAACGCACGCAAGACATCACGTTTTATGGTGCACAAACGAATTTCGAGCCAGACGTCATAAAAATCACCGATGCCGTTGTTTTTTCCGACGGCATCATTATTCAAGGACGACATATTCATCCTGCTAGCTCATGCTACTTCAGAATTAGTCCGCATATCCGGTTTCGGGCCGCAGCCCGCAGGTTCAGCTCTGGCTCTGCAGTCAAGGTTCCGAAGGCCACCCTTGTCTCCCGGCAACTCGTCGATCAGGGAACCTACGGCGACTACTTCATCGAATTTCTATTACCGCTTTGCCGGATGATCGATGCGGTCAAAGGGCCTGTGATTGCCGACGCGGCACTCATCGCCAAATATTGTGTTTTTGACCTTGAATCACTCGGCCTACACTCAATTCGTGAAATTCCTGACAGTGGACTGCTGGTAAAAGAGTTGACCGTAATCGGGCCTTGCCAACCTTTTGATAACTTTCATGCCATCAACCTTGCTGCGGTAAGAAAGGTTTTTCCTATTGAATCATCGGACGCCACTACAAAGCATGACAAAATCTATATTTCCCGACTCGGCTTTATCGAACCAACTTCTATCAAGCAGAGTCGCATCCTGGAAAATGAAGCCGAAGTGGAGGAGTTTCTGGCGAGCAAGGGCTTTCTTATACTCAGGCCGGATGGCAAGAACAACAGGCAGCTAAGAACGCAACTTTCTTCTGCTGATATGATTGTTTTCAACCATGGTTCCGGCTACTTGAACGCGATATGGGGGAAGCCTCGTTTTGTCGTTGAATTGGCTGACGAAAAATGGTGGAACCCGGCGTTTCTTCGACTCGGACGCGGGATGGGAGTGAAGAAATACCATGTGATCTGCACGAAAAATAATATGATTTCACTTCCCGAGTTGGAGCGCGTTCTTCATCGGATCACTGAATAGTTTTTGTTTGCCCTTATCGACCCCTTCCGAATGAACACATTATTTAGCGATCTCGCCATCAGGGCTGTTAAAAAGCTCTACCAGGTAACCGGGCTTTCCAGAGAACGAATCTACCGGAATGTCCCGCTGGATTCGATCCTGCCGGCCAACAAGGCGAACCTCCTTGTCGCCGATGCCATCCGGGAAGGGAAGCCATGCATGATCAGTCGCCTCGGAACTCCAGAAGCCCTCGCTGTTCTCAACTACCTTGACATTCGCGCGGCGCGGGACACGTCTGTTTTCAAAAGATACCACGCCTTTTTTCAAGGCCGCTGGGACAAATGGGAGGAGAAGATCAAGCGGCTGCTCTTCAACAATGTTGGATTCTTTCCAACGACCGACGAAAACCTGGACCGCTTTGCGCGGTATTACATGACGCAGATCGGGCAGATGGACATGATCGGGGTGTGGAAGATGGTTCCCGGCGAATCCTACCTGATCAGGCGGTATTGTCCGGAGGCGCTGCGCTTCGATCCCTCCGCGCTCGAACCCTACTTTTTTTCCAACCCATGGTCGATGGCATTGGAAGGGAGGAAGGTTCTGGTGATCCACCCCTTTGCCGAGTCCATCAAAGCCCAATACTGCCGCAGAAATCTTCTTTTTCGGGATCCGCACGTGCTTCCCGAGTTTCAACTGACAACCGTCCGGGCGGTCCAGTCGCTGGCCGGGAGCGGGACTCCGTTTGCGGATTGGTTCGAGGCTTTGGAATGGATGCAGCGCGAGGTGAAAAAAGCGGATTTCGATGTGGCCATTATCGGGGCTGGAGCGTATGGGCTCCCGCTCAGTGCCTATGTGAAATCGCTTGGCAAGGTCTCCATCCACGTGGGCGGAGCCACGCAGGTCCTTTTCGGGATCAGGGGAAAACGCTGGGACAACATGAAGGAGTTTTCCGATATCATCAACGAGCACTGGGTCCGTCCCGTGCCGTCCGAGATGATCTCGGGAGCGCATAAAATCGAAGAGGGCTGCTATTGGTAGAAAGAACACGCACTTATGAAGATCCCTGAACGTTTTATGCTGGCTGTTAGCAGCGGGCGGAGTGGCACAAAGCATCTCTCCCGAATTTTAGGGCTTCTGCCTGGGGTTGCGTCCCTGCATGAACCCGCGCCGAATTTTGTTCCGGAGATGCGTGGTGCGCAGGATGACCCGCGTATCGCCACCGAGTTCCTCTTTCAGAAAAAGATCCCCGCGCTGGCAGCGATCACCCATAAATACTATGCGGAGATCAGCAGCTTGTGGTGCAAGGGGCTGCTTCAGGCATGGCTGGCCGAGCCAAGCCTGCCCGTTCCGGATTTGATCCTTTTGGACCGGGATCTCCGGCGGATTGCACTGAGCATCTTCCGGCTCGAAACAACACCTGAACGAACCCACGGTGGACGCAAATGGTATCTGGGCCCCTCTGCCAAAACCGCTCTCCTGAAGGTCGGCGACACGCAGAAGTGGTCGGACTATCAACTTTGCTACTGGTATGCCTTGGAGATCGAGGCGCGAAAGCTCGTGCTTGGGAATCTCGCCGCCGTGAAGGGGGGGCGGGTGGTCCGCGTGGACATTGAAAAGCTCCGGTCATTCCGCAGCCTCTACAGCCTGGTGGATGCGCTGGATTTACCGCGCCCGGGGCTCCGGGAAATGTACTCGTTCCTGTGGCTGTTGAGGGGAAAGTCCAACACCCAAGGCTCCGAAAGATGGATCTGTCCGTATGATCCGGGCCAGCTTGCTGACTGGGAGGCGGAAGTTATTCAGGCCATCTACACAAATGGGAACCGGCCGCCGCAGTAGGACTGAGCGCTACCGGAAATTCGTCAAATCCATGACCAGGACCGATTCCCTTGGATTACGAGCGCCTGCTGGGCAACTGCTGTCTTCACGACAGCCCCTGTTGCCGGGATATTTCACAGTATCCCCATGCGGTTTACGCGGGTCAGCCCGCCCGAAGACTCCGGGACAATGTGACCTGGGGATGGGGGCTGGAGGCTGCCGACCAATAGTGTTGGTTTACCGGGCTCCCGCGCTGAAACATCCCCCAATGGGCTCTCCTCTCCATGCTTGAACGTCTGAAATTGCTGTTGAACCGGAAGCGCTCGTTTCCACCTTTCATACTGGAACCGTCGAATTCTGCGCGTGGATCCGTGGTGATTTCCTATCTCATCTGGCCGTTCCGGGACGGCTGGGATTCTCCCAAGGCCCGCGGGCACACGAATGCCTTTGAAGCGGTCGTGATGGCGGAGGCGTATCGCGACCTTGGCTTCCGGGTGGAGGTCGTCGATTGGGACAACACGGCTTATCTCCCGCCTCCTGACTGCAGGATTGCGGTTGATATTCATGGGAATCTGGAGCGATGGCAGGAGTCGCTTCCTGCCGGCTGCAAGCGCATTCTTCATGCGACGGGCCCGCATTGGTTGTTGTTGAACCACGCGGAGCTTTCTCGGTTGCAAGGAGTCCGGGACCGCAAGGGGGTGGCTTTGTGTCCCCGTCGCCAGGCCCCGCCTTCCCGCGGGGTGGAGGGAGCCGACACCGTGGTCGTCCTCGGGAATGAATTTACCAAGCAGACATTTTTGTTTGGCGGGAAGCCTGTGGATCGGGTGCCGATCTCATCCGCCTACGAATTTCCCTGGCCCGAAAACCGGGATTTTGATTCGGCGAATAAACGGTTCCTGTGGGTGGGCAGCTACGGGATGGTGCACAAGGGGCTGGACCTCGCGCTCGACGCCTTCGCTGGACTGCCGGATCTGGAGCTGACGGTCTGCGGGCGGCCGGAGAAAGAAGACGATTTTTACCGGCTTTACGAGAAGTTGCTGCTCAGGACGCCGAACATCCGGCTGCACGGATGGCTCGACATGGCGGCTCCCGACTTTGCGGAAATCGCCCGCACGCATGCTGCGGTGATCTATCCGTCCTGCGCGGAGGGCGGGGCGGGAAGCGTGATCCATTGCATGCACGCGGGGATGCTGCCGGTTTGCACGACGGAGGCGTCCATTGATTTGATGGATTTCGGGGTGCATGTGAGCTCCGGGACGGTGGAGGCGGTGCAACAGGCCTGCCAGGCCGTGGCAGACATGTCGGCCGGCGAGGCCGAGGCGCGGGTGCGCGCCGCGTATGAGCATGTCCGGAAAGTTCATACGAGGGAGACGTTCCGGGAGAATTACAGAAAGTTTGCCGAGCGAATCGCCGATGGGATTTTGTAGCCACGAAGAGGAGGCATGCTTGGATCACGCAGGCAGAGTTTTCTAGGGGTGCTCTTTTCAAGGGGGTTGCCCTCGTCACCAGAAACCCGAAACATTTCAAAACCCGCTTTTGATCGCATCCTTCCCGCTCCCGCAGCCGATTTGATCATTGCTATTTTCCCCTCCTGCTGGATCAATGACCAGCGCTTTCCCTTGGTCCAGACCATTCTTTCAAATGCAAAGAGCGCTTATTTGCGGTGTTTCCGGTCAGGATGGCAGCTATCTTGCCCGCCACCTGCTGGAATCGGGGTATGAGGTTTGGGGGACTTCGAGGGATGCGGCCTCGTCCCGGTTCGGTGGCTTGGAGCGGCTCGGAATCTCGGGGCGCGTGCACATTGAGTCGATGGCGCCGAACGACTTCCGGAGCGTTCTCTCCGTCATTGCCGCCTGCAGGCCCTGCGAGATCTACAACCTCAGCGGCCAGAGTTCTGTTGGGCTCAGCTTTCACCAGCCTGTAGAGACACTCGAAAGCATACTCTCAGCCACAGTGAATATCCTCGAAGCGGTCAGGTTTCTCAAAGAGCCCGCCCGTTTCTACAATGCCTGCTCGGCAGAATGCTTCGGTAACACAGGCTGCGGCGCGGCGAACGAAGAGACACCCTTTCGTCCACGCAGCCCATACGGCGTTGCCAAAGCCGCGGCTTTTTGGCAGGTCGCCAACTACCGTGAAGCCTATGGTCTTTACGCGTGTTCGGGCATTTTGTTCAACCACGAGTCGCCGTTGCGGCCGGAGCGTTTCGTCACTTCGAAAATTGTCCACGCCGCACGCCGGATCGCAGCAGGGAGCACGGAGAAGCTGCTCGTTGGCAACCTGGAGGTCTCACGCGATTGGGGGTGGGCTCCGGAATATGTTGTGGCGATGCACCGGATGCTCCTGGCGCAGGAGCCGAGAGATTTTGTGATTGCTACCGGGCGGACCCACTCTCTCGTGGAGTTTACTCAAGCGGTCTTCTCCTGGTTCGGGCTCGATTGGCGCGAACACGTGGAGCGCGATGACTCGTTGTTGCGGCCCAGTGACATCGCCGTGAACCGGGCCGACCCTTCCCAGGCTCTGGAGCACCTTGGGTGGCAGGCACGGATTCACCTGCCGGAACTGGCCGCCAAGCTCGCTGACGGGCAGCTTTTTTAGCGCCGGATGAGAATCCTCTACGACGGCTATATTTTCTTTCTCCAGAAAGCAGGCGGAGTAAACCGCTATTTTCACGAGATCATTGCGCGGCTGCCGACATCCGTGCACCCGACTCTCTACGGCTCACACAGGCCCGCCCTGCATCCCCCTTGCCATCCGAACCTGCGTTGGAAAACCCCGCCGCGCTTGGCCGGGCTGGTCCGGCCAGCGCTCAGATGGTGGTCTTCCTCATTTGATGTCATTCACCCGAGCTATTACCACCTCACACACCCCTTCGACTGGAGTTCGCTCCGCAAGCCGGTTGTGCTCACCGTCTATGATTTCGTCTTTTCGAAGTATGCCCACCGTTACGAGCGCAGCGAAAAACTCCTTCACGACCAGGAGGCGGCCATCCGTCGTGCGGACATCATTCTTTGCATATCTCATTCGACGCGTGCCGACTTGCTGGAGCGATTCCCGGACTGCGAGGGACGCAGCATTGTCACCCATTTGGCTTCAAACCTCCCACCTCCTGGTGACAGCCCTCGCCCGCACGGAAAGCCATATTTTTTGTTCGTTGGAGCGCGCGTTTTTTATAAAAACTTCGATCTTGCCGTTGGTGCCGTGGAAATCCTCAACCGTTGCGGTCACGGGGTCGATCTCCTGGTTGTTGGCCCGCCCTTGACGGGGGCGGAGAACAAGCGGTTGGTGGAATGTGGGGCGGACCGTTTCGTCAAACTTTTCGAGTTTCCTCCCGACGAAGTCTTGGCCTCTCTTTACGCCCACTGCGTCGCCCTCATTTACCCTTCTGAATACGAGGGTTTTGGACTTCCTCCGCTGGAGGCCATGACCCAGGGGGCGCCCGTGCTGGCGCTGCGCAGCAGCAGTTTGCCGGAAGTCGTGGGCGAAGGGGGCATCCTGATTGATCCGCAATCTGCCACGAGCGAGGCTTTTGCCGGCGCGGCGGGAGAATTGCTGGAGTCAGAACTGAGACGCGAGACAATTTCCCGTGCGGCTATCGAGCGGTCACGCAAGTTCAGTTGGGACCGAACAGCGTCTGAAACTTATGCGGCCTACCTGCGCGCAGCGGGAGGGTAGCCGATGAGACTAAGGCTTATTCGCGAGCTGCCTGCGTTGCATCGCGGCGTGGAAAAACTCCGCGCGCGCCTGCCGCCATTTGCCGCGAAGTTCCTGTATGCGCCGGCGCACCGCATTTTTCGGGAAAGCTCGCTTTCCGAGGATCTGGAGCGGATCAGCCTGCCGGTCGGCCTGCCGTCCTCGTATTCCATCGATCCCCGCATCCCGCAGGCTTTCCGGGGAATTCATTCTTTCAGAAGAGCGGGCGGGAGCGGGGTGGAAATGCTGCACCTTGCCGATGCGACCGTGCTGAGTCACGGCATCATCATCCACCGGGGTGCGATCCAGCGTTGTTCCTCCGTTTACAGCAGGCTCAATTTGGACCAGATACTGGCTGCGGCGCGGGAATATCATGACGGGGAAAATCGGAGGCCAGCCCTCGATTCGGCAACCATCGTCTCCAGGCAATTCGTCAATGAGGGAACGTGGGGCGACTACTTCCTCGAATTTTTGATGCCCATGGCGTGGGTCCCGCCGCGACCCGGCCGCACCGTCCTCTGCGACTGCGATTTTGTCTCGAAGTATGCGGGGAGAGAGAGCCAAACATTAGGCTTCGAGTGCCGGGACATCCCGGCGGGGGGCATCCGGGTGCGGGATCTGGAAGTGATCGGCCCGTGCCAGGTTTTCAACAATTTCGAAGAAGCCAACCTCAGCAAATTGCGGGAGAGATTTCCGGCCAGGCCGGACCGCATGTCGCCCAAGCGCGTCTATCTGTCCCGTCTGGGAGTGGTTTCCGACAACACAAAAATCTCGAGATTCATCTCGAATGAAGAGGAAGTTGCCGGCTACTTGAAATCCGAAGGGTTCGAAATCCTTCATGCCCACGAAATGGACGGCGACGAGATGCGCGGGCGGATTGCGGGTGCGGAGGTGATTGTGGGTTGCTGGGGGGCGGCGATGCTCAACGCGGCGTGGGCCCGGCCAAAAACCGTGATCGAGCTGGTCAGCGAAAGGATCTGGTCGCCCACTGCCCTGAAAATGAGTCTCGCGAATGGGGTGGAGCGGCATACTGCGATCCGGGCGACAGACCACCGCATTTCCATCGAGGAGCTTTCAAAAGCTTTGGAGCAGGCATCTGCTTGACGGACTACGCTCGCCAACCTTATGTCTCCGGACGATTTTATGTCGGACTCAACACCACGCGCCAGACTCCGTGAAGCCCTCGAAGGATTTTCCACCAAAAAGGTGGCTTTGAAGGAGGGGGAAGCGTGGGCGTTGCATGATGGCGCGATTGTCCATAAAAGCAGGGGCTTCTTCAGCGTCGTCGGCGCACGCTTCGATGGGACGCGGTTTGCGGACGCGGTCCTTCTCTACCAGCCGCAGTCGGCGATTGCCGGCTTGCTCGGGAAGATGGAGGGCGCGGGCGCGAGCTTTCTTTTGCAGACCCGGGTCGAGCCCGGGCTCGTCAACGGGGCCCAGCTGGCACCCACCGTGCAGTCCACCCTCGCCAATTACCTCAGGCTGCACGGAGGACATCCGACCCCGAACATCGACTATTTCACATCCTACAAAGCCGACGCCATGCCGCACTGCGAGTCCTCGCAGTTCGATTTGGGGGAACGCTACCTGATGAAAGTCAAACGTTCTTCGGTGATCGAGGTTTCCGCAGATTTGCCAGCCACCGGGACGCTGCTTTGGGTGTCGGCATCGGAACTCCGGGCGGCTGTCATGGAGAGCCTGTATTTGGACATGGACTTGCGCTCGTTGCTTGCTCTCGCGCCTTGGGCGGCCACCGAAACCGGGTTTTGCATTGAGCCTTCATCACCCGCCATCCGAAAAAGCCTCGGCGAAGCGATCCGTCCAGGTGTGGTCGGCCAGATCCTGGCTTCCCTTGATGAATGCAGTCTGTTCCGGGGGTTTGCGCCGGTCACGGCTCTGGACAACTGGGAATGGAATGAATGGGGGTTGTTCGAAAAAAATCCCGTCGAGGGATTTTCGGTGGAGTTTTTTGAGACGCACACCACCAGCCGGGAAGTCGGATCGTGGGTCCAGCCCCTCATCAACAGCCGCTCGCCCGGCCGGGTTGTGTTATTGCTGCGGAAAAACCGCGGGATCGTCGAAATGCTTGTGCGCATCAGCCACGAGCGGGGCTACCTCAAGGGCGTCGCGGTTTGCGCAAGCTTCGTCCGTTATCCTGGCCGGCCGGTTGGTGCGGCCGAAGCCCGCTTCGATCAACGCTGCGCTCAGTCCCGCATCCTTGCCCGCACCGAGGAATGCGACGAGGGCGGGAGATTTTTTCAGGACACTAATATCTACGAAGTCATCGAGGTGGGCGGGGACGCGGGCCCGGATGATGGGGTGTGGGTCACCGTGTCCGAACTGAAATTTCTGCTGGGGCAATCCCAGGTCTGCTCGATCCAACTCCGGGCGATCAGCTCGATGCTGCTTGGGGTGGAACTTTAATCCGGGCACCCCGGAACTTTAAGGCTCCTTGCGGGCAAAATAGATCCGGCGGCGGTTGGTTGCCAGCGGGCTCGGGGATGGGACCGGGGGTTCCAGAACCATACGGCGGATCGCGCTGCCCGGAAAATGATCCGCCGTCACGACTTCCACGCAAAAGCCCGACGCGCGGAGTCTTTCGATGAAATCATCCCCATACATGCGGACATGATCTTTTTGGCCGAATCTCTTCTCTCTCTCAGGCTCCGAGAGAACGGCGGCATCCTCGTCCGTGCGCGCCGGCGGATCCATCTGGGGAACAGTGAGGATGGCGGAGCCGCCCGGGCGGAGAATCCTGTGGATCTCGCGCATGGCGGCCAGGTCGTTCGGAACATGTTCCAAAACATCGCAGCAAATCACCGCGTCAAACGATTGGTCCGGGACGGAGGGCATGGTGCTGATGTCGAGCTTGAGGTCGCAGTCCCCGCGGTCGTAGTCGGCGGTCACGTATTTTCGGGCGGCACGGGAGATGCGGTCCCTGAGCTGGCGCTCGGGGGCAAAATGCAAGATCTCCTTTCCGGCGAGCAAGGCGGGTTCATCGAGTCCCGGAATATCCGCCTGTCCGTCCAGGGCGGCGGCGAGGATCCGGTGGCGGACCTGGCTGCCGCAAAGCGGGCAGATGGTTCCCGGGTGCCACTGGTCGCCGGTGAATGCGCGTCCCTCCCATCCGCACACGTTGCACTTGGTTCCCGACCCCCGCAGGCTTTTTAACAGCGCGTCCTTTTTCGAACGGGCTTTGCGGCCATGCCACCATCCGCCCAAGCTGCGGCGGAGCGAGAGTGGAATGAGAAAACGCATGGGATTCTAAAAAGAAACTAACCGCGAAGAGACGCGAAAAGCCACAAAAGAACAGCGGCTAAACCCGAAGACGGTTTTTTCTCTGCGGGCTCCGCGGCATTGCGTGAGGAATCCCAGGCCCGGGTTAAAAGAATGCATGCCCGTCATGGTTCCTGCAGGGCCTCGACCCGCAATCCCTCGATATGGCCGAAGTGCCGGAGGTTTTTTGTCACAAGCGGCAGGGCAAACGTGACCGCCACGGCGGCAATCCACAGGTCGTTCTGCCCGATGGTCCGATATCCGGGCGAATCTTGAAGTGCGGCACAAATCCGCGCGTAGGCGGGAACAACCGGCCCCGCATCGTTCAACAAAACCCCGATCGAAAGAAAATTCCTCACCTTTTCCGGATCGTGACCCGCGCGAATCGCCCCGTGCCAGAACTCGCCCTGGACGATCCACGGCAGGCCAAGAGACCGGGAGGAATGAGCCCTGGCAAATGATTGCGCCCACGCCTGACCTCTCCAAAGACCAACCAAAAAACTCGTGTCCGCGATCAACTCCATGGATCGGATTTTTTTGTGGACCGGCTGTTTTCCGATGAATCCAGCGCTTCGTTTCCCGGCAGATGCGCGGTGTCATTCGCTTCCACGAAATTCAGGAAGGCTCCGAGTGTCCCTGGCTCCGGGACGATCCGTTTTACGACATGGGAAAACGACTCTTTCGGGTCTCGCTTCCAGACCTTCAACCGCGTGTAGGCCGCATCGTCAAGCGTGATGGTTTTCATGTGATCATGCTTACACGAACAGCAACACGAATCAAGGATTAATCATGAAGATATTGACAGCCGATTCCTGGCGGGAGTGGTGCGACAGGGCCTTCTGGTGCAATGAAGGTCCGCGGGGCGATGAACGCTTCCAGGCGGGAGAGGTTGTCTTTTGTAAAATCGACGAGGTGATGGGGTTGTTCGAGCGCCTCCGATTGACCAGAAAAAGAATCGTCCTGGTGACCGGCGAGGGGGATCTCCCGTGCGATGCCTTCCGGCAAAAGTTCCTTCCGGCCAATGTCGCCCGGTGGTTCGCGACGAATGTCACGTCCCCCCACCCGCGCGCAACCGCAATTCCCCTCGGCCTGGGCTCTCCGCGCTCGGCGGCGACATTGCGCGAGACGGAAATCCTGGATCGCAAGGCGTCCGGGGTTCCGCGCGACCGCTGGCTTTATGTGAATTTCCGCCCCGACACAAACCCGCGGGTGAGGCAGCCGGTTTATGACGATTTTCAATGCCGGGCGCGGGCCGGGGATTGGATCACGTTCCAACCGCCGGGCGAGCGTGGCGCGAACTCGGGATTCCTCGGGGAGTTGGTCCGGCATCGTTTCGTGCTGTGCCCGCC